>OQWM01001625.1_pt1 | contig 15405 bp, 11 predicted proteins | sample 1691531 | NCBI WGS metagenome assembly OQWM01 (sample SAMN03418257, study PRJEB22391) | human gut metagenome | biome: human-gut; feature: organic feature; material: feces | host: Homo sapiens | place: Tanzania | collected 2013-01
TGTGACAAAAGAAAATATCGGACGCCTGACAGCTCTTGGCGTTGACTATATTTCAAGCGGTGCACTTACACATTCCGCTCCAATCCTTGATATCTCAATGAAAAACCTTCATGCTGTAGAGTAAAAGTGACGTTCAAAGAACAACTGCAGGCAGAGATTTCAATTTAGAAAGGAAGAGGCATGATGACAGAACCAGCCGAAGGAGTGGCCGAGAGGGGTGATAAAGATAAAGAAAACTGCGACAAACAGGATGATATAAGCAAGCATGGAGAAAATGCCGCCGATAAAGCTTTCCCAGATGGAGTAGTGCTTCTGGGGCGGGACAGGCTCGACAGAGGGCCGGGTGGTCTGGGTGTCAGAGCCGTCGGAATAGATGGTCCCGCCGCTCAGAGTGACCCCGTACACCTCTGCGATGGTATTGGCCACATTGGTGGCGCAGGTGAGGACGGCGGTGTCGTACTTCTTGGCGGCGAAATCGTCCTCCATGGTCTGCACGAGGGAGCTTGCCTGGTCGGCCAGCATGGTGCTGCGGAAGCCGTCACCGTAGGTCAGATAGTAGTCGCCGTCGGCGTACTGGTCCGACTGCATCACCAGCAGGATGAGTACGCCGTTGTTCTTGCTGGAACTGCCGATGCCCCAGGTGTTGAAGGCTTCAGTGGCGTAGTCCTCGGTGGTGGCGCTTCCGGTGTAGTCCACGGTCAGCACGCCGATCTGTGCGCCGTCGCAGCTGGAAGAGAGCTGTGCGTTGAGGGTCTCGAGCTCCGAGGTGGTGCTGTCGCTCAGCACACCGGCGTCGTCCACCACGCATTGATCTTTCGGCAGACTGGGCAGCTGGATGCTGGAGGCCGAAGCCGCCGGGGCCAGCGCCGTGATGCCGACGGTCACGACAAGAAGCAGTGCCGCAATGCGGCGGGAAAGTGTTTTCATCGTCTTCATGCGAAAAGTTCCACCTCCTGTATGCCGAACAGCTTACCCAGCACGCTGGCCGGGAAGCCGCCGACGTCTTTCTGGTAACTCTGGACCGCATCGTTATAATGCAGGTTGCTGAGGATGGTCTGGGCGCTGTTGAACTGGCCGTACTGCCCCTGCACCGCGCCCATCTTCATGGGGTCTGCGGCCTGCTCCTGCAGCTTTGCATAGAGCTGGTCGATCCGCGAACCCAGCACCTCGTTGGCCTGATACAGTGCATGCATCGTGCTGCCCTGATAATAGGGCAGCGAGGTGAGCGCCTGCGCTTTGCCGCCGTTCTGCACCGCTTCCAGACAGGCCGAGAAGTCGTTCAGCGCGGTCTGCGCAGCCTGCACCTCAGCGTTGTCGGCCCCCAGCGTGTTGCCGGCGGTGGTGATGATATTTGCCGCCGTGTTCATGCGGGTGGTCAGCTCCTCGCTGAGATTATAGCCGTTGTCTGCCGCCACACCCACCGTGTACCATTTGCGGGCTTCGTTGTATCGGCTGCGCAGCTTGGCGCTGCCAAAGCCCAAAAAGGCCGCCAGCATCACCACCACGCTCAGGGCCAGCGCCGCCGCCCGGGTGGAAAGGGCGGCGGGCAGCTTTGCTTCCAGCCCTGCCAGCTTCTGCTGCAAAGGGGTCAGGCGCACCGTTTCTTCCGGCCGGGCCTTTTCACGGTAGCTGCCCGCGTCAAAACCGCCGGGAGTGCTGTTCTGTTTTTGCGAAAAATCTGCGTTTGCCATTTCAGCTCCGGATCTCCATCATTTTTGCTTTCAGTTCGTCCTCGATGCGGTTCAGCTCCTGCTCGGCGGCAGCGCGCTTTGCGCGGCCCTCGCTCTGGATCTTGTTCAGCTCGTCCAGCGTCTCGATCAGGCTCTTGTTGGTCTGCTGCAGGGTCTCGATGTCCACCACACCGCGCTGAGATTCCTTTGCGGTCTCGATGGTACCCATCTTCAGGGCCTCGGCATTTTTCTTGAGCAGGTCGTTGGTCATATCGGTAACGGCACGCTCGGCCTGCATGGCCTGCTGGCTGTGGGCCAGACCCAGTGCCAGCACCATCTGGTTCTTCCACAGCGGGATGGTGTTGACGATGGTGGACTGGATCTTTTCTGCCATCATGGTGTTGTTGTTCTGCAAAAGGCGGATCTGGGGGCCCATCTGCAGGCTGATGTTGCGGGTCAGCTCCAGATCGTAGAGCTTCTTTTCAAAGCGCTCGCACTGGTCGGCCAGATCGCGGGCTGCCTGTGCGTCCTCCGGCAGGCCGGAAGCCTTGGCCTTGTCCATGGCCTGCTGCAGCTCGTTTGCCCGCACATCGGCCAGCTTCTTTTTGCCGGCCAGGATATACATGCTCAGCTCCTTGAAATAGACAAGGTTCAGCTGGTACATCTTGTCCAGCATGGCAATGTCTTTCATCAGGGTTACCTGGTGGTCTTCCAGCTGGGTCTTGATGCGTTCCACGTTCACATCGGCTTTATCGTACTTCAATTTCAGGGCTTCCAGCTCGTTGGACTTTTTCTTAAAGAAGCCCAGGAAGCCTTTCTGGCTTTCCTCGGTGGCGTCAAAGCCTTTCAGCTCGCCGATCAGCTGGGTGATGAGCTCGCCGGTTTCGCCCATATCTTTGGTACGCACACGGGACAGTGCGCTGTCAGAGAAATCGCTCAGCTTTTTCTGGCTGGCGGCGCCGTACTGCAAAATCATCTGGGAGTTGGTCAAGTCGATCTTCTCGGCAAAATCCTGCACCATCTTCTGCTCTTCGGGGCTCAGCGGGGTATCTTCCACGGTAACGGGGGTAGCCTTTTTGGCTTCCTCCACCACCTTGGCATCCGCTTCGGGATCCAGGGTCAGGGTGGGGGCGGCAGGGGCCGCATCCAAAGTCAGGGAAGGTGCTGCGGGGGCGTTCAGGTCAAAATCCAGATCAGACATAGTGGCAAGTCCTTTCTCTTCTTCTTTTTAAATTTTGGGTTGGGAACATCAGGTCAAATTCTGACCGCGCATGATGTTTTCAAGCACTTCGATGTCGGTCGAAATATCCATTGCCTCTGCGGAATACAGGGCGTCCAGCTGGTTTTCAAACGCGGTGGCCATGGTGCCCGCGTTGCGGCGTACTTCGCTCAAGATCTGGGCGGCGTTTTCGCCGGTAATGCCGCCTTTTTCCATCTGGGCATATGCGCTCATGATCTTGACCACTTCCGGCAGGTAATACCGTGCAAAGCGGTCCACGGTGCGGGCTTTATCCGGCTTTTGCTCCACCGCCTGCACAATGCCGCGCCCGGCCTTTTCCATGCGGTCCAGCTGGCGGGAAAGTTCGGCATCCGGGATAGCGTCATTCAGCTTGTGCAGCGCGTCCAGGTTGGCGGCAATACCGTTCAGCATGGCGTCGGTGTTCTCGCTGCCGGTGGCGTAGGGCTGCTCCACCCGCTGCACCCGCGTGGGGCAGAAGCGGGAAGAAACCAGATACACCACAGCGCTGAGTGCCGCAATGATAACCAGGTTCACCAGCCGGTAGGGCGGCAGAATCAGGGAAGCAACCGGCCAGGTCAGTGCAGCCAGGTACAGCGGCAGAACCGGGCGGGTGCGCTTTTCGATCCACTTGCTCATGGGTTCAAAGCTCCTTGTAGTAAGGTGCGCCCCGGCAAAGGCAAACGCCGGAGCAAAGGGAATACCCTTTCATTATAGTGCAACGGCGGGGACAATGCAAACAATTTTGCCCCTTTCGGGCGGCAAAACGGCGCTTTTTTGCGCTTTTTACGGTTTGTTCACATATCCTTCCAGCGCAGTGCCCCAGGCATCCAGCAACCGCGGCATGGTAAACGCCGCGTTGGCCGGGCTGGTGGAGGGCAGCACCACAGCTTCCAACCCGGTCAGGGGCTGGGCGTATTTGCGGTACAGCCTGCCGCTGGTGGCACCGTTGCAAAAAATGGCCTGCACGCCCAGGCGGTTCACCAGGGGAGCGTATTCTGCCTCCGGGTCACAGATGATGATAGTATCTTTCTTACTTGCCACCAGGAATACATTGGTAATCTCCCTCTTAGCGGAGAAGGACTTGCCGCTGCCCGGTGTACCTAAGATAAGGCCGTTGGGATTTTTAAGCTGCTTTCGGTCCGCCATAATCATGTTGCCGGAAAGAGCGTTGAGCCCATAGTACAACGCCTCGCCGCCCTGGAAAAGTTCCTGGGTGGTGAACGGTACGAAGATGGCGGTGCTGGAAGTGGTGAGGCTCCGCTTGATATTTACCTGGTTCAGTCCCAAAGGGAGAGAGGACATAAGCCCCTGCTCCTGGCAGAAATCAAGGCGGGTCAGGGGGTCCGGGCCCTGGGTCAGCGCCATGGCGGTCTCCCGGGTGGTCAGCAGCAGCTCCATATCCCGGGGGTCATAGTCAGGCATTTCCTCAGGTTCTCCCTGGGTGACCCACTGCCAGCGGTCCCGGGAAAGGATGATCCTTGCGGCCTCCGGGCAGCTCAGCTCCAGGCCCAGCTCCAGAAAGCTGCCATAGTCATGGCGCAGCCGGGGAAAGTCCCGGCAGGTCTTGCACAGGGCCTCTTCCCCCAGCTCCGCCTGAATGCGGCACAGCCCGTCTGCCCGCCACATGGGGCAGCGGGTGCCCTCCAGGGTCAGGTAGGTCTCTCCGTCCTCGTCCCGTAGAAAATACCGAAGCCGGTCCCCCAGTTCCCCGGGAAGCCCCCGATAAACCTTTGCCTTTTCCTCATCCACCGCCACATCCCACATCTGGCAGCAGCTGTCCGGACACCGGCCCCCCAGGCACCGGAAGGAATCGTAAAAATCAGGTTTTCTTATTTCCATAATGTGTTCCTTTCTAAAACCACTCTTTGCCGCAAGCATAGCACAGGGTATCCGGGATTGCAAGCAAAAAGAGCCCCTGCACACACGGCGGCGCAATGGGCAAAATCACCAATTTATTGCGTCCAATTCCGTCAATATGTACGATTGCCTGGGGGCACGATTTATGGTATCATTGTATCATCCCGGTGGAATGGGCACTACTCCACTAAATAGGCTCTATTCCGCTAAAATAAAGGAGGAACCCCCGTCAGACTCACGGTGCGGCAGTGTGGAGACCTGTCGTAATGCCTCTGCCGTTTTGCTCGGCAGTGCGCGAGAACATACATTGAGGATTCAGTATGTTCGGAGTCAGAAAACTATGGCAAGCTTATCCCTGAAGAACATCAAGAAAGTCTACCCCTTTAACGGCGACGACGCCAAGAAGAACAAGAAGAAAAAGAAGGGCGAGGAACCCGCCAAGAAGACCAACCTGCAGATCACGGATGAAGGCGTTGTTGCTGTTCAGGCCTTCAATCTGGACATCAAGGACAAGGAATTCATCGTTCTGGTCGGTCCTTCCGGCTGCGGTAAGTCCACCACCCTGCGTATGATCGCCGGCCTGGAAGATATTTCCGATGGCGAGCTGTACATTGGCGACCGCCTGGTCAACGACGTGGCCCCCAAGGACCGCGACATTGCCATGGTTTTCCAGAACTATGCTCTGTACCCCCACATGACCGTTTATGAGAACATGGCCTTCGCTCTGAAGCTGCGCCATGAGTCCAAGGAAGAGATCGACCGCAAGGTCAAGGAAGCCGCTGAAATTCTGGACATCACCCAGTACCTGGGCCGGAAGCCCAAGGCCATGTCCGGCGGTCAGCGTCAGCGTGTGGCCATCGGCCGGGCCATCGTCCGGAACCCCCAGGTCATGCTGATGGACGAGCCTCTGTCCAACCTGGACGCCAAGCTCCGGAACCAGATGCGTGCGGAGCTCATCAAGCTGCGTCAGCGCATCAACACCACCTTTATTTACGTTACCCACGACCAGACCGAGGCCATGACCCTGGGCGACCGGATCGTCATCATGAAGGACGGCTTCATCCAGCAGATCGGCACTCCTCAGGAAGTGTTCAACCATCCCTACAACCTGTTCGTCGCCGGCTTCATCGGCACTCCTCAGATGAACCTGTTCGATGCCGAGCTGGTAAAGGAAGACGGCAAGTACGCCGTGAAGGTCGGCGGCATCACCGTCACCCTGTCCGACGAGAAGCAGGCGAACCTGACCAAGAACAACGTCGCTCCTCAGAGCATCGTTCTGGGTGTCCGTCCCGAGCACATCGAGCTGAGCAAGGAAGGCATCGATGCCGTTGTGGATGTATCCGAAATGATGGGCTCCTCCGTCCACCTGCACGTGACCTCCATGGGCCGTGACGTGGTTCTGGTGGTTTCCACCATGAACATGACCGGTGCCGAGGTTGCCGCCCTGACCAGCGGCTCCGCCGTGAAGTACAGCTTCGCCGGCCACGTCTGCCACGTCTTCAACAAGGAGACCGGCGTCAACCTGGAAGCCTAAACCCTTACATCCAGCCCCCGGTGAAAACCGGGGGCTTCCGTTTTGCCCTCTGGGCGGACCTGCGCAGCCACTTGCAAGAATCATCTCCGTGTGGTATACTTAAGTTAAGTTATGCCCATAAAGGCATTGGTGCGGAGGAACAGTGCAATGATCGTTTGGGAAGAGATCTTGGTGGCAAACGGCGGAGCCATTCTGATGATGTGGTTTCTGCTCAATTGCAGACGGAAGAACCGGGAGAACACCCGGGGGGAGGCACGGCTGTATGATGCCATGGCCCTGGTGAATCTGCTGGGGGCGTTGCTGGAAACCGTTTCGTTCTGGGTAGACGGGAAGCTGTTCCCTGGGGCCAGGATTCTAAATTACCTCACCAACAGCCTGTGCTTTCTGGGTACCGTGAGCATTGGGTTTTTGTGGTCTTTTTATGTGGATTTGCTGATTTACCGGAATTACAAGCGCACCGTCCGCAACGCCAAATTTCTGCTGATTCCCTGGCTCATAGAAGTTTTTGCCATTTTATTCAACCTTTTCCGGCCCGGTTTCCTGTTTTCCGTTTCAGCGGAAAACATCTACCACCGGGGGCAGTGGGCCATCATTGGGTATGTCACCCTGATGTTGTATTTTGTCTACACCACCCACTTGGTGTACTACTCCAAGCGGCAGGGGATCAACCTGAATTTTTTCCCGGTGCTGTATTTTATTGGACCATGTCTTGCAGGTGTCTTCATTCAGCTGTTTTTCTACGGTATCACCACCTCCTGGGCCTCTGTAGCCGTTGCCCTGTGCTTTGTGCAGATGCAGTCCTATGCGGAAAACCTCTATACCGATGAGCTTTCAGGACTCTATAACCGCCGCTACTTAAATAGCCTTTTGACAAAACAGACCCGAACCAACCGGCGGAGCCTCTACGGCATTATGATGGACATCAACGACTTTAAACAAATCAACGACAGCTTCGGCCACGGCACCGGCGACCAGGCCATCTGCAAAATGGGGGACATTCTCTTCCGCTCCATTCCCGAGGGCGGCATCGCCCTCCGCTACGCCGGAGACGAATTCATCGTCCTGCTCCCCGGTGGCGACGAAGCCACCGCCCTGGCCACCGCCAGAGAAATCAATAGGAACCTCTCCCGCTTCAATCATTCCGGCGAGACCCTCTTCACCCTGACGGTTTCCATGGGATGGGCCGGATTTGACCCCCAAACGGGTAAGGAAGCTTTCCTCGCGGCCATGGATGAAAAGATGTACGAACAGAAGCGCAAATACCATCAAGGCCAAAACGTCCGATAAAGAATACCCCCATAGAGGAAGCCCCGGAACCGAAAATGGTTCATAGGGCCCTCTATGGGGGATTTTTTTCTAAGGAAGCTCTGAATTCCGAAATCGGAATTTCTCTTGCGTTTTTCTGCAATGTATTCCGATTTCGGAATTGTTTGCCGATTTCTAAAAGTTTATTCCGATTTCGGAATTTTATCCCTTTTGCGCCCTGCGATAGTGGAAGGTGCGGTCTTTATACAGGAACATCCCCGCGCTTACCACTAAGGAGGCCAGCTCTGCCGGGACCACCGCCAGCCATACCCCGTCCAGGCCCAAAAGCTGGGGCAGGAGCAGCACCGCCAGGACCTGAAACAGCAGCGTCCGCAGGAAGGAAATCAGGGCGCTGGTGAGGCCGTCCCCCAGGGCGGTAAAGAAGGAGGAGGCGTAGACGTTGAAGCCCATAATGAGGAAGCTCAGGCCGTAAAGCCGGAAAGCCCGGGTGGTCATCGTCAGCAGGGCCTGGTCATAGCCTACAAAGAACCGGGCCACATGGGGAATGAGATACATGGACACCACCGTCATACCAACCGCCGCCGCCCCAATGAGCCGGAGGCTCATGGCGTAGAGATTGTGGACCTCGCTCTGATTCTGGGCCCCGTAGTGGAAGCTGACAATGGGGGCGCTGCCCACGGAATAGCCCACGTATACCGCCACAAAGAGGAACGCCGCGTACATGATCACACCGTAGGCCGCCACCCCATCCTCTCCCGCGAAGCGGAGCAGCTGGTAGTTGTAAAGAATGTTCACCAGGGACATGGAAAGGTTGGTCATGAGCTCCGAGGAGCCGTTGACGCAGGCCATCCACAGCACCTTCCCGTTAAAGCGGGGCCGCCGCAAATGCAGACAGCTGGTGTTGCGGCCGCTCATAAAATAGAACACCGGCAGCACGCCGCCCACGACTTGGCTCAGAACCGTGGCAAAGGCCGCCCCCTCCACGCCCCAGCCCAGGAGCCCCACCAGCACCACGTCCAGCACCATATTGGTGACCCCGGCCCCCACCGTGACCCAGAAGCCCAGGTTGGGCTTTTCCGCCGTGACGAAGAAGCTCTGGAACATGTTCTGCAAAATAAAGGTGGGCAGGCCAATCAGCAAAATCCGGCCATACCGCAGGGCATACTCCAGCATCTCCCCCCGGCCTCCCAGCAGCACCCCAATGGGCCGCAGGAACAAAAGCCCCAGCACCGCAAAGGCGCTGCCAGCCAGAAGGGCCGCCGCCAGAAACAGGCTAAAGTAGGCATCGGCCTTCTCCCCGTCCCGTTCCCCCAGGGCGATGCCCACAATGGCGGAGCCGCCGGTACCCAGCATGAAGCCGATGGTGCCGATGAGCATGGGCACCGGCCAGATCAGGTTCACCCCTGCAAAGGCCGTTTTCCCCACAAAATTGGATACACACAGGCCGTCCACAATGCCATAGACAGAGGTAAAGAGCATAGTCCCAATGCTGGGCAGCACAAACCGCAGCAGCCGGGAGACGGTAAAATGATCGGATAACTGAATATTTTGCTTTGACATAAATCGTACCTTTCAGATAGACCCTAAATATATCACAAAAAGGTCGGACAAGAACCGCTGCCCTAAACGCCCCCTCCTCTGCTGCGGTGCTACGGCACCCACAGCCTCCGGGAAACGCGAACAGCGACATCTTATCCGGCCTTCCAATTACGTTGAAATAGCCCTCCGATGAGCAAACAGATATACGTTTTTCTCTTTACAGACAGAAACACAGGCTCTACCCGGGACGCTGCACCGCTCGGGCAGCGGTTTCTTTCTGATTTTGCAGTATTTATATCATTTATTCTTGGAAATGTCAATTATTTTTTGTAAAACCAGAAGTTTACTTCCTGAATTTTCAGTTTGATTCCCAGGGAAGCTTTATAAACATCCACTTGCAAAACGGTCTATTCGGGGAGCATCAGCTGGATATTGCAGAATCCATCCTTTCCCTGGACGAGGAAAGCGTGCGGGAAGCGATCATGGAAGAATACAGGAACATTGACGCTTCGAATCAATAGCAGAACGGGCTTTTGTTTTAGGGAAACCTATCGAAAAGGCAGCCTTGGCGCCCCTGAAAGGGGAGCTGGCTCGGCATAGCCGAGACGGAGGGGGTGCTTTTTGGAACGAAAAGCCTCTGCCGCAGGCAGAATATGTGTTTCCTTTTCTCTCCGGTGATGGAACGGACTAAAAACACCTATTGACAACCGGTATTTTCAGGTGTACAATAACCGTAATTTCATAGAAAAGCGATGACGAAGACGGATTTGACCGTACAGCCGATAGAGAGCCGGGGATGGTGGAAGCCCGGTGGACTGCCTTCAAAATCCCATCCCTTCCGAGCCGGAGTCCCCAAAGCGCTGCAAGTAGGGGCTTTCGCGTAGGCTGCGTTAGTGCCTAGGGCTTGTTGGAGCCTGAAATGAGTGGTGTGCGTTTTGGCACACAATTTGAGTGGTACCGCGGGGCTTTAGGACCCGTCTCAAAGAAATTTGAGACGGGCCTTTATTTTTTTCACAAAAAGAGAGGACAAGAATGATGAAACTTGGAAAAAGAAATCTGTTGGTTGTAAGCGTCATGCTGTTTGCGCTGTTTTTTGGAGCCGGAAATCTGATTTTTCCGCCCTTTTTGGGACAGAACGCCGGCACCCACACTCTGGCGGCCATGGTGGGCTTTCTGGCCACGGCGGTGATCCTGCCGGTGCTGGGGGTGGTTGTGGTGGCCCGGTTTGACGGGCTGGAAAAGCTGGGGCAGCAGGTGGGAAAGCGGTTTTCCCTGGTGTTTACCCTGCTCATCTACCTCTCCATCGGTCCGGGACTGGGCATTCCCAGAGCCGCTTCCGTGCCCTTTGAGATGGCGGTGGCCCCTTATCTGCCCCAGGGGGCACCTCTAAAAGTGTGGATGGCGGTTTACTCGCTGGTGTTTTTCCTGGTGGCCCTCTGGCTCTGCCTGAACCCGGGAAAATTGGTTGACCGGATCGGCCGGGGGCTGACACCGGCCATGCTGACCCTGCTGACATTGCTCTTCGTGTGCTTCCTGTTCCGGGGGCAGACCCAGGTGGCCCAGCCCCGGGAGAGCTATGCCGCCGCCCCGCTGCTCAAGGGCTTTACCGAGGGCTACAACACTATGGACACCATTGCGGCGCTGAACTTTGGCCTGGTGATCTCCACAACGCTTGCTTCCTTCGGCCTCCGGGAAAAGCGGGAGAGAATGCGCTATACGGTTCTGGCGGGGCTTCTGGCCGGGACGATCCTGGCTCTGGTCTACGCCATGCTCTCCTATATGGGCATGTGCAGCTCCGGGGTTTATGATCTCCAGGAGAACGGGGCCTGGACATTGCGGTGCATCGTCTACCAGGTATTCGGCGGCCCCGGGGCGGTGCTGCTGGCGGCGATTTTCACTCTGGCGTGCCTGACCACCTGCGTGGGCCTGATCAATTCCATCTCCCAGTATTTTTCAACCCTTTTTGCGGCGGTTTCCTACCGCACCTGGGTTTATGTCATCACCTTTTTCTCCCTGCTGGTCTGCAACCTGGGCCTCAACATGATCTTAAGCATCTCCGTGCCGGTGCTCAATGCCATTTACCCCGTGTCCATCGTGCTGATTTTGCTGGGACTGAGCCACGGCCTGTGGAAGGGAAATCGGTTCGTCTACCCCATGACGGTGCTGGGCACCGGGGCAGTCAGCGTTTTGTATGCCCTGGGAGATGCGGGGGTGCCTCTGGGGGGGCTGGGGGTGCTGCTGCACAGGCTGCCCCTTTATAAAATGGGCTTCGGCTGGCTGGGGGTGGCAGTTGCCATGCTGGCTCTGAGCCTGCTGGCCGGTGCTTTCAGCCGGGCCAAGGAAAGCCCGGCGGTCCGGGATTGCCAGGCGTAAACGGAAGAAAAGCGGAGGGATCCGCTCAAGCTGCAGCAATGACCTGCGTAAGGGAAAGCTTGCAGCTTGGGGGAATCCCCCCGCTTCTTTTTTGGCCTCAAATAACAGCCCAATATGCGAAAGTAGGAGAAAGAAGGAGGATTGCATTGTGGCATCAATTGTGTTAAACTGATACAAAGGGCGCGTAAAAATCTTGTAAGCCAGTAAAACTTCCACTCCGGCCCGATGAAAAGGATGGATGGGTATGAAAGAAAAGGAAAATTCCGTTAAAAATTATCTGATCTACGCGGGGATCCCGCCGGAAAAGTACAAGTTGGTGGAGCCGGAAATCCACCGGGAAAACAGAAACTGTCTTCTGGCCTTTTCCGCCGTGGCGGTGCTGGGGCTGATGGAAATGTATTCTCTGTCCTATGCCCTGGATGGCCTGTACCAGGTCCGGAATATTTTTTTCTCCGCCATGATTCTGGCCATTATGCTCTGCCTGCTGACCTATTGCGTAAAATACGAAAAGCGGCCCTGGTGCATGCTGTTCCACGTCTACGGCTTTGTGGGGATCATGTTCCTGGTGGGCATTCTGCTTGGCACTGTGACCCGGCCTCAGGAGCCTGCCGTTTCCTTTGTGGCCCTGGTGCTGACGGTGCCCCTGCTGTTTACGGACCGGCCCATCCGCATGTGCACCGCTATTTTCCTGGGCTGCGTCGCCTTTGTGGTGACGGCGGTGGAGGTAAAGGACCCGGAGGTCCTGGTGGGGGATCTGGTAAATGTCTGCCTCTACGGCGGCCTCAGTATGGTGGTTTGCAGCTATATGATGTGCCTCAAATGCCAGCGGTTTTTATACGCCCGGGAGGTCAGCCGCCTGAGCGGGATGGACCTGCTGACGGGCCTGCGGAACCGCAATTCCTATGAATGGAAGCTCAAAACCTATGCAGAATACCGGAAAGGCCCCTTCTCCTGCATCTATGGGGACATCAACGGCCTTCACGAGCTGAACAACACCAAGGGCCATGAGGCGGGGGACGAAATGCTCCGCTTCGTGGGAAAAGCCATGCAGGAGGCCTTCGGGGAGGAACACACCTTCCGCATCGGAGGCGACGAGTTTGTAGCCCTGATCCCCGGGAAAGCCCCTGAATGGGTGGAGCGACAGCTGGAAACGGTGCGGCAGCGCATCGAAAAGGCCTCCTACCACATGTCTGTGGGCTGTGCCCACGGAAATCTGGAGAAAACGCCGGTGGGCGGGCTGGTCAGCACAGCGGAAAAAAGAATGTACGCAGCCAAACGGGCCTTCTACCAACAGGAGGGGAAGGACCGGCGGGCACGTTGAAATAACACAGAGGTGACACACAATGACAAAATGGCAGGGACCGGACTATTTTAACAGCCTTATGGACATGGATTGCTACGGCATCCTGATTTACACCGTGCCGGATTATACAATCCGGCAGATCAACGCGGAGGCGCTGCGCCTGTTGGGCTTTGCGGACATGCAGGATGCCCAGGCCAATTTTGGGGGCATTCTCCGGGGGACAGTCTTCACCGATAAACTGACGGTCAAGGAGCTCCGGGAGCTGCGGAACCACGACGGCCCCATGACCTATGAGTGTACCCTCCGGGCAAAGGACGGAACACTGACCCAGGTCCAGTCCAGGACCGTCTCCGTGATGAATCCCCAGGGGGAGCGGGTCATCATCACCACCTTCATCGATATTTCCAACAACAAGGCCCTGAGCCGGGAAAGAAGCGTGCTGGACTCCGTTACCGTGGACTATTCCGCCATTTTTTATGTCAACCTGGATAAAAACACCATCTACGCCGTGAAGCAGAACATGAAGGACTATACCATGCAGGGTCTCCAGGCTCTGGGCGGGGAGTACAACGACTATTCCAGCCACATGCGCTATTTCTATGACAAGTATGTGATCAAGGAATCCGCCCCGGACTTTCCGGAGAAGGTCAGCAAGTCCTTCCTGAAAAAATATCTGGCAGACCACGTGCGGTTTGCCTATCGCTTCCAGTGCGTTCCCAGCCTGGAGGGCCACCGGTATTTTGATGTGCAGATCGTGCGGCTGAAAACCGAGACGGATTTCTGCGTGGTCATGGGCTACCGGTATATTGACGATCTGGTGGCGGCCCAGGAGCGGCAGAAAAAGGCCCTGCAGGATGCCTACCGGGCCGAGGCCAACAAAAACGAGGTCATCGAGGCTCTGGCAGAGTTCTACGAGTGCATCTGCATGGTGGACCTGGTCCGGAAGGAATATGTGGTGGTTTCCGGCAAGGACAAGAAGTTTTCTTGCCCCGAGACCCTGTCCTCCTTCCGGGAAACGGTGCTGCAAAAGTATATTTGTCCGGAATCCTGGCCGGAGCTGTGGGAATTCCTGGACTTTGACACGCTGGCCCGGCGGATGGGAAACCGGAAGGTCATTTCCATGGACCTGAAAGCCACCAACCGGAAATGGTATACCCTGTCCTTCATCGTAAAAAGATGTGACGGCAATGGCACCGTCACCGATGTGCTCATGACCATTTCCGACATTGACGAGCAGAAAAGCTATGAGATCGCCGTCCGGGAAAAGCTGAAAGCCGCCGCCCAGGAGGCGGAGCGGGCCAATATGGCCAAAACCAACTTCCTGCGCCGCATGAGCCATGACATCCGCACCCCCTTGAATGGCATCATCGGCATGATCAAGCTCTCGGAGCAGTATGATGCCGACCCGGAAAAGCTCCGGGGATATAAAGAAAAGGTGCTGTCGTCCCTGGACTATTTGCAGTCCATTCTCAATGACATTCTGGATATGAGCAAGGTGGAGTCCGAGACCCTGGTCCTGGAGGAAAAGCCCTTTGACCTGGTGGATGTGGTCACCAATGTGGTGAACGTCATTGAGACCACCGCCGCCAACCGGGGGCTGACCTTCCACGGGGGCAAGGATAGGAACACCATCCGCCACCGGTATTTCCTGGGAAGCGCCGAGTATTTAAACCGGCTGTTTATGAACATCGCCTCCAACGCAGTCAAATACAACCGCCCCGGGGGCAGCGTGACGCTATACTGCCGGGAGCTGTCCTGTGACGGGAAGGTTGCCAATTACGAATTTGTCTGCGCCGATACGGGCCTTGGCATGAGCGAGGAGTTCCAGAAACATGCCTTTGAGCCCTTCGTCCGGGAAAATCGGGAGGCTGCCTACGGCACCGGCGGCACGGGCCTGGGCCTTGCCATTGTAAAGGATCTTGTAAAGATCATGGGCGGCACCGTACACTTTGAAAGCCAGGAGGACGTGGGCACCACCTTTACCGTGAACCTGCCCCTGAAGCTGGACCCCAACCCCAAAAACCTGAAGAAAAACCAAGGGGAAAAGCTGTGCCTGAAGGGGCAAATGGCCCTGCTGGTGGAGGACAACGACATCAACCTGGAGATTTCCCAGATCCTCCTGGAGAACCTGGGCCTTACCGTCCAAACCGCCCGCAACGGCCGCCAGGCAGTGGAGGCTTTTGAAGCCTCCCGGGAAGGGGCGTTCCAGTATATCTTCATGGACATCATGATGCCGGTGATGAACGGCCTGGAAGCCGCCAGAACCATCCGGGCCCTGAACCGCCCCGACGCAAAAACCGTCCCCATCATCGCCATGACCGCCAACGCCTTCCGGGAAGACATCCAGGAATGCCTGTCCGCCGGCATGAACGCCCACGTGGCCAAACCCATCGACGAATCCCGGCTGGAAGAAGCGATCAGAAGCCAGATGTAAGTTTTAAATTGACAATTGACAATGGACAATTGACAATTGGTTCTAAGTTGACAGTTTACAGTTGACAGTTGACAGTTGACAGTTATTGGGGACGGACGTGTCCGCTTTGGAACACGTAGGTTAAAAAAACACACCCATCAGCGAAACCGTAGGGGCGGCAATCTGCCGCCCGCCACGTTCCGAATACAA
>OQWM01001628.1_pt1 | contig 15390 bp, 9 predicted proteins | sample 1691531 | NCBI WGS metagenome assembly OQWM01 (sample SAMN03418257, study PRJEB22391) | human gut metagenome | biome: human-gut; feature: organic feature; material: feces | host: Homo sapiens | place: Tanzania | collected 2013-01
CTAAAATCAGCAGTTTGGGGCTGCCCAGCAGCGCCATGGCAATGCCCAGCCGCTGTTTCATGCCAAGGGAATACTGCCCCACCTTCCGGTCAGCGTCCTTGGTCAGGTGCACGATTTCCAGCACCCGGCTGATGTCCTTCCGGTCCACATCCTTCAGGTCGGCCACGATGGAAAGATTTTCCCGGGCAGTCAGGTGCAGGTAACCGGAGGGGGATTCTATTAAACTACCGGTCTGCCGCAGCAGAGCAATGCGGTTTGCTTCGTTCAGGGTGTGCCCCAGCAGTTCCACGTTGCCGCCGGTGGGGTGTACAAGCCCCAGCAGCATCTTCATAGTGGTGGATTTGCCCGCACCGTTGGGGCCTAAAAAGCCATAAACACAGCCCTCCGGGACGGTCAGATTCAAATGGTCCACCACCGGACGGCCATGGTAGCTTTTGCAAAGGTCATGGGTCTCGATCACAGGTTTCATAAATGGTCTCCTTTCGCATGCATGGTTTTCGGAACGATGCCAGAATACACCCGTTGCCTTAAACTGACCGGAAGCGCAGCTTAATTTACCCTTAAATTTGCAGGCGTTTTCCGCTGCGGCGCAAAAAGTGTGGTATAGTAAAGGCGGGAAAGGAGAACTGCCCTTATGGATACCATTTATGATGCAAAGCTTCTCATTGTGGACGACAACGCCGAGCTACTGGCACTGCTGTGTGAGCAGCTGCGCGGCGCAGGATATGGCCATATCAGAACTGCTCAAAGCTGCGCCGCTGCCCGCGCCTGCTTTGCGGCAGAACAGCCGAAGCTGATGATCTTGGATATCAACCTGCCGGATGGGGACGGATTTTCGCTGTTCCGGGCGCTGCGGGCAAAAGCGGATGTTCCGGCACTGTTCCTCTCCGCACGGGACGCGGATGCCGACCGTCTGTTCGGGCTGGGTCTTGGCGCAGACGACTACCTGACCAAACCCTTTCTGATGCAGGAACTGCTGCTGCGGGTGCAGCATATTTTGCAGCGGGCGTACCGGGCAGAGCTGTCCCGTGCAAAACCGGCACCTTTGCAGCTGGGGGAGCGGTGCGTAGACCTGAACGATGCCATTGTCACCCTGCCGGAGGGCAAAACACTGGCGCTGACTGCTACTGAGTTGGCGCTGCTGCGGAAATTGGCAGAGAACCGGGGACATATCGTTACCTACGATGCCCTTTGTGCGGCGGTCTGGGGCGCAGATTACTATGGCTACGAGAACAGTCTGGGGGTACATATCCGGCATCTGCGGGAGAAACTGGAAGCTGAACCCGGCGCACCGCAGTTTCTGCGGACGGTGCGGGGCATCGGCTATAAGCTGACAAAGGGGGAAGAAGCATGAAAACCTTTGTACGGCTGATCCGGCGGTATGTGCTGGCGGCGGTGGGCATCGTTCTGCTGCTGCTGTTTTCCGGCGTTGCGGTGCTGGGCTGGCTGGGCTGGCAGGAGGGTTGCCGCCTGCCGCAGCGGGAGCACTCTTCCAGCGAGATCGCAGATTCCATGCTGGAAACGGCAGAAGGGCTTGCCTTTGGGGCAGAGCATACCCCGCAGGAGTGGATGGACGGCTACGAGTGGGCGATGGTGCTGGACGATGCGGGAAACATCCGCTGGAGCTGCGGCCTGCCGCAGGATCTGAACCATGCCTACACTCCCGGTGATATCGCCAGATTTGCCCGCTGGTATCTGGCGGATTACCCGGTGTTCTGCTGGACAGAACCCTACGGACTGTTCGTCATCGGGCTGCCGAAGGGGAGCCTGTGGAAGTACAGCATTTACAGCTCACCGGACTTTATCCTGAGCATGGCGCGGGTGCTCCCGGCGGCAGCGCTGGGATTGCTGCTGCTGGGTCTGGCACTCTGCTTCTGGCTGAGCTGGCAGGGCGCAAAGCGGCTGGAGACCGTGGCAAACGGTCTGGATGCTCTGGCGCAGGGGCAGACCGTCCAGCTGCCTACCGATGGCTTTGCCGGGGAACTGGCAGAAAAGCTGAACCAGACCGGGGCGCAGCTACAAGCCAAAAACGAGAAGCTTTCCCGGCGGGATAACGCCCGCACCCAGTGGATCGCAGGGGTCAGCCATGACGTGCGCACCCCGCTGGCGCTGATCTTAGGCTGGGCAGAGCAGCTGGAACAGGATGCGCTTTTGCCGGACAGCTCCCGGCAGAAAGCGACCGGCATCCGCACCCAGTGCGAAAAGCTGCGCACCCTCATTGATGACCTGAACCTGACCAGTAAGCTGGAATACGGCGCCCAACCCCTGCGCCGGAAAGACCTCCGGGCAGGGCCGCTGTTCCGGCAGCTGGTGGCGCAGTTTTGCGAAAGCCCGCTGGCAGAGCGTTGCGAGATCACACTGGAACAGGAAGAACCGGCAGAGCAGACAGTGCTTTCGGTGGACGAGGCGCTGCTGGCGCGGCTGCTGGAAAACCTGCTGAACAACAGCGTCCGGCATAACTCAAAGCCGGTGAACATTACGGTGCACACCCGGCGGACAGGGGAGCACTTCTGCCTGACCGTGGCAGATGACGGCATCGGCTATCCCCCTGCCGTTCTGGCAGCACTGAACGCTGTGGAGCCTGCCGAAAATGCGCCCCATATCCTTGGCTTGTATGTAGTGCAGCAGATCGCCGCTGCCCATGGCGGCACGGCAGTGTTCGGGCAGAACGTCCCCTGCGGGGCAAAAGCAACGGTCTGGCTGCCGGTAAAATAAAATGCAAAGGAAGCTGCTGCACATTATCTGATGCGGCAGCTTCCTTTTTGTGCGGAGCGCCTATCCCTGACTTTCCTACAAAGAAAATGGGAAAGTATGAATTTTCTATTGACAATTGCCCGGAAGGGGAGTATACTCCCTTCAAACAACAAAACATACATAACGTGTGGGTTTGTAGAAATAGGAGAGAGTTATGAACAGACGAATGTGTTGTCAGACGAAAACGAAGTGAACCAACAAACAAAAGAAAGGGTAACGTTTTATGTCTGTCGAAATTTTGGATCTGGGTGCGCTGGCGCTCACCGCAGTATTTTTTGCATTGCTGTATTATCTGCACAAGAAAAAGCACGTTGATTTTGGCGTGCGCACCATCCTTGCCGTGGGTCTTGGCCTGATCGTGGGACTTGCGTTCAAGGGACACCACACTTACGTAGCAGCCGTAGGCACTATTTACGCCCATGTGGTCTCCGCTGTGGTCATTCCGCTGCTGATCTTCAGCATCATTTCCAGCATCACCAATCTGGGCAATTCCGTCCGCCTGAAGCAGATCGGCCTCAAGACCGTGTTCTTTCTGGTGCTGAACACCTTCATTGCCAGCCTGATCACCCTGATCGCCGGTGTGGCTACGAACATTGGCAGCGGGGTGCAGTATGAACTGGCCACCGATTACACTGCCAAGGAAGTGCCCACCTTTGTGGATACGGTCATCAGCCTGTTCCCGCAGAATCTGGCTGCACACTGGTCCAACGGTGAGGTGGTGCCCATTGTGGTGTTCTGCATTCTGGTGGCTGTCAGCTATAACAAGATCGCAGCCAAGAAGCCCGAAGAGGTGGCACCCTTTAAAAAGTTCATTGATGCCGGCGACCTTGTGATGGGGCGCGTGGTCAGCTATGTGATCTCCTTTACCCCGTATGCAGTCCTTTCTCTGATCGCCCGTGCAGTCAGCCGTTCTTCTCCTGCGGATCTTATTCCGCTGCTCAGCGTTCTGGTGCTGGCGTACGTGCTGTGCGGTATTCAGGTCTTTGTTGTGGAAAGCGCCCTGATCAAGTTTGTGGGCAAGCTGAGCCCCATCCGCTTCTTCAAGGGCATCTGGCCCGCCGCAACCGTTGCCTTTACCTCCCAGAGCAGTGTGGGCACCATCCCGGTCACGGTCAATCAGCTGACCCGGAAGCTGGGCGTGAATGAGGACGTTGCCGCCTTTGGCGCAAGTCTGGGTGCAAACCTTGGTATGCCGGGCTGCGCGGGCATCTGGCCCACCCTGCTGGCAGTGTTTACCATCCATCTGCTGGGCATTGAGTACACGCCTGTGCAGTACGCCTTCCTCGTGGTGCTGGCCGTGGTCGTTTCCATTGGTACGGTCGGTGTGCCCGGCACAGCGACCATTACCGCAACGGCGCTGTTTGCCGCTGCCGGTCTGCCGGTGGAAGCTATCATCCTGCTTTCTCCCATCTCCAGCATCGTGGATATGGCGCGTACCGCTACGAACGTTGTGGGTGCGGCTACCGCCACCACCCTTGTGGCCGCTACCGAAGAGCAGCTGGACACTGCCGTTTACAATGGCACGGTGGAGACGATCGCGGCAGAAGCCTGAGAATAGCATCAAAAACTGTTCGTCATAAAAATACAATTTAAAAATAGAAATCAAGAAAAAGCACCGGTTTGCACATGGGAAAGCAAACTGGTGCTTTTTCTTAATAAAAGAAAGAAGCAGGATGAAAAAATATGGTCCGAATTGAATAAAAAAGGATTTTCAATTGAAACGCTCTTTACGTGAAATGTGCTCAAGAGTGAAAATTATACAAAAATCAAGAAAAACTTCCGGCGAAATGTTGGATAAACCGCAGAAATGTGCATTTGACAAGGACAAATTTTCAAAAAACTCTTTTCTTTCGGAAAACACGGATGTATAATGCGTCCATAGCACAAGGGCGTGCAAAGTTCCAGAAGGAGGAACGGACATCCCTTGTGTATTTTTAGAACGTAACGCTTTAGCAGATTATAGAGCTAAAGCAGTAAAGAGAGGGGAAACATCTATGAGATTCGATCGTCGTATTTCGCGCCGCAGCTTCCTGGCAGCTGCCGGTGTTACCTCCGCAGCACTGGCTCTGACGGCCTGCGGCGGCTCTTCCAGCTCGGTGGCGGCTTCCTCCGCTTCCGGCACTGCCTCCTCTGTAGCTGGCACTGCACAGGGCGGCACCCTGAACATCATGCTGGAGACCGAGGTCCAGTCGCTGGACCCGCAGGTGGCCACCGACGGCACCTCCTTTGAGGTCATCGCAGACTACACCGACGGTCTGATGCAGATGGATGCAGATGGCGCAGCAGTTCCCGCCATTGCAGAGACCTACGACATCAGCGAGGACGGCAAGACCTACACCTTCCACCTGCGCGATGCCAAGTGGTCCAACGGCGAAGCCGTTACCGCTGCCGACTTCGTGTTTGGCTGGCAGCGTGCCGTAGACCCCGCCAACGCTTCCGAGTATTCCTATATGCTTTCTGATATCGGTCAGGTGGTCAACGCTGCCGAGATCATTGCAGGCGAGAAGCCCGTCACCGATCTGGGCGTGACTGCTGTGGATGACAAGACGCTGGAAGTCCAGCTGAACGTTCCTGTCAGCTACTTCCTGAGCCTGATGTACTTCCCCACCTTCTATCCGGTCAACGAGGCGTTCTACAACACCTGCAAGGATACCTTCGGCACCAGCCCCGATACGGTGCTGTCCAACGGCGCTTTCAAGCTGACGGATTACCAGCCGGCTGCTACTGCCTTTACGCTGGAAAAGAACGCTGATTACTACGATGCTGCTAAGGTCGCACTGGACGGTCTGGCCTATCAGGTCATCAAGGACAGCCAGCAGGCACTGATGAGCTACCAGACCGGTGCTCTGGATATGACCCTGCTGAACGGCGAGCAGGTGGATCAGGTCAAGGATGACCCCGAATTTACCAGCGTGGGCGCCGGTTACCTGTGGTACATCAGCCCCAACATCGGCAGTGTGCCGGAGCTGGCCAACGAGAATCTGCGCAAGGCCATCACCTTTGCACTGGATCGTGACGCCATTACCGGGGACGTGCTGAAGGATGGCTCTGCACCCTGCTACACCGCCGTTCCGCCGCAGTTCGCCACCGGCCCCGACGGCAGCGATTTCAGCGCCGACCAGACCAAGTTTGCAGAGTTCTGCGCTTATGATGCCGACAAGGCCAAGGAGTACTACGAGCAGGCCAAGAGCGAGCTGGGCAAGGACTCCTTCACCTTCAACATGGTGGTGGATGCCGATGACGCACCCCAGAAGGTGGCACAGGTCGTCAAGGAGCAGCTGGAGACCACGCTGGCAGGCTTTACCCTGAACCTGACCGTGGAGCCCAAGAAGCAGCGCGTGCAGGATATGCAGGACGGCAACTTTGAGATCGGCCTGACCCGCTGGGGCCCCGACTACGCCGACCCCATGACCTATCTGGGCATGTGGGTGACCGGCAACTCCAACAACTACGGTCTGTGGAGCGATGCCGACTACGATGCCATCATTGACGAGTGCACCACCGGTGACCTGTGCACCGACCCCGAGGGCCGCTGGGCTGCCCTGTACGAGGCAGAGCAGATCGTTCTGGAGCAGGCGGTCATCTTCCCCCTGTACGGCCAGTGCAATGCCGAGATGGTCTCTTCTGCTGTTACCGGCGTAGAGTTCCACCCCGTGGCACTGAACCGCGTGTACAAGAACGCCGCTAAGAGCGAGTAAAACTGAAAGCACACTGAACAAGGCCGCACAGTGGCCCGCAAAGAGCCACTGTGCGCCTTTTTGGCATTGTGCCTGTCCGCGGCAGACGAACGACTGACCGCGAGATCCCGGAAGGAAAAAGGGGGTCCACCCGACGTGAAAAAATATACGCTCAAGCGAATCCTGACCTCGCTGTTCACGCTGCTGGCAATTCTGCTGGTGCTGTTCATCCTGATGCAGCTGATGCCCGGTTCGCCCTTTAATGATGAAAAACTGACGCCCGAGATGCGGGCATCCCTGTATGCAAAGTACGGCCTTGACCAGCCCATCTACATCCAGTTCTTCCGCTATGTGGGCAATATGCTCCGGGGCGATCTGGGTGTCAGCTACAATATCTCCAAAAATACGCCCATCTCCCAGCTCATCCAGTCCCGTCTGCCCATCTCCATTCAGGTGGGCGGCATGGCGGTCACGCTGGGTGCCATCGTAGGTCTGGTGCTGGGCATCCTTGCCGCCTTAAAGCGGGATACCGTGGTGGACACCATCGCCACCATCATCTCGGTCATCGGCGTATCGGTGCCGTCCTATGTGTTCGCGCTGGCGCTGAGCTACACCTTCGGCTTCAAGCTCCGCTGGTTCCCCATGCTGTTTTCGGCCAAGGATATCTTTGGCTCCAGCGTGCTGCCCAGTATTTCGCTTTCCATGTTCACTATGGCGTCCATCGCCCGCTTTACCCGCAGTGAGATGATCGAGGTGCTGGATTCCGATTATATGCTGCTGGCTGAGAGCAAGGGCATTTCCGGCCCGGCGCTGATCTTCCGCCACGCGCTGCGCAACGCCCTGATCCCCATCATCACGGTGCTGGCACCGCTGATCGTGGACCTGATGACCGGCTCGCTGGTGGTGGAAAAGATCTTTGCCATCCCCGGCGTGGGCAGCCTGCTGGTGACGGCCATCCAGTCCAACGATTACAACGTGGTCATTGGTCTGAGCTTTATTTACAGCGCCATGTACATTGGCATCATGCTGGTCGTTGACCTGCTGTACGGCATCATCGACCCGCGCATTCGTTTGGCAAAGGGGGACGACTAAATGGCAGAAAAAGCGATCCGGCTGGGCGGCGAATCCTCCGCCGATGCCATTGTCAGCGCCGTGGATGCAATGTACACGGAGCACACCTTTGCGGAAAAGGATTTTGCCCTCAAGCACAACGATGATGAAATCGCCGTGGATACCAACTTTGCGGCGCAGAACTTCTGGAAGGAAGCGCTCATCCGATTCTTCGGCAAAAAGAGCGCCGTGCTGGGGCTTGTGCTCATTGTGATCATCGTGTTGCTGGCCGTTTTGGGCCCGGGCATGAACAGCTATACCTACTCCGGGCAGGATCTGAGCCAGAAAAACTTTGCGCCCCGTGTGCCGGGCATTGAGCAGTTCGGCATTCTGGACGGCAGCGAAAAGATGAGCACCACCACAGGCTCCAAGCTGACCAACGCCTATCAGGAAAAAGACAAACTGGACGTCTACTACTGGTTCGGCAGCGATTTGTACGGCCGCGACATCTGGACCCGTACATGGGAAGGCGCCCGGGTCTCCCTGATCATCGCGGTGGCTGCGGCGATCATTGATATGGTCATCGGCATGAGCTACGGCCTGATCTCGGGCTACTTTGGCGGCAGGGTGGATATGGTGATGCAGCGTTTTCTGGAAGTAGCCAACGGCATCCCGCGTCTGGTCATCGTTACGCTGCTGCTGCTGGTACTGCAGCCCGGCATGGTGACCATCATCTTTGCCCTGATGCTGACCGAGTGGGTGGGCATGAGCCGCATCGCCCGCGCCGAGATGCTCAAGCTGAAGGATCAGGAGTTCGTTCTGGCGTCCCGTACGCTGGGCGCAGGCAGTTTCTTCATCATCTTCAAGGAAGTGCTGCCCAACATCATCGGACCCATCATCACGCAGGTCATGTTCAGCATCCCGACCGCTATCTTCACCGAGGCGTTCCTCTCCTTCGTGGGTCTGGGCATCCCGGTGCCGCAGTGCTCGCTGGGTTCTCTAATCAGCGAGCTGTACAACAGCTTTACCACCCATCCGTATCAGATCATTCCGCCCATTGTAGTCATGAGCCTGCTGATGCTCAGCTTCAACCTTGTGGCGGACGGTCTGCGCGAGGCGCTGGACCCCAAGATGAAGAGTATGTAAGGAGGAACACCCCATGCCTGAAACAAAAAAAGAACAGGTCTTGTCGGTGCGAGACCTTGATATCACCTTTAAGACCACCGCAGGCCCGGTACACGCCATCCGCGGCGTGAACATCGACCTGTACAAGGGCGAGACGGTCGCGCTGGTGGGCGAGTCCGGTTCCGGCAAGTCTGTCACCATGAAAGCCGCCATGGGCATTCTGGCCAAGAACGCTACCGTGAACAGCGGCAGCATCCAGTTCAGCTACCACCACGCCGACGGCAGCCCGGAGACCGTGGACCTGCTGCAAAAGGACAAAAAGTGGATCCGCCGCCACATCAACGGCAAGCGCATCGCCATGGTGTTCCAGGACCCCATGACCAGCCTTGACCCCACCATGACCATCGGCAAGCAGATCATGGAGGGAATGCTCTGGCACTTCAAAATGCCCAAGGCAGAAGCCTACAAAAAGGCACTGGAACTGCTGGAAGAGGTGGGCATCACCGATGCCGAGAAGCGGATGAAAAACTACCCGCACCAGCTGTCCGGCGGTATGCGCCAGCGCGTGGTCATTGCCATTGCGCTTTCCTGCGACCCCGACCTGCTCATCTGTGACGAACCCACCACCGCGCTGGATGTGACCATTCAGGCAAAAATTCTGGAGCTCATCCGCCGCATCCAGAAGGAGCGCGGCATTTCGGTCATCTACATCACCCACGACCTTGGTGTTGTGGCAAAGGTGGCAGACTATGTGGATGTGATGTACGCCGGCAAGATCGTGGAGACCGGCACCATCGACGAAATTTTCTACGACCCCAAGCACCCCTACACATGGGGTCTGCTGTCGGCCATGCCCGACCTTGACACCGCCGACGACCGTCTGTATACCATTCCCGGCTCGCCGCCGAACCTGCTGCACGAGAAGCCCGGCGATGCCTTTGCACCCCGCAACCGCTTTGCGCTGAACATCGACGATGAGATCGACCCGCCCATGTTCAAGATCAGCGAGACCCACTATGCGGCAACATGGCTGCTGGACCCCCGCGCCCCCAAGGTGGAGATGCCGCCGGAGCTCAAGGAGCGCATTGCCCGCATGAAAGCAGAAGCAAAAAAGATCGAGGAGGCGGAATAAATGGCAGCACAGAGCACGACCCCGCTGCTGAAGGTCGAGGGACTGAAGCAGTATTTCCGCGTCAACAAGAATTTTACGGTCAAGGCGGTGGATGATGTCAGTTTTGAGATCTACCCCGGCGAGACCTACGGTCTGGTGGGCGAGTCCGGCTCGGGCAAATCCACCATCGGCCGCAGCATCATCCGCCTGTACGACCCCACTGCGGGCAAGATCACCTTTGACGGGCAGGATATCAGCGGCCGTCTGACCCATGCGCAGAATAACACCCTGCGCACCCAGATGCAGATGATCTTTCAGGATCCCATGGCATCTCTGAACCCCCGCAAAAAGGTGGAGGATATCATTGGCGAGGGGCTGGATATCCACCATCTATGCAAAACGCAGGCCGAGCGCCGCGAAAAGGTGGAAAAGATCCTTGCCAAGGTCGGCCTTGCCCCGGAGCACGCCGAGCGCTACCCCCACCAGTTCTCCGGCGGTCAGCGCCAGCGCGTTGGCATTGCCCGCGCCCTCATCATGAACCCCAAGCTCATCATTGCGGACGAGTGCATCTCGGCACTGGATGTGTCCATTCAGGCACAGGTGGTCAACCTGATGAAGGATATTCAGCAGGAGACCGGTACGGCGTATCTGTTCATCGCCCACGACCTGTCCATGGTCAAGTACATCTCTGACCGCATTGGTGTGCTGCATCTGGGGCATCTGCTGGAGACCGGCACCACCGAGGAGATCTTCGAGCACCCCATCCACCCCTATACCCGGAGCCTGCTGTCGGCCATTCCGCTGCCGAACCCGGTGGTCGAAAAGCGCCGCGTGGCAGAGACTTACGACTACGCCACTTCCGGCATCGACTATTCCAAGGGCACCAGCCACCATGTGGAGGGCAGCCATTACGTCAAGTGCACGGACGAAGAATTTGCCAAGTGGTGCAAATAAGACCTGACAGGCCGCAGAAAGCCGCCTGATCTCCCTACAAAAAGAACACCCCCGGCAGCGGCTGCAGCTGCCGGGGGTGTTCTGCTATAAGCGCAAAGCTCAGGTCTCGCTTTGCCGGTATACCTCCTTCAGGTGGGCAGAAAGCTTCATGTTTTCGCTGTAATCCACAGGGACTACGATCACGCTGGGCACCGTCTGCCGGAAAGCCTCCTCCAACGTGGGGATCAGGTCGGCGGCTTTTTCCACCCGGTAGCCCTTGCAGTGCATAGCTTCGGCCAGCAGCTTGAAGTCCGGGTTTGTAAAGTCCACATAGCAGTGCTCTCCGTCAAACTGCTCCTGCTCTTTCCATTTGATCAGACCGTAGCTGTAATCCTCCCAGATCAGGGTGACAAAGGGCACCTTCTCGCGCACGGCGGTCTCCAGCTCCTGACTGTTCATCATAAAACCGCCGTCGCCGCACACCGCCAGTACCTTTTTGTCCGGATTCAGCAGCTTGGCGGCAAAGGCACCGGGGATGGAAAAGCCCATGCTGGCAAAGCCGTTGGAGATCAGGCAGGTGTTGGGTGCGTAGCAGTCGTAGTGGCGTGCGATCCACATTTTGTGCGCGCCCACGTCACTGACAAGGATATCCTCCCGTCCCATCACCTTGCGCACATCCGCAAGGATGCGGGCAGGCTTCATGGGGCAGCTGTCGTCTGCCGCCATGGCGACGTGCTCGGCCACCATGGTCTCGCGCAGCTTGAGCGCAAATTCCGGCTCGCTGTCCCGGCGGGCGCAGCGCAGGATCTCGTAAAGGCTTTCGGAGATATCGCCCACCACCTCTACAGCGGGCTGGTACCGCTTGTTCACATCTGCCGGGGCAGTGTCGATGTGCAGGATGGTCATATCCGGCCGTGCGCCCCACTTGGCGGGAGCACACTCCACGATGTCGTAGCCGATGGCAATAATAAGATCGGCACGGTCGAACAGCTGATTCACATAGTCCTTCTGCGGGATGCCGATGGTCCACAGACTGTATTTGTCATCCATGGGGATGATGCCCTTGGCCATCATGGTGTTCACCACCGGGATGTGCAGCCGGTCGGCCAGCTCGGTAATGGCAGCGGCGGCATGGCCGCGCACCGCCCCGGCACCGGCCAGAATGACCGGGTTCTTTGCTTCGCTGATGAGCTGCCCGGCGGCGGCAATGTGGGTGGGGTCGGCGTAAAGCTCGTGCAGCTGCTGACGCTTGAGCGGCACAGCATCGGCGGGCATTTTGGCAATGTTCTGGGGCAGGTCGATGTGGGTGGCACCGGGCTTGCCTTTTTCGGCGTGCTTGAAGGCCAGCCGCACGATCTCGCCCACCGTGTCCGGCCGGATGATCTGCTTGGAGCGCTTGGTGATGGGCTCGAACATGGCGGTCAGGTCGAGATACTGGTGGCTGGTCAGCTGCATCCGGTCGGTGCCTACCTGCCCGGTGATGGCAACCAGCGGTGCGCCGTCCAGATAGGCATCGGCTACGCCGGTAACAAGGTTGGTAGCACCGGGGCCAAGGGTGGAAAGGCACACGCCCGCCCGGCCGGTCAGACGGCCATAGACATCTGCCATAAAGGCAGCGCCCTGCTCGTGGCGCACCGGGATAAAGCGGATATGGCTGTCCCGGATGGCAAACATCAGGTCCAGCGTCTCCTCGCCGGGGATGCCGAACATCACATCTACGCCTTCTGCTTCCAGACAGTCCACCAGAACCTGTGCGGTGGTTTTAGTTTTTTCCTGCATCGTGTAAATACTCCTATCATTTATAAAAAACAAAAAGGCAGCGCAGCCCACTGGGGCTACACTGCCTTTTCCGGTTCTCATTTTACCTTTTTTTGCAGACTTCTGCAAGAGCCAATTTTCACAAAAAGTGTGGGGCACAACGATGTTTATTATCCCGTTATGCTTCCTTGCTTTTATCCAGTGCATCGAACTGCTGCAGGATCTGGGGGTCTTTCAGCTTGATGACCTTGCCGGAAAGGTAGTGCAGGGTGTTTTCCTCCGGCACATCCAGAAAGCTGATGCGCACCGCGCACAGCGCCTGTGTTTTGGTGCCGGTGCGCTCGTTCATTTTGCGGTTTCCGTATTTGATATCGCCCAGCACCGGCTTGCCCAGATAGGCCAGATGTGCACGGATCTGATGGGTGCGCCCGGTGACAAGGCCGATCTTGCACAGGGCAAAGGGGCCTGCGGTGCGCAGAACGTCCACGTCCGTGATGATCTGCTTGCGGCGCTCGTCCTGCGATTGATGGGCGTGGATGCTGACCTTGTTGTTTTTCTCGTCGTGCTCCCACCACGCGGTGAACCGCCCGGACTGCGGGATGCCCACCGTGATGGTGTAGTACTCCTTTTTCAGCAGGTCGGTGCGGATGATCTCGTTCATGTCCCGCAGGGCGGCGTAGTTCTTGGCAGCGATCACCAGCCCCTCGGTGCCGCGGTCCAGCCGGTTGCAGATGCCGGGCTTGAAGCGGTTCTCGCCGTGGGGGTCGTACTCGCCCTTCTGGGTCAGGTACTGGGTAAAGGCGTCCACCAGATTGGCATCGCCGGTGCGGTCGCTGTGGCACAGCAGGTGAGTGGGCTTGTACAGCACCGCAAGGTTTTCGTCCTCATAGATGACCGTCACCTTGGGCTGATTGGGCTGCTTTTTGGGGGCAGCCTTCTGCACCGGCTTTGCGCCCTCGGGCGGGAAGAACTCGTCGTTGATGTACAGCTCGATCAGATCCCCCGCCTGCAAACGGTACTCCGGCGCGGCCTTTTTGCCGTTCACCTTTACCCGTTTGTTGCGGAAACTCTTGTACAGCAGGCTGGTGGGAAGATCGCGGGTCACGCTCTGCACAAAGCGCGAAAGACGCACGCCGTCGTCGTTGGCGGTGGCAGTAAATTGTTTCATAAAGCTATCCTCATCGTTTTTGTCAGAATCATGCTTTTATAGTAATACAGGCGGGGCGGGAAGTCAACGCGCATTCCGGTGCAAAATCCGGGTTATTTTTGCAGAACGCTTGTGTTTGCGCCGCAAAATGGGTACTATAAGGAGAGAACATAGAAAAAAGGAGTACCGCCATGGCAGAGAATAAACGGCACAAGGGACATCGCCAGCGGATGCGGGAGCGGGTGCAAAGCTACGGGCTGGACAGCTTGGCCGAGCACGAGGCGCTGGAATACGTGCTTTACCTGACCAACGCCCAAAAGGACACCAACGGCCTGACCAAGCAGCAGGCCTTCCGTCTGCCGCTGCTCTACATTGCCTGGACGGCCTGCGTGCTGTTCAGCTACGCCTGCGGCATTGCGGGCTATGCCACAAACTTTGCCACCATCGAGCTGAAGCAGACGATCCAGTTCGGTGCCGCGGTGGGGGTGTTCTCCAATCTGGGCGGAACCCTCAGCAGCATTATTGTGGGTAAGATCAATGACCGCTACGGCGTCAAGGCGGGTCTGCTCTGGGGCGGCGTGACAACGGCACTGGGCTACACCATCATGTTCCTCAGCTTCCGGAATCCTCTGTTTGTGTACCCTGCCATTTTTGTGGTGGGCCTGGGCAATAGCATGTATATGGTGCAGTGCCCGCTGCTTGCCAGAAATATTGTGGGTACGGCCCATTATTCCGAGATCTGGTCTTTGATGATGATGATCAACAGCCTGATCGGCGGCGGCCTGTACGCAAGTATCGGCCTGTTCTACGATAAGTTCGGCTCTTATCGGGGAGCCTTCGTTATGGGAATCGTCCTGTACGCCATTGCCGGCATTCTGGGAGCGATCTCCATTGACAAGAGCAGAAAAATGAAGGAACGTATGGGAGAAACTGCGCTATGAAAGTAATTGGCAGAGACAATCAGGTAAAATTAGGATTTGCGTCCTATCCGGCCTTTGTAAAGGGCCTTGTGGAAGCGCTGACGGATGAGGCGCTGTCCGCGGTCATTCCGGATGACGTGCTGAAAAACATCCGCCATGTGGTCGTTACAGGCAATGGGGACTCCTATGGGGCCAGCCTGGCAACCAAGGAGTTTGGCAGCAGAATGTTCCTGGGGGCGGACTACCAGGCCCTTCGCTGCATCGATGTGAGCCGTCATCATGTGTTTGATCCGGAGCACCCGGAGCAGACCCTTGTGATGGTGATCAGCGTTTCCGGCGGTGGAGCCCGGGTCACAGAGGCTATGAGGCGGGCTGCGGCCAAGGGCTGCACGACTCTGGCCATTACGGGAAACCCGGAGTCCAGAATGGCAAAGGAGGCCGGTCATATCCTGCAGATCAGGATCCCCAAGGCAGAGACCTTCTCTCCGGCCTTCCAGGCCAGAACCTATGTGGCGGCGGTGTGTACCACACTATTGATGGCGCTCCACGCGGGGCTGCTCCGGGGCAGAGTGACCCAGCAGCAGGCGGCGGAGATCCGTCAGGAGATCCTGGACTATGTCACCAGGGTCTGCAATGAGGAAGTGCTGGCCCGGGTGGACGATCAGATGTACGGTCTGGCGAAAACCTGGCAGGGCTATCTGGGCTACGATTTTGTAGGCGGCGGAAGCGACTTTGCCACAGCCTACTTTGCCACGGCCAAGTTCTTTGAGCTGTGCGGCAGCCTGAACTGCCTGAATGACAGCGAGGATTGGTGCCACATCGATTATTTCCAGACAAAACGGGACCAGCTGGGAACGGTAGCCATAGCTTTCCAAAGCTGCGCGTCCTTCAGTCGGACCGTTGAGACCATTGGCT
>OQWM01001632.1_pt1 | contig 15370 bp, 7 predicted proteins | sample 1691531 | NCBI WGS metagenome assembly OQWM01 (sample SAMN03418257, study PRJEB22391) | human gut metagenome | biome: human-gut; feature: organic feature; material: feces | host: Homo sapiens | place: Tanzania | collected 2013-01
CAACATAGAGGTTAACAAATAGTAAAAAAAGAAGAGGCTGGGACAATGTGATATGTGATATGTACCCTGCCTCTTTTATATATTATTGAATTAAGATTTTATATCCGCGTTATATTTGATGCTTACGTCAGAGGACTTGTATATAAATTGAGCGCCAGAAATTCTTCTCTGACGCTCACGATTAACCTCTTTAACCCGCTGGACAATCTCAAATAGTCTTGCCCTGCCTGAAATACCGTATGATTTGAGGGAGGGAGAAACCGCCAGGCATATTGTTTTTTCAGTGCGGCTCATATATGCCACGGCAATGGTTGTCGTCAGCGGATCAAAGCCACGCTCATTGCATTCTACCTAAGCATAAAATGACTCCAGGTCGATTGCAATATGGGTTTTCTCAGCCACGCAGTTCAACTCCATTCTTACCTGACGATTTTTAACAGCGCCTTTCCAACACTAGTTGCGTCTTGCATAGTGTTATTCTTTCCAAATGATACCCTTATCGTTCCTTGGGCTACACTATCAGAAAGCTGAATAGCTTGAAGAACATGAGAAATCTGAGTTTCCTTGCTGTCACACGCTGAACCTGTAGACACGCAAATACCCATCAAATCCAGCCTATGAAGGATGGATTCTCCATTGTGTCCAGGGAAAGATAGACTAATGTTTCCAGGGATGGTATTGCTTCCACCATTTCTGATGAATTCCACCTTTCCCGATGTTAATAGGTTGAGAAGGCAGGCTTCTAAGCTTCTAAGATGTTCCATGTTAGCCGGAAGATCTTGAATATTCATTTTCAGCGCATGAGCCATCCCAACAATCGATGCTATATTTTCAGTTCCTGCCCTTAAACCACGTTCTTGACTTCCTCCGCTCATATATGAGGATATATCAGTGCCACTCCGTACATACAGAAATCCCACACCCTTGGGGCCATTAAACTTGTGAGCTGAAGCCGATAGCATATCTACCCCTAACTCTTTTACATTTATCGGGTAATGCCCAACCGCTTGAACTGCATCCGTATGAAAAAGCGCTCCTTTATCATGAGCAATTTGAGCAAGCGTTGAAATATCCTGTATCGTGCCTATTTCATTGTTACTGAACATTATTGACACGAGACGAGTGTTCTTTCCGATGGTGCCCGCCAGTGTTTGAGGCTGTACGGTGCCTTGTTTATCAACTGGCAAATATACTACAGAATAGCCAAGTTTTTCGACATCTTCACAAGCTCTCAAAATCGCATGATGCTCTATTGACGATGTGACGATTTCATCTTTGTTGATACCTGAAAACGCACTTCCTTTTATTGCCCAGTTATCACTTTCTGTACCTCCAGAGGTGAAGTATATCTCCTCTGGCATCGCACCAATACATTCTGCTATGACTTGTCGGGCCTCCTTCAAAGCAGTCTTTGGTGCTCGTGCAAACGCATACGGCTGTGAAGCATTTCCATACTCATTCAACAAATACGGCTTCATCTTTTCAAAAGCGCTCACATCAAGTTGGGTCGTTGCTGCATTGTCAGCATATATAAAATGATTCACATTTCTCACCTCACATGAAGAGTTTACATCCCTCTTCTTTGAATTCCTCGATTTTATCCAAGAGATCCTGTACATTACATCCTAAGTATTCAGCTAAACAGTCCATACAGTAGAAATTATTAATAGACTCACCAAGGAGTTTTTTGTTGATACCTATCGTATCCTTATCCAATCTTTCTTTACCGCAGATAACACAATCAACTTTCATTGGGAATCTCCTTCAACGAGAAATTCGGAACATCCTTTCCCTTAAACTCGACATCCAAGATGCCAAGCTGTCTCTTGATTATTTTTCTCATACGGACAGCCGGACGCAAACAATACTGTTGAAACTTTCTCGGATTTATATCTTGCACAGTTCTTACATTCGGGAACAGTAGCTTCAGATATGCGGTAGTAATGCGCTTTACAGCTTCCGTATCACGGGTATCTGCTTTTTCTGGCACATCTACAATCTGATCAACTATCGCACGATAGCTTACATCATTTCGCAACTCATGCAAAATTGTGCAGAAGTATTCTGAATTCAACGCCCAGCCCGAAATTTTAAGATCATCGTTCATACGAGGTATATCCCAACCCTTAATGAATCCATGGATTCGGTCAACAAGCGCACTTTCTTGAAAGAGAGTAGGAAGTTCAGAGAACATATTCTGATACTCATCCATATTGTCCTGAGCAATGTTTCCGAGGAAAATAACTCCAGCATCGGACTTACCCTCATAGCCGCCTATATTAAACTGGCCATACTCCATATATCCTTGCATGATAGAGCGCATTTCATTCACATCACCAAACTGAACCAACTTCACTTCGTCGATGGCAACGAAATCGTTACCGGTAATAAATCCCGGTGTTTTTCGTGCAGTATCGTAAAACATCTTCGCACGAGTTACTTTGCCTCCATCTGTAAGTAAACCATATTTACTTACATGACCAAAGACATAGGATTTTCCTGTTCCTTTAGGCGCAAGCTCAATCAGGTTCAGCCTTTTTTCGACAAATGGAAGGATGCGAGTCAACATTGCCAATTTCTGCTCTTCATCAGCATACCCTGCCGCATTGTAATCCATGGCACCTAGCAATACATCAATCCATTCTGCCGTGGTAAATTCGTTTCTGACATCCTTATAGTAATCAAGGTCTATCGTATAAGGGCAGAAATTCGTGAATCCTGTCAACCTGATTTTACCGGGTAACTTCGGCTTTACAGTATCATCAGGGGGACGATAGCCGAGTTCAACAACACCCCACACTTCTTGCCCACTGACCAGTTCACCACGATACTGTTCCCATGTAGAATTATCAATCATGGTTTCTTTATTCGTTAGACCAAAGTCAGATAGTGAGAATGTGATTTCGCCTGTTTTTATGCTAATATCCACAGATATTTTTGTCAGCAGGTGAACTCGCTCGTTATCGTTAATGATTCGATCCTTTATCCGCACCCATTCTTCCTTGTTTGGAAGATAAGTGTGGATAAATTCTGTCAGCTTATCGAGATCCAGATTTCCTTCTTCATCAGCAAACTTTTTCAAAAGCCAGTCACGCAAGAAGGAAGGAAGACCAAGCGCTGAAAAAAAGTTGCTTTTCCTTAGATCTTTATAGACGACCATTTCATCGAAACAGTCTCTCAGTTTATCAATCATCAGTGTCCCTCCTTAAAGAATGCTTTTTTCACTACCGCTTTCTTTTTTCACTCGAAGCGGAAGTGCAGAGGCGACCTTATTGCCACAAGCATAGACATCTACCTCATAAGTCTTTGCACGACGAATTTCCGGCATAGACTCAACGATATAGAAATTATTATCGACAGCTTTTGCATCATAAACATGACCATCGATTTGAATTGAAACATCCATGAGTTTCTGAGTCGAGAAAATTTTAATTGCCGCTTTCTTTCGAAAACTTACCAGAATCTCAGGGGTTCCACTAAATGTCACAGTAGCATCAACAGGCATAATTCTTATCTCAACTGCTTCAGCAAAGTATGTAAGCTCTATGATTGGAACTACAACTTCTTCAAGGGTTGCGCCTCCGTGAACCTCAACATTTGCCTTGCGGCTACCTTTGAATCGGTCGTAATTTGCAAGAGCCCAGAAATCATCAGCATCGGTAGCGTTGTCTGGTTTAACGTCAACATCACTTTTAGGGCAGCATCTTCCAGAATGCTGTCCGTTAGATTCCATTTCCACAAGATTTTCAGTTTCGTGGATTACAGCAAGTCTACTTGCACCATGATCTGCGACCAAAATCGCCTTCTTATAAGTTCCACTGGCAAGATCAATCTTGATATTTTCAAGCAGATCATCAATCAGCTGCAATTCTCGAATCAAGTGAAAAGGCAACTTCCGGTCAGCACGGCTGTAGTCATATCCTTCTTCTCCGTGATGCTTAATTTTATCGAGCTTATTAAATGTAATGATAGGATATTGAGCCGTTGATAATACATCCCAGAAATCCTTGTTACGACTGGTAATGGATGGTAACTCAGATCGACAAACATGAACCTTCGCCATTAGATGAAGACTTTGGCACTTAGACATAATGTATCCAAGATATTCAACACCCATTGCATCCGTGAAGAAAGTCTGAGCATCAAGTGTGTCAATACTTTCTATCATAGCGCTTCTTGGTTGCAGTATGGCGTTATAATCCCGTGCCACTGCTTGATTCTCAACAACCTCCATAAACTCCGGAAAAATCTTGTTAATGACTTTTTGGTACTTGTACTCCTGAAAATATTCATTCAACAAATCATTCTTGAATCGATATGGCAAGAGATATTCATGCAAACTCGGATAGATATTTGCCAAGGTCTCCATGAGTGTAGTTCGGTCGTATTCGAGACCATACTTATCTAGTATTCTGAAAATCATTTCACGCTCTTGAAGCGTGTTGTCAGTTAGATAGAATATAGCCTTTTCTTCCATGCTCAGAACAATCTTGCAATATCTTACAATCTCATCAATCGGATTACCGATTGCATTCAAAATCGTCTTTCGACTTTCGTAGAGAAAAGCAAAATTCTGATCAGTCGGTTCGTAATCGAGAAGTGTCCGAAACAGATTCCTGATAAATTCTTCCGGAGAGTTTGTTTTTTTCGTAACTGCATTCAGGTATATATCAGAAGCAGAACCGAAAAGTTTCAGGCCAACGAAATAGAACCATAGCCATCTTTTGTCGCTACGATTGTTCTTATAATTGGAGATAACAATATCCAGGCTATGAGCATTTCCAACTCTTGCAGAAATCAACTGTTTCCAGGATGGATAGGACTGAAATTCCGAAAGAACATATTTCCAGTCCTCGCTTGATGCGAAAGCCTTTGGGATATGTGTGGTAAGACTGTCCTTACTACAAAGGATTTCATAAGGATCTATCATCTCGCTGATTGAATAGAGCGAAGACGGGAAGTTGCTTTTGTTTTTCCCAGTTTCGATAACAATCACACCCTTAGCGGAAGACTCGACCAATTTTGCAATCTTGTCGATACCACAAGTTATCGCGTTGGTCTTGCAAAAGTTAACATCCTTAGCTGTGAATACCAACTTGGGAATATCAGCATGAACGCCATCAATGACACAAATTCTGTTATCAAGTCGCCTGTCATTCCGAATGATAGATGTAAGGAATGAATTGCATTGATATGTAAAAATAACAACATGACCCGCACTGCTCATGGAAAGAAATTCCATGAGCATTTGCTTTAATTCTGTTTCACCCTTCAACCGGAAAAACGAAGATATCTCTTGGACAAAATAATTCCCTGTCTCATTGCCCAGAAAATTCATCAGTGAAGCCATGTCCGGGAATTCATCTGCTTTGCAGAACCGAGTATCCGAAGCACAAATAAACTCGTTTTGAGGAAGATTATAATGCGTAACAACCGCATCTAAGTCTTCACTGTTCTGCACATCTACGACCAGAGGCCCGATATTCTCTTTTTTGAGATACCTGTCTATCTTTTTGAAGACCGCATCAATAGTCATATAGCGTCCTCCTTAGTTGCCTTTAATAATCTCCATGCCAACAACCATATTGTCCTTGATGAGATCTTTCAAATATTTCTTCACATCCGCAATATCCATTTCATCAATCTTAGCAAGCGCCTGTTCACATCCACCACGATTGTATTTAGCTTCTGCCATCTGCTTCAGCTTTTTATCAACCTCTGGCAGTGCAAACCAATCGTATGGCTCATCTGTGATATGAGAATCAAGATAATCTTTCACCTCGTCAGTGTCAGTTAGCATGACAGAGTAAGACTTAATAACTCCTTCTCTAAACGCTTTGTCCAGTGCGCCTTCATCATCAAGCAAATCAAAGAACTTCGCTCTTGCAAAATACTCCAATGCTTTATCAATGGCTGATTCATCGGGCTTTGTGCGGTTAACTGCCCCGAATGCAGCTTTCGCTTTAGACAACTCACTGTCAGGAACTAGACACAGAATTGGCATCTTGTGCTTTCTAGACCATGCACGAGGATTTTCAGAATCAGTTCTCTCCCTCCAAAGCTTCTTCAGCTGAGCACTCTTCAGCCCCTCCTTATATGCCTTGACTTTCTCCTCGACCTTATTGAAATACTCCAATTTTTCGTAGGTAAAGGAACCAGCCGGAATGCTGCTGAAAACATCCTTGATCTCTTCACCAGTGAGTCCATCCAAATAGTATCCACAAACGCGTTTGAATAGAGCAACCTGATTGTTGTAGAATGCTCGGAATGCCTCGCCACTCGTAGTCAAACGATTCAAGAATTTCTGTTTCTGAGAATCGAGCAGGGTTCCGGATTTTTTGACAGTATGCAAAAGCTCCAAGAAAGCTCCTAGCTCGTCCAAATAGTTCTTGGCCGCAGAGTACGATATTCTGATATAGCCACACTTGTCACACCACTCACGAATAGTGGCATCAAAGGAAATATTCTTGGAGATCACCTTATTGCTTTCAGCAATAATTGTATATTCCAGAATTACCTCACGAATTTTCTGTTGTGCGGTTTCAACATTCCACACCCAATTTGCAGCATCTGCGTCAAATTTTGTGCGGAGCACATTGATGTATTGTCCTCCATCACCGACTTCTGCCGCGAGAGAGGCCAGTGCTCCTTCATCAAAGGTTTTCAGATACTCTATCATTCCGAGAGTACATTTTTCCTTGTTAAGCAGTCCCTTCAAATCATCTGCTGCGTCCGGATTAGCGATTGCCAGCTTACCGAGTTCCATGGCAATGTCGCTATCAGACTTTGCAGCCCCCATGTTATTGCTGTTTGCAATACCGCAGAAGGACTCGATGATCTCAGCAAGAACAGCTTTATCACTCTTTACCGTCTCAGTATCAAGAATTGACTTCAACGTCCAAATTGGGAAAGAGTATTCCTTCATCTTGCTGCGGATGCGCTCTCTGGTATTAGGCACAGAAGTACACAAATTGAGGGAAATCCCAAATGCTACAGAGGTAATCTCGTTGAACGCCTTTTCTTCGCGAGTCATTGCAACGATATACTTATCCTTGTAGCGAGCATTCGGAGTAATTTCTAGACGAATAACCTCGTCGATCATCTCCTTAAGCTTATTGACGGTCAAAATATCATTGGTGAGACCATCACTCCAGCTATAAGTTCCATCCGTATATTCCTTCAGAAGGAAGCCCATCATAAAGGCAGACAGGTTGCATGGCATAAATCCATACGGCGCAGCCTTCAAATCATCAAAGATACGTTTGATGGAAACACGCCCGCCACCGTTCTGGAATCCCTCATTGATGATTCCATCTACATACTTCTTGATTTTAGAAATCAAGAGATGCGGGCTGACTTTCCAGTAGTCTTTAACCTTCCAAGCCCCTTCCAGAGCATTTTCCAGCTTTGTCGCGGGACTGCCGGAAAGGAATGTACCCGCAGTTTTCTGATTGCATCCACATTCAACACCCTGTTTCATGCTGCTTGGAGTAAACATGTTTGCAATGACGGTATATGCACCTTCCAGACAATCTGGAAACTTTTTCTTGTTGATCTCTGCAAGCAAAGCATACAGAGCATCCAAGGTTGTTGCACGCTCGCCGTCACGCTTTTCAGCTGTATGAACGATAAATTCACCCGCACTGATTCTGGACTTCCACTTTTTCAGAGAGTCCTTCGCATTGCTAGCATACTGATTGGCAAGTGTGTTATCCTTACCCTGCTGGGACATGGAAAGAGCCATGTCGTGACGGTAGGTTTCATAGCAATCTGCCCCAAAAGGTGTTCGAGAAGCATCAATGAAAATCATGTTGTATGTTCCCGCAGAAAGGGCATCTCGAATCTTTTTGCCGAGTACAACACTTTCAGCATCATCCTTGGCAAAGCACACAACCGCCACGATTTTATTTTCGTATTTGTCTTCAGTATTACGCAGCTGCTTGATAGTCGAATCAAAATCAGAGGAAGAAACAAATCTCAATTCATAGCGTAGTTTGATCGGGCCACTGAGCATAATTGCATCAACAATTCGAGTCCTATCGGATAATTCTTCTGTGATGAACGCAGATGTACTCTTTTTGTCAATCTGGTCCTCAAAAGGCTTAACATCAACCTCGCCCTCATTGTTATATGCTGCGTATTGGAACTTGCCACCACCCAAGGACTTCGAGAACAATACCTTGTCGCGGATAAGCTGATCTGCGCAGCGAGAAGCAGAGCCATCCATATCTGTTCCCTCAAAGGCATTGTTGATGTTCTTCTCATTCGGAATGAACAGTTCTACAGAGTCACCCGCATACTGGGAGATTGCCTGAAGGAGCAGAACAGTTTTCAGCACGCGTTTCTGGTCAGAATCAAGGCGTTGGTTTCCTGCGCGCCCAAAATAATCCAGGATGGAACGAATGTCATGCGCAAGGTATTCCTTACCCTTATCATAGAAGAACTCCCAAAGCATATCAACTGTAAGCAGTGGATTATCATTCTCTGGCCCATAGTTGTCGATAAACCACTGGAATCCCTTGATTTCATCTCCGCGGTCATTCTTAATAAAGTCAAACATACTGCGTTGGTTAGAGTCAAATGCAGAAGAAATATGTTTCAGCAAAAGTGCAGCATAAGGGTGAATAGGCAGAATATCCACCATTTCTTTATCCGTGATCCGAGCGATGGATTTCACCAATTTGCGGGATTCCTTGGTTCTATCACCCAGGTCACCAAGAACATCTTCCCAATCGGCTTCAACTTCCGGATCGTCATTCTTTTCCATGGCAGCACCCATCAGCTGAAAAGCAATGTTTTCTGGCAGACTGATAAGGCTGTGCGGACTGACAAAGCGTCCGTTCAGCTTAATAAAGTCCTGATCTCTTTCATGGAAAAGACCCTGGGTCACATGGGTAACAAGAATAAAGTAGAAAGGATCGGTTTCACTGATTTCACAGAGTTCCTGGAACCCAGTCAGGTTACGGGCATTATTATAGAAATACTCCGTAAACTCATCCCACATGAACATAATTGCCTTTAGATTGTTTGCCTTGATAACTTCACGAATCCAGTCACATAGGTCAGAAACGCTCAAAGACAATGCCTTGATTTGGCGTTCATCGGCAACCTTGAAGATATTGTCCATGACTTTTGACAGGGCATCTCCAGAAAATGTATTTAGCTTTTCAATTACGGCGTCTACATCATCACCACTGAACAAATCGGAGTAGGTTCCGGTGATCAAACTGTTAAAGTAAGCTCTGTTATCTTTATCGGACAGCCAGGCAATGGTGGCATTTTTTAGGGCATTACCGCCCTTGTTTTCAATACCAGCGTCCAAAAGGGCTTTTTCCACACTTTCCTGAACAGCAAATACAAGGTTATGATCTCCACGAATCGTGGCAGAGCCATAGCGATGGACGCTCAGAATGCGTCCACTGTTTTTAGCTGCCTGAAACCGCTTGTACAAATCTTTATCCATGTTGTAGCGATTAAAATATTCCTGTGTATCCTCTTCACTTGCGTCAAGGAGCTTCTTCAGCGTGAGAACGGCATGAGACTTACCGGTGCCATAAGCACCTTCTACCCACAAGCAGAGCTTTTGTTTACGATCAAGGACATCAACTGTATTCTTTACCAGCTTTATAAAAGTCTCGTGCGGAAAAAACTTTTTCCACATCTCAGGATTATTCATAATAACTGCTTCATTTACAGCTGGAAAGTAGTCCGGATCAATATCGAAATAATGACGGTACATCTCTAACATCGGCATGTTCGTTTACCTCCTTAAAACAAGCTCAAAACATCAGCCGATGTCTTTTCGCTATTCAATGTGATATTATCCAAATCCAGCGTGAAGCTTGCGTTGATGAAATCCGGATAGTTGATGGAAAGACCGTTCAAAATCTTCTCCATCTGATCTCTTTCGAGGCCGAAGATTTCCGTTGGGCTTACGCCATCGCTGTCAATATCGTGATTCAGCAATCTGGACAGCGTGAACTGATAGTAATCACCACATGCCTCGGCAAATTTGAACAGAGAATAGAGAATCACAAGAGGATTTGGAGCTTTCCAAGTCAAACGAACGACACTATTCCAAATACGCTTGCCTTTTTTTAGTTCGTAATCGCATGAACCAAGCCCAATTTCAACACCCAACTGCGGTGTCGAAATTAAGATATTCTTATACGCAGAAACAATATGACTGCGAGAATTCTTGCTCATAGTATCATCTAAGAGCGCATAGATTGAATCCGGCGTGTGGGTAACATTAAAGTCAATGTTTTTTATCCACCAATTGAACTCGGAAGAATATGTAAGATTACAAAGCATCAACGCCCACGCATCAACAGAGTCAATCCCAATGTTATCAATAACAGAACCAAAGCCGCTAAAGCTACCCTTGGTTGTGACCTCGCTATCATTAAGAAAACTCTTGAGATTTTTTACCTTATTGGTTCCCAAGCTATGCGCCGAAGTCCAAAATTCATCCTTGGATTTAAAGTATTCTCTAACCCAATCAAGTTCGACACCCATATTCCCATATCTATCAATACTACCCATCTTTTTTTCTCCTTTCGGCAGTCTCATCGAATTTGCAAGCAAGCACCCATAGAACACATCATGACATTTTTTACATTTTACGCACTTGTCATCAATATAAACATTTCCATCTTTCATCGTTATATAGCCATTGGGACAATTTGCTTCGCACACTCTACATCCGATACAGTAAGCACTTTTTCTAAATACGGTTTTCAGTGCAGACATAAAATAGATGTCCTTCTGAGTATTCGAACCTATATTTACCGTTACAGTCATTCCATCTTCATTCTCTGTAATCTCAAGGTGATAAAGCTTTTGACTGTATAAGATTTCTACATCTCCATGTTCCAGAAATGTTATATCACCAACAGTTTTGATCCATTGTTTCCAATCTGTTTTTATCCTAAGAAGTTGAAGCGTGAAGATTCCTTTTTCAAAAGAATCAATCATGTAATTCTTTGCAAAGGATAATTCTTTTCCGCTTCTTCGAGCCTTCCAACCACCAATATCCATGAACTCCTTTACAGCACTCTTATTTGATAATTCCTTGGAGGTCGTTTCCAGAATAATATCGTTAAATGTGGTTGTGGTACGATGACCATCATCACCGCTACTGTAGGACTGCTCTTTGAAATACATATTTTTTGATGCAGCAAGGGGACAGACCAAACATCCAGCTCGACTATTTCCCTTTTTGTACGCATCGTTTATCAGAAGGTCTCTGTCATAAATATACGCAAAGAGTTCAGCTGAATTCCATTCAAGGATTGGATGACAGCTATACTGACCTCTTACCTTTTCCCCAAGACTCACATCATCATATTCACTACGCGATGCGCTTTCATCTCCTCGAACACCAGTAAACGCCATACCTCTGAAGTGTGGGTTCTCCATATATTCTCGTAACAGAATGATCTGTGGAGCAGTTTTATGAACGCTACAGCACCATCTCATGGTTTGTGCAGGAGGTCCGAATTGGCGCCATGTATATTCTGGGTCAAAGTCACATTCTGATCGAAGAAATTCAATCTCGGAATCTTCACAGAACTCCCTTATCTTTTCTGCTATCTTATAGGTGTCCGGAAATTCCATTCCCGTATCACCAAACAAGACCTTAAATTTGTTATGCGGAAGCGCTCTCTGAACCAGATCGAGTGCTACAATACTGTCCTTACCACCGCTGAACGCAACATAAAAGACATCCACCTTATCCATATATTCCACATAGGTGTTGTAAATCTTCTTAATTGTCTCTGCCGCAAGCTTCTCTAAGAGATCGCTGTTTTTTTCTACCATAGCCGGGATGTCAACAAAGCGCAGAGGCATTCCATTTGGCTCAGGTTCTTCCACAATTACGATTTCAGGTGCGGTACACATACTTCCGCCCTTCGTCTTTGCAACAAGCCTTCCTCTATAGAAATAATTGTTGGCCTCTGCCCACATATAAGGATACGCATCATTCTTGGCATAGTTCCAATATTGATCGAATCCCAATATATCCAGTTCTTTGTAATATACCGGTCGAGGCTCCTTGCTGAATGAAAGCGGTGAGCTATTCAGCAACAATCCGCCTGTCTCGATATCCCAGCTATATGAGTACATATCAATCAGTGTCCTTCCTGTTTCTTTGTGCGTTTGCCTGAATAATGAGTGATTCAATGTTGGAGTATCTGCGTCTCGCAAGATATCCAGCATCACTCAGGAGCTGAAGTGCAGATGCCTTATTCAGCTCAATACTGCTTTTAGCAAGAAAATCCACGATGAAATCATCAAAAGTCTCAATTCCTGCTTTGCGTTTTACAATAGCACCTGCACATTCAGTGCCATTGTAGTTGCTATGCAAGAGCATATATTTCTGACTATACTCTGCAACATAGTGCTCAAGCAGATAACTATTCCACGGGAAGCCGGCATACGGAAATACGCCGAAATTTGTAACTTCCGGAATAGAGATATAGTCCCTTGAACAAACACGGTCAAGTGCCTCGTCCGTTTCGGGAATAGAAAACTGTGCCCGATTCTTTGCAACAAATTGTTCTTTGCTGATTCGCAAAGAGTTCGCGTACACAGAGTCAAAGTAAATTACTGTGGCAAGCTCGCTTGCAAGGGATTGAAGCTCTACCAATGTGAAACTATCATGCGTCTTGGCATAGCTTGTAAACACATCAGCCATGGACAACTCTTGACCAGTACGGCTAATAATATTTCCCTTGAACGAAAAGCGATCGCCAAATTTGTATTTCAATGCGTCCCGGAAGCCATAAACTGAGCAGAAGCTGTTGCTTTCGATGATGTAAGGATATTTGACCTTGATAGCATCATACAATTCATTGCCTCCGACAAATTCCTTTTCCTCGATGGAATAAGTAATGATAGCAGCGATGTCTTCTAACTCCTCATCAGAAAGAGCAACAGAACTTTCATGGAAGTATTCTCCCTTACCGTTATTAACGAACTCCGCATTACTTGCAAGAATAGACTTGATCTTGCTTTGAGGTAAATGCGACAATTCGGAAAACAATTTCTCGTAGGTCATTGGACGAGCGTGTTCCTTCAAGCACTCCCGAACCTCAGACAGCGGATCAATCTCAACAAAAGGCTTTTGAGAAAGATAACTTCTATTGAAAAACACACCGCTCATTCCCAGGTGCATCAGGTATGTACGGAGCATTTCTGCATCATGGATATGATAATCCAGAAATGCTTCAGAAAAATCGTTATAGATTGCCTGATAGTAGAGCGCATGTTTTCCATTTGCAAAACTCTCATTGATATATTGGAGCAGAGATTCACGCAGATCATCACTTAGCATTACATCAGGCAAGAATGCTTTTCTGTCATAAAGGAGACACATCTTCTTAATGTTCTGAGTAACTTGTTCATCAGAGTCTTCAAGCTCCATCCCATTGATGGTCGCATAATATCTCCGGAACTTTCTTAGCTCCAGTGAGGATTCCATACGAAACCCCTTTCTGAAATTCTCCTTGAGGACGGCTGAGTATTTCTCAATCCGAACAACTTGCTCGCTCCTGCCTGGCTCCGCCTTTACAGGTACACTTATTGATTCAGTGCCCAAGAAAAGCATGAATTTATTCAATGCAGCACGAAAGAGATTGTGCTGTCGGGTGTTATACCCCTGGAACTGCTCGTTTTCAAAAAGCAGCTTAATCGTAGCTTGTGCTTCTGCACGATTTTCTGTATAGAGCCTCCAGGACGAAAAATCGTGTTCTCTGGCAAATGCCTCACAGTTGTGGATTGCAGAAGAATAGCTACTACAACTCGCTTCTACCATCTTCTGTTCTTCCTTCAAAAAATGCGAAAATGTCGTCGCATTAATTGCACTATTGAACGCAGTTAACTGAGTCTTTACTGTTTTTTTACTTGCTGAAGGCGTGGTTTCCTTCTTTTTGTATTTGATTACAATGTTCTCATAATCCACACCACAAAGAACCAGCATGAACCCCATCTTTGCTACAATGTCACTTGCACTTATATTGGTTTCCAAAACAAAATCGGTTTGGGGAACAACCTTCGGAGCAATCATCAAATCGGAATCAGCAATCATGGCGAGCTCAATTCGACGATTACTCCGATTACTCTTAGTAAAAGACATACCCGGTTTGAACACATGAGGGTAGTCCTCAATCAGTGTAGCAGTGAAGTTGACATACAGTTCTGTCCAAGAAGAACCACTTGCTTTTTCTTCATCGAAATAGGTAAAGTAAATCGGCTTTGTGTACGCAAGATTATTGCGGTTATTGAAATCAACAACACCAAATTCCTCTTTATAAGCAGGTTCTGCTTCAACATGACTTTCTTCGTCTTGGACATCGGATACCGCATCCTGCTTCCGATCAGTGTAGGCTACACTGTGATCGACAATGTCTGCCGAAAAGATATATTTATCATCAATAGGTTTTGACCAACTTGCGTTGTCAAGAATTTCTTCCACAACAGAAGGGCGAGCAATTCTTCCGATTTGAGTTTCAACCTCAGTGATTGAAACACCACTATTCGATTGGGAAGAAAGCTCTTGTAATGCATTGAACATTCTCTTGAAGATAATAGGATATTTTTGATGAAGACGATTATCCTCATCTGTCCTTGCCATAGAGATGGTGATGGGCTCTGTTTCGTTTCTATGTTCAGTCGGTTCGACACTCTTCTCGTCATTCAACCTCAAAGTGGACGAAGAAGTGATTTGTTCTACAGATTCTATTGCCTTATCAAGAAAACGACCTTCATAAATAAACTGAAAATAATACCTTCCCGCAGAAAGCGTTTTATCAAAAATCTTTCTGTGAGTAATCCTAAAAAACTTGTTTTGCTCAATAGTTCTTTGAACTTTGCGGATCATTAGTTCATCTGTGGTTTCAAAAAGCGGTTTCTGTAATACTTTTGTTTTTATACAGAAAGCCTCAATCTGGGCATAGCAAGGATACAGTGCAGAAAGTTTAGCAGGCGACACCTTCTTAGCAAGGTATTCAAAAAATTTTAATTCGACAGAGTTGTTTGCTGCCACCATGCCCTTTGCCTCCTTTAGCAGTTTTTCGTACTGTGAATAATCCGATTTACACATTTCTGCAACTTCAGAAAACAGCCTTGTTGCCGGCTTGAAAACGGTATATCCGCGATACGCCGACTCCATACTCTGTATCTGAAATGTAATTCCGTTAACATTTCGGAATAAGTTATCTATCTCCAGCCCACGGTTCTGAGCCATCTTTCTTAGATCTTCCGACACGCGTTTTACAACAGTTGAACTAGCCATTCCTTTTTGTTGTACATATACACCTTGTACTCATCGTTATAGATGTAAGTATGGAACACTTTTTCAGATTTA
>OQWM01001636.1_pt1 | contig 15354 bp, 19 predicted proteins | sample 1691531 | NCBI WGS metagenome assembly OQWM01 (sample SAMN03418257, study PRJEB22391) | human gut metagenome | biome: human-gut; feature: organic feature; material: feces | host: Homo sapiens | place: Tanzania | collected 2013-01
AAGCCCCATGCCGCGCGCCATGCCGCGCACGAACGCGGTCTTGCCCGCGCCAAGGTCGCCGTAGTAGGCGAGGACATCGCCCGGCTGCAATTGCGCCGCCAGCTTGCGGCCAACGGCTTCCGTCTCTTCCGGACTGTGGGTTTGAATCTGCATGATATTCTCCCAGTAAGATACTGTTACAAAGTGAGCTTATTTACAAGATTGTAGCAAGTGCCCTGCTTTGCCATGAGTTCTCGGAATGTTCCTGTTTTTGCGAGCTGGCCATCTTTCAGAACAAGAATGGCATCAAATGGATCCATAAGATGTGTGAAGGTGGAAAAACCAAGCACAGATACAGTTTTGAAGCAGATGCCAATCAGAGCAAAGAGGAGGGGGTGGGCATTGTTGTTGAACAATGCCTGCCGTCCAGATTGGTGTTTGATGGGATTTTGAATGAGATGGTTCATCATGGAAAAAGCAAAAAGGTGTTTTTCAAGACGCCTATTTTCGGAAAAAGGCCACAGCAATCGCACCGGGGCCTGCATGGGCGCCAATGACGCTTCCAATGCTCACATAGCGAACGGCATCAAGGGAAGCACTCCAAAGATAACTGCTGTCCTCAATGTACTTCTGCAACAGAACATCAGACAGGCCGGTATAGCCAAGGAGTACCGGTTTTGTAAAGTCGATCCCGCCGACTTTTTGAATTTGCTGGGCGAGAAGATTATTCCCCATTTTGGAGCCGCGGGCCTTGCCAAGAAGCTGGATCTCACCATCAGCGATGGAGATAACGGGCTTGATGTTCAATAGACCACCGGCAAAGGCGGCGGCCTTGGAGATCCGGCCACCTCGCTTGAGGTATTCCAGTGTATCCAGAAGCGCAATTACAACAATTTTCTTTTTATCTTCCTGAAGTTTTTCTGCAATGGCCGAAGCGGTCATGCCGTCACGAAGATAGCGAAGTGCTAAGCCCACAAGAATGCCGCAGCCGACAGAGGCATTTTCACTGTCCACCACATAAACACTGCTGCATCCGGCCGCTGCAATCATGGCGCTCTGGTATGTACCGGAGAGTTTCGAGGAAATTGTGATCACAACGACTTCTTCATATACAAGATGGCGAGCAGGTTGTCAAGAGGAGAGAAAGAGAGTCGTGAAATATAGACAGAAGGGGAAAAGAAAACTTTGTGTAATTCGCCATAGAATGACGGAAGCGTGGACAAACAGAGAATTCTACGGCCTTGACAAAACGCAAAAAGTGCTGTAATATGGCGCAAATATTCCAAGAATGTTTTAATAATATACATTATTTAGGGAAATGCGCGATAAATGGCCTTGCAAGGCCAATTGTCGCACACGGACAATGCGGAAAGGAGGCGGCTTAGATGGCAGTCAATCCGGTCGATGTCATGACATGGAAGGCGCGGGAATTAAAAATTTCTTATGGAATTTTGCTGACGCAGATCACAGAAGAAGAACGACAGGAGATCCTCGAAGAATATGAGGAGATGTTGCAGAAAAAGGAAGCAGAGCATCAGGAACGGCTACGCCAAAAAGCACTCTTGCCCAAGCCTCCCCAAAAACGTCCGCAGATGAAAAGTCTGTTCTACAAAGACCCGGAAGAAAGGTTAAGGTAACAACATGAAGAAAAGAAATTCTCGCAAAACAGCCGTGATCGCAATGGGTGTGGTAACGGCACTTACGATGACAGCCTGCTCCATGATCCCGTCGGCAAAGGCATCGTATATCAGCATGGATGCGGCGATAGAGGAATCGATGATTTCAATGCTCCATTTCGGAATGCGCTTCTCGTTCGAAATCGTTTGAACATTACACCGTTTACCCTTATTGGAATCTTTTTGATTAATGGCTACTTGTTCTTCCACTTTGGCATTAGGCACAAACCCATCATTCAAATCATATAGCTTTTCACGTTTGAGTTCTGCTTTTTGTTTTTCGATCATTTGTGTTGGAGCATTATCAACAGGCTGGTCTGTGACTTTTTGAACGTCTGTGGCTTGTTGTATAGGCTGATCTGTGACTTGTTGCATAGGCTGAGAGTTTCCTTTATTAATCTTACAACTTCCAAGCCGAGCGTTATTTTCATCCATAGACACAATTTCTCCTTCAACTTCAACATAATCGCCTACACTAAAGCTGTTCGCAATTGATTTACAGTAGCCTTCTAAGCGATAACCATCATCGTTTTTTAATATAGTCTCGCCAGTATCTGGATTCAATTCATAAACACTACCATGAATTCTTAAATACTTCCCCATGTACTTATTGCGAAATTGCTCTAAATTATGTGACTGAATTTTTGATAAATCAGAAATATTGATAGTTAATTCGGGAGTTTCGTACTTTATGGAATGAACCTGACACATGTTAAAATGTAACTTAAAAAAACGAAATCATCTACTGCATGTCCATATCCTTCAAATATGACTCGATCGCCTCTATCGTATGTCACATATTGACTTAAATCACGGGGGCGACAAGACACATGAAATCCATCACTATAAATCGACAGTTCGCCAGATTCTTTTAGAGCGACTGTACCTTTAACTTTCATTTTTTTACCGCCATATTTGAGTTCAAATTTGTTGATATCATAATCGAAATCATAAGCATCCTTACCAAGCGCATAAGCAGTAAGAACGTCCTTATCATTGGGATTAACCGTTCTTCTTCCACACCCTAAGACAGACAAAGACATGAGTAGAACAAAGGCAATCACAAGCCCCTCGATGCCATGACGACGTATCCAGGCTTTGTTTATATGACTTTGAGTCACTTGCGCGCTGCGATTTGCGTGTTGCTTGTTCGAATTCGGAGACATAAAACAATCCTTCCTTTCTTTCATTGAGAGTACCACAAGTGCCTGCCATGCATTATCATACCAGTGAATGATAACGCAGTACCTCTATCTCACCAAAGGCACTGCGCCATTTTAAGGTCTATTGGCTTCTTACTCAAGACAAATCATCATGGGTACACAATTGGGCACCAATGCAAGCGTCTAGCGACTGCACTGCAAATTGGGCGTCTTTTCCCTTGGCGTTGCCGGGAGCGAATCGCATCCCGCGCCCTAACGGGCTTTATCTGGATCATGAAGGCAAAACAGAATGACAGCGGGGGCAATAGCGAGTAGAATGATGGGGAGTCGCGATGGCGGCGGAACGATACTGTGGTGAGGATTTGAGATGTTATCATTTAAGCGAATATTTGCGACGCAACAACAGGCGCTAGACGTGTACAAGAGCCAGCTCTCGAAGCAAAAGCTATTCGTCGAGGCGTTCGAGGGAGCGCCGAAGGGGACGCCTGTGAAGGTGGCGTTGACGATAACGGAGACGGGGCAATCGATTGCGCTAGATGGGAGTGTGGAGAGGATGATGGGCAAGACGGAGGCGACGCAAAACGGTTTTGGGCAACGCCCGGGGCTGATGCTCGACATGCCGATTACGCCCGAGATCGTTGCGCCGTTGCGAGCGTTCTTTCTGACAAAAGCCGAGGCAGCGACGCCCAAGTTGCCGAATGCGCCATTTATGTCGCTGAGCGATGAAACGGCTACGCAGGTGGAGTTCGAAGTTGGAGCGTTTTTGAAAAAGGCAGAGACGGGGAATTTGTTCGAACTCTTTGGTATGCGACCGCAAGACGACCGCAAGATCTTGCGCACGGTTTACAATCGAATCGTGAAAAATTTGCACCCCGACAAGCATCGGAGCGATTTTAGCGACGCCCTTTCGGAATCGTTGGGCGATGCGTATCAGATATTGAATGAGGCGTATAAGATCTTGCAGCACGGCGTAGCGTGCGAAATTTATCTTGAAATCTCGCGCGAAGTTGGGCAGCATAAAGGCATGAGCCTAGCGGGCTATAAAAAATTCCAAGCCGATTACCGACTCAAAAACGCAAACGGCATCCACATGGCAGACGAATTCGTTGCCAAGGCACAGACAGCACAAGCGACGGGCGATAAAGACGCCGCCATGCAGTCGCTCAAGCTCGCTCTTCAATACGACAAATACAACGAATCGGCGCGTTCCATGCTCATGTCGTTTGCAGCAAAATAAGGAGCTCCACCGTGACGAAATCTGAATTGACGAAAAAGTTGGCAGAACAGTTCAAGATCCCCTTGCGCCATGCACAGCTCGTGATGGATGCGATATTCGACACGATGACCGATGCGCTGCTCGCAGGCGATAAGATCATCATGCGCGGTTTTGGCGCGTTTACGCTCAAAGTACAGCGCGACAGAATTGGACATAATCCGCAGACGAATAGGCCCATTCAGATAACGGGGAAGCGTTTGATTGCGTTTAAGCCCGGGCGAGCACTTTTTGCACTGCTCAATCCCGAGATTTAGTAAGGATTGTGCAATGGTAGGCGATAAGGCGCAAAGTTTGAGCTCGGAGAAAGTACTATATACGGAAATTGGACACGCGACGCCGATTGCCGTCGCGATGGTGGCGGCGTTCCCGCCGCCGATAAGTGGGCAGAGTTTAGCCGCCGATTTATTGGCCAAGGGGCTTGAAAGCGACGGCGATTTTGTCGTGTTTAAGTTCGATATTGCACAGCCCATCGCCGGAGACCCGCTACTGAAGCGCCTATTTCGGCTTTGCCGCGTGGCATCGTCGCTCGCTTGGTGTTGTGCAACGCATCGACATCTCGTCGTCTATTTGCAGCTCGGTCACGGCACGAAAGCGCTTTATCGCGATCTCGTCTTGATGGCGATAGCCGCGGCGACGCGCCACCCTTGTGTCGCTCATGTACACGGATCGGGGCTTCGCAAAGCACTCGACAACATGCCCAAAGCATTGAGGCAACTCGAAACGATCGCGCTAAAGCAACTGTATCGGGCAATCGTTTTGAGCGACAATTTGCGCGTAATGTTCTGCGACATTTTGCCCGAAGATCGAATCGTCGCCATCGATAATGGCATTGACCCGAATTTTATTAAGCTCTGCAACGATGCGCACCGCCCCATTCGCGACAACATACGCATCTTGTTTTTGAGCAATTTCATCGCCGAAAAGGGGATTTTCACATTGCTCGATGCCGCCAAGATGGCGCAAGAGGCAGGGAAAAACTACGAATTTGTCTTCGTTGGAGCACTGGCAAAGACGATCGATGCCCCCGAAAACGTGGTCGAATCGTATATGCGCACGCACGGCATCGAGAACGTCGAGATATATCCAATAGCGACGGGCGAAGAAAAGCATGCGCACTACCGCGATGCCGATATCTTCATCTTGCCATCGCAATACGAAGGGCAGCCGTTGTGCATTATCGAGGCTTTATTTGAAGGTTTGCCCGTGATCACGACGCGCGTCGGTGGAATTCCCGATATATTTGGTTCGTCGACATGTGTGCGCTATGTCGACGTTGGCTCGGCGAGCCAAATCGTCGGGGCTATCGACAGCCTAGCGTCGAAACAGATCAGAGATGAGCTAGCACATGTCGCACGCGATATCGCTTGGTCGCGGTTTACGCCCGAAAAACACGTCGAAGCCGTGAAAGCGATATTGCGCGGTGCATATTTTTCGTAACACCCAAAGCCCCTCGGCCAAACGACCGCCCCAATAGAGCGGGATCGTCGATGGCATGTGGAGGGGCTATGTGTTGTGAACACCAGTTAGAAACTAGAGTTCGGTTTTCCAGAGTCCGTGCAAGTTACAGTATGCATAGACGGCGAGTGGCTTTTCTTTGGTCGGCAAGACGACGACGGCTTCAGGGGCGGATTCGGGCGACAGCGAGATGCGATGCCCTCCGCAGCAGGTTTCGACGTATATCCATTCGATGAGGTGTTCGGGTGTCATGGGGTGCGCCACGCTACCGACGCTGACATTGACTCTCCTTCCGCATTCTTTTTCTTCGACTTGAACGACGGGGAGGTGTTTTTCTTTGCTCGCATCGACGGTATTGGCGACGAGCTGTGTCATGGGCTCGCCGCAACAGACGGGCACGACGCCCGAGGCATGAATTACGCCGATGAGGTTGTGGCAATGTTTGCAGTAATAGAATCTATCAGCCATGGTTCTTCTCCTCGTGGTGGGTTTTGCTGTCGTGGCGCGCCATGCGCCACAAAAGCGAACCCGTAAAACGTCATTTTGCGTTGACGTCGTTTAAGTCATCGGCACAGAACCGTATCATGTCAACCATCGATCGCACATATTCTGTCGTTTTTGGTTCTGTGGCTTCGACGCCGAGTTTTTCGACGGCGCGTTCGAAGACTTTTGCATATTGCAGGAGTGTATTAAATCGCGATGCCCATCGCGGCACGAACTGAGCACAAGCCGCGCCTTTTTCGGCTTCGGCGTTTTTATCTTCGGCGGATCGGGCGGCATCGCGAGCCTGTTGTAATTGTCCTTCGAGATCGGCGACTTTCTGCTTCAAATCGTCGCGTTCGGATTCGACGTTTCCGAGTTCGGAAGCGTGAACGATGATGAGATCGTCGATTTCGCGCTCATGGGCTTCTTTGAGTTGCTCGATAGCTTCTTCGGATTGCGCTTGCGCCACCGCATGGTCGGCAGATTCGCGGCGACGCAATTCGTCGAGTTGCGCCGTGAGCGATTCGATTTCGGATTGGAGTGCCGATTTTTCGGTTTGGAGGGCTTCGGCGGAGGATTTGAGCGCCGCGTTTTCTTCGGCCATCGATGCATTTTGTTCGCGTAGCGATGCCAATTCAGTCGCCATTGCGTCTTTTTCGGCGATGAGCGATTCGCGCTCGGTAGCAAAAGCAGCAGAATCGGCAGAACTGGGAACTTCGAGAGACGGCTCGGAATGCGTCGATTGCGAATGTTCTTCGACATTCTGTGAAGATTCTGAATTATCTTCGTTCATCGATTCGATATGGCTTGTGCCATTCTGGTCTTCGCTTTGAGCGGCTTGGGCATCGGCGCCATGATCGCGTTCTGGATCGTGATCGGCATTGGGTAGCAATTCTCGGGGGATATCGTCGATCGAAGAGTCGGGGACATCGCCATCGATTTCGGGGAGGTATTCGTCGACGCTATCGCCGAATTGATCGCCGAGTTGGCCGTCGTCGCCGAGCTCGATAATTTCGGATTTCCCAGAGGCTTTGGAATTATCTTCGATCGAGTCGTCGTGAACGGGTGCGGAATCGACGAGGGATTCGACGGGTTGGTGCGCAACGGCGCACTCTTGCGCGACGGGGATTTCGTTAGAGACGGGGATTTCGTTGGAATCGCTGAGGAATTGGGCGTCGTGAGCAGGGACGACGGCTTGGGCATCGGATTGGCTGTCGCTGACGCGCGGAGTATAGTGTTGTGCGCCGCGCCGACCGGCTTGCATACCGCGCCCCGAACGATTGACGGCGACAGCAGCATGGTGTCCCGACGATGGATTCATCGTCGATCCGCGCGAAACGATGCCTTGAACGCCCGAATGCATATTGGAAGCCCGTCCGACTTGGGCACGGGAGGCGCGGCGCGGGACGTTATCGCAAGCCATCATGCCATCGGCAGTATTGCGACGGCGGATTTGGCGCGCACACGAATCGCCAGCACTATGAGCAACGTTAGACTCAGACGATGGCAAGATATCGGGATCGGGGCTGTTGGCTTGGTTATCGCCTTCGCTCGGGGCTAGATTGGGATGGCTATCGCTGGGAACGTTGGCTTCGTCGGCTATGTTTTGATCGGGTTGATCGGCGCAAGATTGGGCTTGTTCGGGCGCAGGCGACATCCCCATCGAATTGGGGTTAAAGCTCATCGGTGCGACCGATGGGTCGATCATGCCGGGCGCGGGAACGCCGCCGAGTGCATCGCTCGATTGATGTGTTGAGGCCTGCGGCGCAGGTGCCGCTGGCATGCCCGTGGGCGACATCCCCATCGAATTGGGGTTAAAGCCCATCGGTGCAACCGATGGGTCGATCATGCCGGGCACCATCGGGGGCATTTGGGCGGCGCGCGGTGCCCCCATTGCAGGCGGATTGGTTGGCGCGGCGCTCGCATCGGGCGCCTGTGGCGCGACGAGATTGCGCCCGCCGCTGCTAGGCATGATGCCCATCGAATTGGGGTTAAAAGTCATGGGCGCTGCCGACGCCGACAGCGCATTGCTCGCCGACGAAGCGACTTGCTCGGCGGCGACTTTGGCCATTTCGTCGTCGAAGACTGGCTGATTTGGCATCGTCGGGCGATAGGTGCCGTGCGAAGAGATCGGACGCATGCTGACGCTTCGCAAATCGGGATTCGATCCGTATTGCGGGACTTGGAGCATGGGCGCATTGAGTTTTGGCATGCCGAGCCCTGGCATTGCGGGAGGCATGGGGCGATTGCCCGCCATGCCGCCTTGTGGCGCCATGGCGACGCCTTGTTGCGGCGTGGCACCCTGTGGCACGACGGGATGCGGTTTGGGTTGTTGCGCCGGCGCGCCCAATCGCGTTTCGTCGATGAATTCGACGGCGACATCGCCGAATCGGATCTTGTCGCCGGGCTTGATTTCTTGCTGATTAATGCGAGCGTTGTTGACGTATGTGCCGTTTGAGCTCTTGAGATCGTAGAGGAAATAGCGCCCATTTTGGTAGACGATTTTGGCGTGATAGCGCGACAACGACTTTGCCGGTATGAGGACCTTGTTACCCGGATTGCGGCCGATCGTCACTTCGGGTTGCTGCGCATTCACATCGACATAAAATGTCTGATAATTTTCATCACGGTAGACGACTCTAGCCACTTTAACCTCACTCCATTATGTGATAATCGCCCAAAAAGATTAGAATCACACCACCACTATACCACGAACGCAAGTCGATCATAAAGTAAAATAGAAAGCGTAGCCGACGCCGTATTGACCGCAGGGAAATAGGCGGCGAAAAGAGAAAAAAGAACGCGATGGGAGGAAAGTGGCGTAGAATGGTGGCGATGGTGGAAATAAGAAATGGTGGAAAAGAAGCCGAACGAGGAGGATAGAAGCGATGCATATCATTTATAATAAGTCGAAGGGTGGCGAAGTTTCTGTCGATAATGATGGATTGGGTGAAATTTTAGGCGGAGATGTAGCAGGCTTGGCGAAGGAAGTTGTCGAGCGATTGAAGACGAAGGGCGAAACGCTATCGTTTGCCGAGAGTTGTACGGCGGGCAATGTGTGCCGGCGCATCGGTGGCGTAGCGGGTGCTTCGGCGGTGTTTATGGGCGGAGTGGTGAGCTATGCCGTCGAAATTAAAAAGCGCATTTTGGGCGTCGATGAAAAGATAATGCGGAAATATGGCGTTGTGAGTGAAGAAACTGCCGTAGAAATGGCGCGAGGCGCATTAAATGTGATGCAGACGACGTGGGCGGGTGCGGTGACGGGGTATGCAGGCCCGGGGGGCGGCGACGAACACGCAAGCGTGGGGACGGTGTGTTTTGCGGTGGCGCATTGCAGTGGCGCGGTGAGGGCATTTCGGCGCGAGTTTGAGGGGGAGCGTGGGGAGATCGTCGAGGCGGCGACGAAATTTCTCTTGTCGAAATTGGTGGAATTGATCTAGAGGATGGCGGCGGTGCCCGACGCGAAAAGGGCGGCGCGATGACGTGCGCTTAGATGAGCATGATGTGATAGGCGCTAGTGGCGTTTTTTTGCGATAAATGTGTAGAGTCGAGAAAAAGACTTGACAAAAGGCGCTATACAAAGGTAACTAGCCCCGTCTTTTCGCCACGCAAAAATTTGCGAGGCGCAGTTTCCGGTCTGCATCAAAGCAGACGTTGATCACTAGAATTGAGGTTTGAAGATGTACGCTGTGATTCGCACAGGTGGTAAACAGTATCGCGTAAGCCAGGACGATGTTCTGCGCGTCGAGAAGTTGGATGCTGAAGTTGGTGCCACTGTAAAACTCGAAGTCCTCGCCATTGGTGAAGGCGAATCCCTTAAGATTGGAACACCGGTTGTGGCGGATGCCAATGTCACGGCGACAGTCGTGCGTCAGGCTCGCGCTCGCAAAGTGACCGTTTACAAATTCCGTCCGAAAAACTATTCCCGTAAACGCGGTCATCGCCAAGCGTATACGGAAGTCCGCATTTCGATTGCCTAATTCCAATTAGGCACGAATTTCATTCAGGAGTACAGAAATGGCACATAAAAAAGGTCAAGGCTCGAGCCGTAACGGTCGCGACAGTAATCCCCAGTATCGTGGTGTGAAATTGTACGGTGGTCAGGCTTGCCGCGCCGGCAACATCATCGTTCGTCAACGCGGAACGCAAGTTCACCCGGGCAAAAACGTGGGCGTCGGTCGCGATTGGACGCTTTTTGCGCTCGTCGATGGCGTCGTGAGTTTCGAAACATACGGTCGTGGCATGAAGCGCGTCAGCGTCGTTCCCGCCGAAGGTTAATCGGAATTGCGCAGTTTTTGCCGCTCGCCAACGGGCGGCAAATGCATGGAACACAAAGGGGATCGCCGATAGCGACGATACTTTTTGTGTTTTTTTTATGTCTTTTTGACGGTCATTTTTCGTGGCTTTAGTTGCTACGCATCCCCATGGATAGATATGCGATTTGTCGATGAAATATTTGTAGAAGCGACCGCTGGCAAAGGCGGCGATGGCGTAGCGTCGTTTGCTCGCGAAATGTTTACGCCGACGGGCGGTCCGAATGGCGGCGATGGCGGCTGGGGTGGCGATGTCGTTCTCGTGGGCGACAACGGCTTTAATACGCTAAGCCACTTGAGATTCCGGCGATTTTTGCGCGCCAAGAACGGGACGCCAGGCGGCAAAGATAAGATGCACGGCAAGACGGGCGAAGATTGCACGGTAAAAGTCCCGGTCGGAACGCTCGTCTTCGATGCCGAAACCGACGAACTCATCGGCGATATTACGGCGCATGCGCAAGAGTTGATCGTGTGCAAAGGCGGGCGCGGCGGGCGAGGGAATACGCACTTTGCGACGCCGACGAACCGATCGCCGCATTTGGCGGAGCGCGGCCGCCGTGGCGAGGCCAAGAAACTCCGACTCGAAATGAAGTTGTTAGCCGATGTGGGGTTGCTCGGGTTCCCAAGCGTAGGGAAATCGACGTTTATTTCGACGATTTCGAATGCCAAGCCCAAGATTGCCGATTATCCGTTTACGACGCTCGTGCCGAATTTGGGCGTGGTACTCGTGCACAACGAAGTGAGCTTTGTCGTCGCCGACGTGCCGGGGCTCATCGTCGGAGCTAGCCAAGGAAAAGGGCTGGGACTCGATTTTCTCAAGCACTTAGAGCGCACGCGCATACTCGTCCATCTCATCGAAGTGACGTGCCAGCTCGAAGGCGTCGAAACCGACCGCGACCCGATTACAGACTTCGAAAAGCTCAACGCAGAGCTCGCGACGTTTAGCGAAGAGCTCGCAAAAAAACAGCAAATCGTCGTGCTCAATAAGTGCGATGAACCGTGGTGCGCCGAGCGCAAAGACGAGATCGCGAAGTATTTCACCGAAAAGGGATACGAATTCCACGCCATCAGTTGCCAAGATCATTCGGGGATCCAGAAATTGCTCGAATCGATAGCGCGACATCTCATCGCCATCCGCAAAAAGGCTGCAGCAGAAGAGGCGACCGACGAATCGGTGGGCTAGAAAACCGCAAAAGTGCGCGGCACAGCCGCGCCCCCAAGTCTCGGTGGGCTAGAAAATGCCGCTTGAAATTTGTAAGTCGTCGGAATGCTCGGGGACAAAGAGGCGGAATATGCCTTTGTCGTCGGTTGCCGACGAAGCGACTTTGCGGACTGCCCCGGATTTAGAGCGGATGTAGACGTCGGCTCGGACGTCGGAGACGGGGCTTTGTACGTCGTCGTTACACGTGCCGAAGATGAGATTGGAGCGTTCGAAAGAGAAATCGCGCGTGATGGGATTGGAGGAATCGACGCGCAGTGTGTCGAAGGCAATCGAGACGCCACGCGTTCGATTGGGGATGAGTTCGACGTCGTAGTGTCGGTGATTGAGATTGACGTTATATCGCCCATCTCGATCGGTGACGACTTCGATCGTGCGCGAGCTTTCGGCTTTGAGCGGGGTGAAAGAGACGGTCACGCCGCTGAGCGGCGTCGCGTCGTCTTCGGCGTAGACGATGCCACTGACGGGAGTCTTTGGCGTGACGTCGATATTCTTGAGCGCTTCTAAATCGTCGAAGACGAAGCTCTCGCTTGCCAAAACGTGTTCGTCTTCGTATGAAACGTGAACGGTATAGGTGACGTTGCAGTTATCGGAAGTGCAGCTGTTTGCCGGATAATCGAAGGTGAAATATCCATCGCTACTCGTCGGCGCATGCGCCGTTGATTTCCATTGGATATTGCCCGCTTCATCGACGGCAGAGACCGAGACGATGGCGTTGTCAGGATTTGTTGCCGATGGCGGCATGAGCTGACCGACGAATTTGCGCGAAGCGAATGGACGCAAGACGACTTCTTTCACCGATACATTCTCGACGCCGTTGACGCTGAGTTCAAACGTTCCCAAGACTTCTTCCATTTGTAGGGTTGGGGTCATTTGATAGAGGGCGGTGATGCGATAGTCGCGCGTGCTCTCGACGCGTTGCGGCGGCAACGACATGTCGATGGAATTGAAATGTTTGATTTCGCCAGGCGAGAGATCGAGGACGATTTGAGCGACGCTAGCGCTTTGCTTCGTATCGGTGATGCGGAAGGCAATTTGCGGATGGAAGGCATCGGCATCGCCTTTGTCGTCGGTGTTTTCGTCGGAGCTCGAAACGCGCTTGCCCCAAGTGTATGAGACGGTAAAGAGCCCAGCCCACCACGTCATCGCATGAGATGAAGGCACGGGCGCAGAACTCGGTGCAAGCGGCGAATCGAGATCGTGGACGATCTGAAAGACGAGGTCGGAATGCGCATTGTCGACTTCGATCGAATCGAAGACCATCGTCGGGAAAACCCGACCCTCGCTTTGCGCCGGCGTGAAGACGATATCGTAGACGGCGGGATAGATCGAGAAATCGCTTTTTTGTGCAGAGAACACAAAAGATTGCGCATTTTCTGCGCCATTCCAAGCGCCATGCTGCGTAAACGTCGCCGTGCCCTCGACTTGGCGCCCCTCGTACCAAACCGAAAGATTGCCCACGACTGGATCGGGCAATTCAAACGCGCCCAAAGATTCGCCAGGAGTGAACTCTAAGTAACGGGTAAATGGCTTGTCGACGGCATCGGGATAGGTGAGTTTGAGCGCGACGTCGTAGGGGGCGCCGCTGGCACTTGCACATCGCCCTGCGATACAAACGGTATCGCTCGGACAACTCGACGTCGTGCGGCATTTGGCCTCGCTGCCGTACTCGAGCGGCGAATACGATTCGATCCCTGGTATGCTCTCGCAACCGACAGCCAACGCAGCTGCAATTCCATAACCCAGTAATGTAAAACGCCTCTTCATCCGACACCAAACCATACGACGCGCGGCCTCCAAAACCGCCGTCGCATATATAGGCAATTCTGCGCGAATATCAATATTTCGAGCGACGGAAGAGGCGTTTTTCTTCGCTTTTTCGGTACTTTTTCGGTACTTTTTCGGTACTTTTTCAGCGCAAAAATTCTTTGCGATACGCGCTTTGGAATGTAGAAGAGATGCTGGATCGGCGCGGTCTCTGCCCGCATTGCTCGATTCCCTGCTCAAATCGCATTCCCTTTGGGAAATGATCTGAAAGCGCACAGCCGATGGAATGAAGTCAATGCCCGAAATCAATAGCCCAGAATCGATTATCGTCTATGGCGGATCGTTTAATCCGTTGCACATGTCTCACGTTCTCGTGCATGCGGCACTGAGTGCCTATTTTCCGCTGGCGCAGAAATGGATCGTCGCCTCGTATAGCCATGCATTCGACAAGCGGCTGATGGACTATGAACGCCGTTTATCGGTGCTCCGATCGGTCTTCGGTCAATCGCCGCAGACTGTCGTCTCGGATATCGAGGCTCGCATTGGCAAGACGCCGACGTATACGATCGACGTCGTGCGGGCAATCGGCGAGTTGTATCCCGATCGCGCGGTGTGGATCGTGGGCGGCAGCGATCTCGTCGCGTCGCTCGACAAATGGCACGAAATCGACGAATTGAGGCGCATGGCGAAGTTTGTATTTTTCCCGCGCGCGGGCTACGAAGCCCCCCCATCGCTCGACGATGCGATATTGCCGATGATCGCATTGCCCGAGTTATCGAGTAGCGAAGTTCGCGCGGCGATAGCGCGAAAAGACGCCGCGCGCGTGCGAATGCTCGTGCCCGCCGCGGCATACGAAGACCTCGTCGCCCACGGCGATTTATAGCCCGCGGCGGTTGCGATGCGTTTGCCCCCATCGACATCGATCGAGAATCGTACAATTGTGAAAAAAAAATCGACACTTCGACTTGACACATTTTAACCCGTGCCCAAAGTGATGGGTGTTGGATGACAGAAGCCATGAAGGCTTTGGTTAGAAGACTTCTGCATCGCGGATTTGGGATTTGATACTTGTATATAATACCGTTTTATATACAGATATCGTGTAATATTTGGAGGTATGTTATGTTTACACTTTGGAGTGATATTGATCGTTTATTTAATCGTTCGCTTAGCGATTGGATGTTGAATTCGCGCGCCGACGATGAAGCATTTCGCGGATTTCACCGCATGAACTTAATCGATTCGGGCGACGCGCTCAAATTCATCGCCGAGTTGCCGGGCGTTGCCGATAAAGATATGAATTTATCGGTTCATCAAGATACGTTGACGCTGAGCGCGAAACGCAATATTTCGCACGAAAAAGATAACACCGTTTATCTTTCGGAACGCGAGAATTACGACGTTCAACGGAGTATTGCGCTCCCCGTTCACGTCGATGCCGCAAAGGCAAAAGCAACGCTCAAAAACGGCTTGCTCACCGTCATCTTGCCAAAAGTTCCCGAGAGCAAACCGCAACAAATTGCCATCCATTGTTAATCATCGTCAATGATAAGAATGTTATATATCAATAGGAGAGTTTATGATGTCAGCAAACAATATTAAAAACGTGAATCACAATCGCGAACAAGAACAAGATAAAACCAATGTCGAAGTGAAATGCGTTGAATTTCAACCGCCCGTCGATATCGAAGAAACGAAAGATGAATATATATTGAATGTCGACATGCCGGGTGTCGATCCGAATGCCATCGATGTCAATCTCGATAAAGACATTCTCTCGATCGGTGCAAAAGCCGAAATCGACGGCTTGCCGACGCGATGCTATCGCCGACAGTTCCGCGTCATGCGCGGACTCGATCCGGCCAAATGCAAAGCCGATTACAAACTCGGCGTGCTCACATTGCGACTCGCCAAACCGTCGTCGCAAGTCCCACACCAAATCAAGATTTCGTGTGAATAATTCAAATTCAATCGCTCGGTGCGTCGCCCCAACGGGCGACGCACACCGCGCCCCCTGGCTCAA
>OQWM01001638.1_pt1 | contig 15335 bp, 16 predicted proteins | sample 1691531 | NCBI WGS metagenome assembly OQWM01 (sample SAMN03418257, study PRJEB22391) | human gut metagenome | biome: human-gut; feature: organic feature; material: feces | host: Homo sapiens | place: Tanzania | collected 2013-01
GGTTGGCCATGTAGGCGGCCACGGTGCCGCCGCCGCCGGCGTCCACCTTGCCCAGCTCGGACATCTGCCAGATGACGCCGTTCTCGTCGAAGATGCGGCGGGTATAGGCCACCAGCTCGGCAGCGGCGTCGCTGGCGCCGCCCTTGCCCCGGCTGCCCGTGTACTTGCACAGGCCAATACCGTAGTTCAGGCGGGAAGAGTTGCGCTTCTCGTAGACCTCGGGGAAGTTGGGATCATAGGCGGCGGACACGTCGCAGGATAGGCAGAAGGTGTTCTCCAGGCACACCCGGGCCGCCACGCCCTGGCTCTCGCACAGATCCTCCACGAAGGTGTCGAAAGCAGCGGTCTGCATCCCGCTGACACCCACGGAGCCGATCTCCTCCTTATCTGCCAGCACGCACACGGCAGTCTTGGCGGGGGCCTTGTCCAGGTCGAACATAGCCTTCAGGGCAGCGTAGCCGCACACCCGGTCGTCGTGACCGTAGGCGCCGATCATGCTGCGGTCCAAGCCGACATCGGTGGCGTTCTGGGCAGGAACGGCCTCCAGCTCGGCGGAGATGAAGTCCTCCTCAGTGAAACCGTACTTCTCGTACAGCAGCTTCATGACGGTCAGCTTCACCCGGTCGCTCTCCTCACCCTCCATGGGCTCGCTGCCCACCAGGAGGTTCAGCTGCTCGCCGCTGATGCCCTCGCTGAGGGGCTTCTTGCTCTGCTCCGCGCCCAGGTGGGGCAGCAGGTCGTTGACCACCAGCTTGGGCTCATTGCCCTCGCCCAGCACCACCGTCTTGACGGTGCCGTCCTTCATAGCCACCACGCCGTGGACCTCCAGGGGGATGGTCACCCACTGGTACTTGCGGATACCGCCGTAGTAGTGGGTCTTGAGGTAGGCCATCTCGCTGTCCTCATAGAGGGGGTTGGGCTTCAGGTCCAGGCGGGGGGAATCGATGTGTGCGGCAGCGATCTGCAGGCCCTCGCTGAGGCTCTTCTCGCCGATAACCGCCAGCAGCAGCATCTTGCCCCGGTTATTGCTGTACACCTTGTCGCCGGGCTTCAGCTCCATGCCCCGGCGCAGGGGCTTGAAGCCCTGCTTCTCCGCCTGGCGCACACCCTCGGCCACGCACTCCCGCTCGGTCTTGCCGGCATCCAGGAAGGCCTTGTAGCCCTCGCAGTAGGCGTTCATGGCATCCCGCTCTCCGGCGGGCATCCGGTCATAGCCGTTTTTCTGTGCGTACAGCACCTTCTTCTTCCACTCTTTCGCGTCCATGCATATACTCCTTCACTTCTTTTGATATAATTGCGCAAGGGTCCTATTGCTATGCACCCAACGAACATAATCCTTTCAATCATTATGGCCGTCCCATCGGGTAGCAGTGCCGTTCCATAGTAAATCCTTGACCCCGGACTTCCTTGATTTGGGTGACAGTAATAAACGCATCAGGATCAACAGACTGAATAAGCTCCTTGGCGGCAAACAGCTTGCGCGGCGGAATGACGCACAGCACCCCCTTCTGCTGCTCACCCGCGCATCCGGTCTCGATCATCATCATGGTCACCCCGGCATTGAGCTCCAGCAGGAGTTTTTGGCGGATCTCTTCAAAATGGCTGGATATCGCAAATACCTGTATCTGAGACTGTCCCATCAGCATGACTTTATCCAGCGCGATGGTTTCCACCACCAGCAGGACAACGCCGTAGAGGATCTGTTCCGGCTCGGAAAAGATGGCCTGTCCTCCCAGAATCACGATATCCACCAGATAGACGAAAACAGAGACCGGCAGGTGGAACCACTTGTGCAGGACAAGGTTCAACACATCCGTACCGCCTGTGGAGGCGCCTACCCGCATCACCATCCCCACGGCGATCCCGATCAATCCTCCCGCCAGCAGCGACGCCAGCAGCAAATCGTCCGTCAGGGTCGTGATCCCCGGGATCCTCTGTGCGAAGCCCAGCAGCACAGGGTACAGCAGGGAACTGCCCACTGTGGTGAGCAGAAATTTCTTTCCCAATACGACATAGCCCAGCAGCAGCGCCAAAAGATTCAGGACAAGAACGACCACAGCCACATCTGTCTTTAGAAAGCGGTTGATCAAGATGCCCAGGCCGGTGGCCCCGCCCGTGATCAGGCCGTTCGGCACAACAAACGCAGCGATCGTAAAAGATATGATCACATTTCCAACAAGGATGCTGACGCAGGTCCAAAGTGCATTTTTACAGCGCTTTTCGATGACTTCCAATCAATTTCCCCGCTTTCATTTTTAAAGAGGGCTCATGGGTCAGCAGCTCTGAGGCTGGCCGGAGATCATCATGTTGATGATCTCCTTGTCTGTTTCCGCCATGCCGTACCGGGCCAGGCGGCCCACGTTGCGGATGGTGTTTTCCACGCCCTTAACAACGATGCCGTCGCCGCCGTAGAATTGCTCGCCTTGCATCTGCATCTGCATGCCCAGCAGTCCTGCCTCCACGGCGGAGGCAATCTTGGCCGCGCAGCTGGCCTTTGCCCCGTCGCAGACCATACCGGAATTGATGGCCACTGCGTTGACGATGGTGTGGGAGATCTCATTGGCCTTACCACCATAGAGATATGTGATGCCCGCACCCGCGCCGCAGCCCGCGCTGGTGGCGCCGCAGTAGGCGGAGAGACGGCCAATACCGGTCTTGAGGTGGATGGTCACCAGATTGGACACCACCAGCGCCCGGTACAGTTGCTCCCTGGTGGTATTCAGCTCCTTTGCGTAGACGATAACGGGCAGGGAGGCGGTCATCCCCTGGTTACCACTGCCGGAGTTGATGACCACTGGCTTCTCACAGCCGCTCATGCGGGCGTCGGACCCCGCTGCCGCCGTGGCTTTTGCCCGGTTCGCCACATCGTTTCCGTAGGCGTTGAGAAGAACACGCCCAATGTTTGCTCCCCACTTTCCGCTGAGGCCTTCCTCCGCGATGGTGGTGTTGAAGTCGATTTGCCGGTCCAGGACCGCTTTCACGTCCTCGATATCCACGCAGTCTGCAAATTCGATGATCTGCTCTACATTCAGGAGCGACCTGTCTGTCTTTTCCGCCTGGCCGCCCTCTGTGTACTCCAGACTGCGGAGAACAACACCGTCCTTTTCTACCCGGATCACGTTGGTATGGCTCCCGGCGATCTGGACGAAGGCGGTGTGCTCCCCAGCGTTGGCCCGGATCTGGATGTCAAAGATGTATCCATTGTCAGAAGCCGCGATGGAGATTGGGGTATCCTTCAAATAGGCTGCCATGGCCTCCACTTGCTCCTCGGTGACAGCTGACAGTACTTCCAATTCCCGATCAGCGTCGCCGGCAACGATACCCGCCGCCACCGCCGCGCCGATGCCACGCAGGCCACCGGTGTGGGGGACCACCACGCTCTTCACATTCTTGATGATGTTGGCGCTGACGTGGACCTCCACGGACTGGGGCATTTCTCCCAGGGCCTTTCTGGCCAGGGCGGCGGCGTAGGCCACTGCAATGGGCTCTGTGCAGCCCATTGCAGGGACCAACTCCTCCTCCAGGATCTTCACATAAGCGCTATATAAAGCCTGATTCATTTGTCTTCTCCTTACAGTGTATAGATGGTATCGATCTCTTCGCCGCATGCCTCGATCTGCCAGCGGGAGCCGATGACGCAGATACTGCCATTATTGCCCACTTCACACAGGAACTGCGCAAGTCCTGCCAGTACCTCGGGTGTTGCAGATAGCATTTCCCTTCGAATATCGCACCGGTCGTCGTAGCTCACGCCCTTCAGATAAAAACCGTCGGAAACCTTTCCCTGCTTTTGCGGCAGCATGAGCGGATCGGACTCAGCCACAGCCCCCACAATGAATCCGGTTAAATAGGGATTTGCACCGCAAAACTGATTGGCGAAGTCCGCAGCCTGCCTGTAACAGGTTATGGATCGAGCGGCATTGGGATCCCGGTAGGAGTAGAAGCAGGTATTTCCAGAATCACCGAGACCCAATCACGTTCCAATGCTTAACGTTTGGTCAATTGTCTTTGTCTGTTTCGGTTATTTGGTTGTCTATTCCATGAGTGCGGCACCCCCACAGCGCCAGTTTCGCCGTAGAGGTGCCAATCATTCGTTATTACTTCCGGGCAGAAGACAGATAGGCAACGGCGCTGTGGGCGGCGATGTTGCCCTCGCCGGCAGCCTTGATATACTGGAAAGGTGCTCCTACACAGTCGCCGGCTGCAAAGCAGCCTTCGATGTTGGTCCGCATCAGCCGGTCAACTTTAATAAAGTCTCTCTCTGTGTCCAGTCCCGGCAGGAGACTGGTAGGCGAGAGATTATCCCGCAGAAGGAATATTCCATCAGCCGTTACGCTTTCATCGCCCGCAAGCTTCAGTACTATTCCATCATCTGTTTTCTCCACGCCCGTAGGCTTGCCCTGCATCGTTAGAATATTACTGTGCGAGAGCGTGCTACTGTACTGCGGCAGGAAATATACCTTTTCCACAAGCTCCGCCAGGTAACACACGTCCTCCTCCTGCTGCTCGCTGTATGTGACAACTGCCACTGTCTTGCCTTTGTAAAGTGCACCATCGCAAGTAGCGCAATAACTGACACCGGATCCCAGTAACATTTTCTCCCCGGGAATTGAGGTACCTGGCTTGATTCCCGTTGCTATGATTACCGTTTTTGCCTCATACATTTTCCCCTGAGAGCTGAGCACGAAATAATCTCCCATGGGATATATTCCATCGATGCGGACATTTGCGATTGAAATGCCCATTTGACGGATATGCTGGAAGAACGCATCTTTCAGTTCCTCTCCGCTGACCGCCGGAAGCCCAAGGTAGTTCTGAATCAAGCTCGCCTGCGTAACTTTTTCGCTGACCCCGTTTTCACCAAACAGAATCAAACTTTTATTGCGAATCTTCGCATTCAATGCGGCGGACAAACCTGCCGGCCCGCATCCAATTACGGCAATCGCATAACGCTGTTCCATATTAGCTCCTTGCTCATTCTGATTTAGGAATAGAGAATCTCTCCAACAACAGATTCTAAGTTCTGGGCACTAAGGAACCCGATGTGACGACGCACCTCTGTTCCATCCTTGAAGAAAAGGATCGTTGGAAATGCCGTGATCCGTTGGGCGCGCCCCAATGTAGCATACTTAGAGGAATTCACCTTCAAAACACTGATATAGGGTAAATCCAGAGCAACATCCTCCAAGACTTTAGCCATTAACCGACAGGGAAGGCAATTATCAGAGAAGAACTCTACGACAACAACACCTTCCTTAATCAATTCAGGAAAGTTTTCCTTTGTAGCTTCACGTACTGACATAGCTTATACCTCTCTCATTGACGAATCCGTTTGGGCAATCAAGTCTGAAATCAGCAGTTTTACATACTCTTCTACAAGTGCGGATTTGAATGAAGTATTTTCCCGAACAGCATCCTCGTCCATCAGATATTTTCCCGCGTGGGCACGAATGTGTTCATCATACTCCGGCTCGCCAAACGTGAACCCCTTCTCTATGGCAATTTTCTGGCCGATAATTGCCATTTTTAAATTGATTTCAGCACTCTCAGCGGTTTTTTCGTCAAGCTCCTCAATCGAGCGGACGCCGAACATCTGCTCAAGTTCATCGGAATCCAGCGATGCGGCATTCATGTTTCTGCTGCTGAACAGTTCCTGGTTTATGCCTCTATAATCGCGAATCAGATCCTTAAGCTCTGTCCCAAACGGGAGAAGCTCCGCCTGCGCAATTTTTCCCAGGCACTCCTGCTGCGTCAGTTCCCGCGCTTTCTCCAGTCTTGCCCGACTGCGCAGCGTCCGCACTCTGCTTTCGCGATACTCAGATGCTGAAGCATATCCGAGCTCAGCTGCCATCTGGTCAGTGAACGGAGAAATAATACGTCTCTTAAGCGAACAGATCATCAGATGTCTGCCGGCGAATGGTCCATCTGTAGGGACGAGCGTACCATCGAGACCCATTCCCAGGAAAAATTTTTCTGTCTCCTTTCCCAGAAGCCCCAGGCCAATCGTAGCCGGAACACACTTGCCGCTTTCCTCGACCTTCAACTCGACAAAGTCACCGCGCTCAATCGACGCAACGTCTTCGATCGTTGCTTTTTTCATGCAGAGTTCCATAATTTCGCGGTCGACGATTTCCTCGTCAAAGTTAAATACCGCAAGCTCCTCCGGCACCGCCAGATCAGCAACGGACAAGTCCGGGCTCAGCCTGGACTGAATGACTGCTTTATTGTCCATGTTGTAATTCCTCATTTAAGAGTCTCGGGGTAGAGATACGTGGCCGATGCTGCATATTCCGTGATCCCTTCGATGCTCTTCACATAGCATATATTTCCGTTTGTCTCATAAAGCGGAGCAACATTGCACAGTTCTGCCTGAATCTCCATAATCTGCTTGCAGAGTTCATCCCTCTTTTCCGAATCTGCCTCGGAAGCGCATTGTGCGATAAGCGCATCACACTCGTCCGAAAACACAATGCTGTCACCGCCTGCAGAGGAGAAATTCTGGAGCAGTCGCGCCGTGGTGGCATTCTCTGCACCATTGGACATGATGCACATACCCATGTTGCCCTCCATGACTGCCTGATAGAAAGAGTTCACATCCATCTGCTCGATCGTTACTTCAATGCCAATCTCTTTCAGGTCATCCATAATGCACTGAGCATCGGCGGGCTTGTCAAAGACAGTAAGGGTCAGAACATCGCCCTTGTGGTAATTCGAGGCAGCAAGGTACTCCTTAGCCTTTTCCACATCGAATTTGGACATGGGAACTGCGCCGGCAAGCTTACCGAGTGTTTTTGACGCAATCAGGTCACTGGACACCGTCGCCTCACCATTGCATGCAATCGCAACCAGCTTCTCTCTGTCAATCGCATATGCAATCGCCAGGCGCAGGTTTTGGTCATCCCGCATGGGGCCGTAAAACCAGACGCCCGTGGAGGTATAACCGGAAGTCTCAACCACCTCAAACCGGTCGTCATCCCGGACGATGGGTAGTTGGTCGGACGCAGCATTCATCAGGATGTCAATCTCGCCGTTTTGCAGGGCGATTATAGCGGCAGACGCATTGAGCGGTGCTTTGATAACCAGATTTTTATAATGGGGAGCCTCGTCGTAGTAATACTCATTCGCAGTCAGATTGACCGTGCCGTCTGTCTCAATGCTCGTGATCTTGTAGGGTCCTGCACCAATCGGATTTTTGATAAATGTCTCTGCATCATAAGAGTCAGACGGTACGATAAACGAAACAGAAAGAAGTTCAGCAGGGTCATTCAGAACCGACGCACTGGTCATGGTAAAGGTCAAATCATCGATTTTCTCCCAGGTGTATTTCCCATAGGAATACATCAGCAAAGGATCTTCTTTCATCTTGTCAAGGGAGAAGATAACGTCATCTGCCGTAAGATCCGATCCGTCACTGAATTTAACGCCTTCACGGATGGTGAACGTTGTTTCAAGAGCATCTTCAGACATAGTCCAATCCTGAATGATGGCAGGTTCCAGCGAGCGATTCTCGCCGCGGCGAATTAGTGCGCCGAATACGCTGCTCATCAGGTTCGGGTCGTGACTAGTGCCAACCGTGGGATCCAAGTTCTCGGTTTTGAAAATGGCCATGATTCTGAGTGTGTCGGTTTGTTCCTTAGCTTTGTTGCTGCATCCACAGAGCAAGCCAACTAAGAGTGCGATGATACAAATTGATACGGTCGTTTTTTTCATGTCAATTCTCCTCCATTTAAATTAGTATTACCGCCATCAATACATTACACACGCGACGCGGTGATTTCCACCAACATCACGCAGGGATACCTTTGCTTTACATGCTTCGGTCGCATGAGGACATCTAGAATAGAACCTGCAGCCTTCCTGCGGATCCACTGCACTGGTTATCTCGCCTTTAATCAGCTCCACCTTCCGCTCACGCTCTTTGTAGCTGGGGATCGGTATAGCTGACAACAGTGATTTGGTATAGGGGTGAAGCGGATTTGTAAAAATCTGTTCTCTGTCCCCCATCTCAACACACTCTCCAAGGTACATTACCATAATCGTATCCGACAGATGGTGCACCACGCTGAGATCGTGCGTGATAAAAATGTAGGTTAGGCCCATTTTTTCCTGAAGATCCATCAGCAGGTTCAGTATCTGTGCCTGAATTGAAACGTCCAGCGCGGAGACCGGCTCATCGCAAACGATCAGCTTTGGGTTCACCGAGATTGCTCTGGCTATGCCCACTCGCTGCAGCCGCCCGGGGTCAAGCTCAAAGGGGTAGCTGTTGAAGTATTCAAGCGGCAGCCCAACCATCTCCATGATTTCTACCACACGGTCAATCCGCTCCTGATTGTTCAATTTGCTGTTCAACAGGATGGGCTCTTCAATGCTCTGGGCAATCGTGTTGTGCGGGTTCAGACTCGAGAACGGATCCTGGAAAACAATCTGTAGCTTACTTCTCAGCTCACGCAGCTGCTTGGGGGAGCAAGTTGTTACATTCTGTCCCTCAAACAGAACATCGCCCGAGGTCGCCGGTATCAATCCTAACAGAACCCGGCCGAGTGTGGTCTTGCCGCACCCAGATTCACCCACAACGCCGAGAGTAGTTCCCTGCGCTACGGTGAATGAAACCCCGTCCACGGCGTGAAGCTGTTTTTTCCCCACAGGAAAATACTTCTTCAAGTTTTTAACTTCTATGATGTTCATGTCATTCATGCTTCGGCTCCCTCGCCAAAAAGATGGCATCTTATCATATGTGTCCCAGTGCAATGTTCTTTTGGCGAAAGTATTCGGCAAATACTTGTTGCTCGGCTACAGCGATCCGCGAATGCACAGCCCTCACGGCGAACCGTGTTGTCCGCTACAATACCCGGTATGGGGTGCAGCCTCTTTTCCCGGCTGTTAATATTGGGGATTGCGCCCAGCAGTCCCTCTGTGTAGGGATGATGCTCCTTGGTCAGGAACATATCATCCCACGTCCCGTATTCCACAATTTGTCCAGCGTACATAACTGCCACCTTGTCGCACATTCTTGCAACGATTCCAAAATCGTGGGTAATCAGAATCAAGGACATTTCTCTGCTGTTCTTCAGATCGTTCATCAGTGCCAAAACCTGCGCCTGAATCGTCACATCCAAAGCAGAGGTGGGTTCGTCAGCAATCAGCAATTCCGGGTCACAGGCAAGGGCGATGGCAATTCCGACGCGCTGTCGCATTCCACCGGAAAACTCATGCGGATACGATCTTTTCATGATCGGATTTATACCAACAAGCGTGAGCAGCTCATCCACTCTGGCGTTTATCTGATCTTTGTTCTTTTTGTCAAGACTATGTAGATAGAGTCCTTCCGCGATCTGCCACTCAATGGTCATGGTGGGGTTCAGGCTGCTCATGGGGTTCTGGAAAATCATTGCTAATTTTGCGCCCCGAACGTTGCGCATTGTTGTATCATTCAGGCCAATCAGTTCCATCCCATCCAGTTTGATTGACCCGGAGTCAATCCTTCCGTTGTTGGAAAGCAGGCCCATGATTGATAGTGCAGTCGTGGTTTTCCCTGCGCCAGTCTCCCCGATAATGCCCAGAGTTTCCTGACGGCCCAGTTGCAAGTTCAGGCCCTGAACTGCGTACGCCCGCTTCTTATCTTCCCTCTTATAGGACACATGAAGGTCTTCAATACTTAAATAACTCACGAGCTTACTCCTTAATCTGCGGTTCAAGGGCCTCAGATAATCCATTACCGATGAGCGACAGGGCTACCGTAATCAGGCTGATTACAACGCCCGGCCAAATAACGGAATTGGGGTAGGTCCTTAGATATGTCTGCGCCTCGGCCAGCATAGAGCCCCATTCTGGAGTGGGGGGCTGGATGCCAAGCCCAAGATAGCTAAAGCCGGCTGCAGCAACTACCATAGAAGACACCTGAGTGGAATACTGAATCATCAGAATGCTGAGTGCATTTGGAATTATGTGATGGAACAGCGTGCGGGCAGATGTACAGCCGTTTGCCCTGGCTGTTTCGATGTAGCTTTGGTTCACGATCGACAAAAAGACGGTTCGGCATAATCTGGCTCCACCTGGAACGCCAGGTACAACCATGGCAATCAAAAGGCTGCCGAAACTACGCCCAAACAGTACAACAAGGCTCACAAGCAGAATCGACGATGGAATGCTGAGCAGAATATCCAAAATTCTGGTAAGGATTTCATCAAACTTGCCTCCAATGAATGCCATTGCCGCTCCGAGAATGCAGCCGAATCCGAAGACCAACGTTGCTCCAAGAAAACCAAAGCCAAGTGACCATCTGGCGCCGTGAATCAGTCTTGCAAAGGAGTCGCGTCCGAATGCATCTGTGCCGAGAATGTGTTCCGCAGACACCCCCAGGAATCTTGCATCCTTATTCAGTTTGAGCGCCATTTCCTCATAGGGTGCCAGTACATCCGCAAATATCGCTAGGAAAATGACAATACCTACGATGATAAGTCCGATGAGTGCCGGCTTGTTTTTCTTGTATCGTTCCCAGGCACCACGGAGAAAAGAACCCTTTTTGATTTTTCTGTCTTTCATGTTTGTCTCCTATTTGTACCGCATCCTTACTCGCGGATCGAGAAAAGCATTCGCTATATCCACCAGCAGCAGGCCAATCATTAGCGTTAGAGTAACAAATATAGTAGAAGCCATGATCATCGGAATGTCTTTCATGTTGATCGCCTGAAGAATGGTCGAGCCAACTCCCGGAAGGCCGAAGATGGTTTCCGTCAGCATACTGCCGCCCATCATGCTGGCGAAAGACAACGTCATGTTGGTCACCACCATCATCAGGGCATTGCGAAGTGCGTGGACAATAACGGCTCTTGAATTCGAAACGCCCTTAGCTCGGGCCGTCTTGATATATTCCTGACGTAAAGTCTCCTGCATGGCACTGCGTGTCATCCGCTGATAGTAGGCAGCATTGCCTATACACAAACTCAATATTGGCATAACATAGTGGAGTGGTGTGCCGATACCGCTGGATGGCAGCAGGTGGAGCTTCGCAGAAAAGAACAAAATCATCATAATGCTCATCCAGAAGATGGGAATGGACGCAACGAGCAATGAGATTACAGACACCAAAGAGTCCAGCCAGGTATGTTCCTTAACAGCCGATATCACGCCAAGTGGGACGCCAATCAGCACAGAGGCAAGAGTCCCGCCCAATGCCAGGGTAAATGTAACAGGTAGTTTTGCAAAAAGGTTTGCAAAAACCGGCTGCCGAGTTTGAAGGGATATACCAAAGTCAAGATGAAGCGCATCCCAAATGTATAGTGCATAACGAATGAGCAGCGGCTTGTCCATCCGTAACATGGCATTGATGGCATCTACATCTTCCTGCGCTGCATCCTGACCCAACATGATTCTTCCCGGATCACCCGGTGTGATATTGATCAGAACAAAAATGATAAACACCACCGCCAGAAGTGTAGGTATCATTGCCAATACCCGTTTGAGTATATATTTCTTCATGCAATTACACCTCTTTTTTATCTATTCGTCATAACTGCCTAACATATTTTCCAGTTTTTTCATATCATGCAATACCAGCTTCCTCCCCTCCCGATGCAAAAGCGATTGCTTTTCCATATCTCTGATGAGTTTGTTTACGGTTACCCGACTGGCCAGGATCCTTTTCCCGAGATTCTCCTGACTGAAAACTCGTTGGATCAGGACGCCGTCATCTCTCTGCTTCCCATAGGTTTCCGCACAGAACAGGAGTTCTTTTATCAGCCGGCGTTTTGCATTGTTGAAGGATAAATCCGCTATATGGGCCATAAGGGAATGATCCTTGTTTATCAAGTTTATAATAACCGCAACTGCCACATCCGTATTAGATGTCAGAAATTTGCGAAACAGCGTTGCCCGAATCCGGTAAAAACAACTTTCCTCCAAAGTGGTTGCCTGATAGGAGTACTCCATCCCATCTATCAGCGCCTGTTCTCCTATGATGCACCCTACCCCGGCATACATGAGGACTTTTTCGTTTCCCGCCGGGCTGGGCACGGATAACACGATTCTGCCCCTCTGCACAACAAAAACATGCCTTGCGCGCTCTCCCTGACTAAATACGATTGTCCGAGCAGGCAAGCATAATATGTCACGAGCATCCAAAATTTCTCCCCATAAATCCAGATTGCTCTGAACGAATGAAGATGCCCAGGTTTCATTATTATTTACAGATCCTTGCATATCCAACATATCCCCTTGTTGTGTATAATAGCATGTCAGCCCGTCTAAATCTGTAAACCACTTTACGAATTGCTCGCAAAATGGATTAGCGCCACAATCTAGTTTTCGTCAGCAGAATATGGTACTTCTGTCAGGAAATAAGGCACGCTGGCTAAATGTGCATTCCCACTTAACGGCGTGGCAGGCATTTCGTAGATTCCGTGCCAGAGCAGGCGTTACAATCGCACAGACCGCGGTTTTCGCTTTGCGAGGTATGGGAAAGCCGTCGCAGAATTGCAGCAGCACGGCTACCTCAATTCGTTTACAGTATAGCTGCAGGGGTGGAAAATCGTCAAGGCTGGCAGTTTAATCTGTTGTCCCGGTTAAATGCGGTTGAATTGCCTTCCCGTTGATCCGTATAAACGAAGCGGCATCTCGCTTTCTTGTACGAAGAGTTTGAACACCGCCCATTCTGTTTTGTAACCGAAAACCAAAAAGACGGAGGCGAAAGCATACGTATTTCAGATTGAGGAAAGCAAAGTTTGTATATCTGTATGAAGAAAACGCAGCCAGGGTCAGGAAAATATGTGTCGGCGGGCAATTTTATTGCTTTGTAGAATAGTTTAGTTTAATGTATCCTGAATAATAAGAAAAGCCTTATGTTTCAAGCTAGTGGACGCATTGGGCGTAATACCCGTATCGGAAACTCCACACCGTTGAACTGCTTCAGATCCAGCGAAAAGGCAGTCTTGCATTCCAGTCCGGCGCTTTCGCCCATCACCATGCTGTCAACATCGGCATGAGCGAATGGATAAAGCGGGTTATACAGCATGGCAGGCAGGCGGTAGACTCGTTTGCCTGTCTCCTCCATCCAGCGGGCAACATAGTCCTCCAGGTCACGGCCCTGCCGCATGGCCTCCGTGTCCTCTTTTTCTGGCGCTCGTCCGGTTTTATCCGCCCAGACAGAAAAGGGGCTTGCCCATTTGGACAAGCCCACGATCCCCGCAGCGTCAGATCCCCCGATGCTCTTCCTCCGCCGGTCCAGCCACTCTTCCCTGCTCATATTTCTGGTAGATACTCTTCTGATCCCTTTCATGACGGCAACCTCACCTCATGCAGAGAGCGGCCATACAATCCATCAGGACGTGGCCGCTCATGATTGTATTCACTTGCCCACACAGCGGGACCATATCGAGGATTGATCTGCGCTGCATCTTTATATCATTCCAACCCAAGCCAATCACTGAACTCCTCCTGCGAGATCTCCCCCGTCTCGCAGGCTGCTTTCTTCTCTCTGGCTCTCTTGCTCCAGGCGTAAAACTCCTCCGGAGGAAGCGTTCCGGCTTTCATCCGGGCAAACCGCTTCTTGTACTCCCGGCGATAATCCTTGAACACATCATCGTCTTTCTTGCTGCGTGTCCACTGGGCAATAGCGCCAACTTCCTTGCAGGTGCGGCCTTTGCTGTCAAACGGACGACTGCAGTACTCCGTTGTGACACGGCCCGTTACGGCAAAGTACCTGTCGCAGTTCTTGCACACCCGCATCTTCACCTCCCGCTTGACGCATTCGCGGAGATGGTAGTCGATGATATCATAAATGGAGTTTGGTTCCAGAACTTCCGTAAATACCTCGTTGTTGACCATCTCAAAGCTGACGGGCTGCGGATAGAAGCGAAACCCATTTTCTCCGGCGCTCTTATAATACGTTACCATCCTCTGCGGAACAGCTTCTGTGCGGCTGTCCATATCCAAAACGTTCTTAAAGAGCTCAATGATCTGTACCTGCATACGCCGCAGCATATCCGGCAGACCGTACAGATATTTTCGCGGCAAAACATCCTCTGTAAACTGCTCGAAGATCATCGCTCGCGAGAGCCGGTATTTCCAATCCAAGCGAAACTGCTGAAAGTAAATGTGACGCGGAGCCAACTCATCCAACAGCGCATACGCGCTCTGCTGGTACTGCCTATCTTTTGTGAGGGCAAGCTGCCAAAGCGCGTCATTGAGTTTTCGGATGATAGGCTCCACAGTGCCAACATCCATATAAGCCAAAGACAGCAGGCTGTCGGGAAAGGGTACTGCCTGCGAGAACATCGTCGTGCCTCTCGCATCCTCTTCGCCGTAAGCATAGTGTTCCGTCCCATTGAAAATGTAGGTCTTGAATGTATACTTGATCATTTGTGTTAACTCCCTCGCAATAGACTAATTCATAGAACGTTAATTTAATTAGTCTTGACAGCGGTTGGTGGTCATGTTAGACTTCAATCGCGGCGACATATAAAATCCGCTTGTTGGGATAAGTCTAAAGCAGGTGAGTAAAATAGTCAAGTGATTTTATTGGCCGCCCTCTGCACCTCGAAAAGTGAATACCCACCGCCAAAGTTTATACTCGCCGGGAAAAGCATCGCCAGGACCACAACAACAATGCGTGAGCGTACCAACGGGGAAGAAAACGCCGTGGAGGTCAAAAAAGATCACAGGGCAGGAAGGTGTATGGCGTGTGGCCAGAAAAACTCTTACGAATGGTGGTGACAATGATCCGAACAAAGAAGGAAGCAAAACTCCGCAACCACATCAAAAAGGAAAGCCGCCGAAACTGCTGCAACAGTCCGGCGGCACGCCGCGCTCCGAAAAACGCAGGCTCCATCTGCGAACAGTTTAACAGAGAGGCACTCGGAACGCAAGGAAAATTTATCTCTGCATATGAACAACGAGGAGGTTTCGAATGCCCGTTTATGGTGAACGCTTCTATCAAATGAGCAACGTTATTTTTTGCTACGGCCTGACGCCTATTCAGTTTTTCGTCTACAGCTAGTTGCGGATGGTATCTCCGCTCACACCGGCATCCTGACCAACTTCATCATCGCTGCGGAACTTCGCCGAAATTTTCGGCGAAGTCAGATCCGTTCGTGCGCCCTGCCGCTTGATGGCCTCCATCTTCATCTTGTAGGCTTTGGCTCGTTCGGATGGAAGAATATTCTCGCGCTGGAGGTTGCTGTCCACCATGATGATGGTGGCAGCGTCCCGGTCAATGTCACGGACAATAACCGGCATGGTGGCCAGTCCTGCCAGCTCGCAGGCGTGTTTGCGGCGATGGCCTGCGATCAGCTCATAGCCGCCGTCCTCCCGTGGCCGCGCCAGCGCGGGGACGAGGACGC
>OQWM01001643.1_pt1 | contig 15302 bp, 11 predicted proteins | sample 1691531 | NCBI WGS metagenome assembly OQWM01 (sample SAMN03418257, study PRJEB22391) | human gut metagenome | biome: human-gut; feature: organic feature; material: feces | host: Homo sapiens | place: Tanzania | collected 2013-01
TCGTGCAAGGCGAATGCAATCAAGCTTGCTTGATTTGCTGAGCCGCAGCCGATAATTCAGCCCGTCCTTGTTAAATCCGAAACTTCAGTACACTAATTTTAAACACCTACTTAACACATGTAAGTTGAAACCAAACAGTCCCCACGTTTAACATAAAATGTTGTCACATTTTTTTCAAAACTATGCATTTATAAAATTTCTTTTATGTTTTTTTTGAAATAAATGTGTACTTTTGCAAAGGCAGAAAAAAGCTCTTATCTTTTTGAATTTCAAATACATTCATTCATAACTTAACAAATACACTTTTACGTAAATGAAAAAATTTATTTCATTACTGGTGGCACTGCTCACATTTAGCGCCACAAGTGTTTGGGCCGATGGCACTACCACAAGCAAGGTGACAAGCGTGTCCACAACAGCCACCCCTGCCAACGAAATTCCTATCGGGGGGGTATTTCTTAGTTAAAGTAGCCACAAAGGGAACAACAGGCTATGCCTATTATAATGGCAATACCGCTGCAACAGCTGCCACTAGCGGAGCCTTGGCTGTGAACATTAACCAGAGTATTCAGACTGATACCATTGGAAATAATGGAAGTTTGGCATACGTGTGGCATGTTGATCGCCTTGATAATGCCTTAGTTATTCAGAACGCGGGTAATGGCGCTTTTTTCCCTATGCAAAATGGCCATGGCGGTAACATGAATGTCGCCAAAAATGCAGACAATGCAGCGGCATTGTATTTTTCTGCCCCTTATAACGACAAAGGCGTGTTGTTATATCAAAGCGCTTACAAGTTGGGCAACAACAACATTTACGTTCATTGCAACGATACCGGAAATCGCAACATTTTCTCATTAAACTATTGGGAAAATTTTAGCGATCCTGGCACAGCTTCTGTGGCACTTTTCACTTTCTACCCCGTAACCCTTGCTGAGGACACACAAACTGCTTACTCTCAAGATGTGTTCCCCGTGAAATATACGCAGAAAGTTAATGATAAAGATGAAGAAACTACCATCCGTGTAGCTACAAAGGGGGCAACAGCTACGAGCCCTTGGACGTATTCATACTATTATACACAAACTATCACTCCTAATACGATTGACGACACAAAGAACGTGGTAGTTAGTTATACTAAAAACAGCAGCGAAACACTCCCCTTTACTTTTGGCCAATATTATAATCTCAAAGTCCGTGACGAAGATAATGTTAAAGGGAAATTTTTTGTAATGGCTGATAATAATGTGGCTTCAAATAAAACATCCTTAACCTCATTACTGCCTAACGACTTCGTGGTGACGAACATTCTGAGTACGTGGACTTTTGAAGAGAGTGGCTTGGGTTTGAAGATGCGCAATGCCAATGGCAAATACATCACTGTTACAAGTCCTGTCTCAAACAATACAACTCAACAAGCCCAACTGACCGATAAGGGTACAACTTTTTACTTGCAAAAATCTGACGACTACTTTACTCTGCAATTGGAAGATAACGTTTATTTAGGCGACCATTCAACAAAAACCTTGGGTTCATGGCGCTATGGAACTGCTGCTACTGATGGAGGCTCACGCTTTAGAGTGGTTGATATAAATATTGAAAACCTGAAGACTCCTCTTGAAACTCGTCTAAACACACTCACTCAACCCGCTCCCCTTGACAACAATGTGCTACGTGTGGCTACAGGAGAGCAAATAGCACAAGCCAAGGCAGCTCTTACAACAGCCACTACTCCCATCGAAATTTGGAATGCCTATAAGCTTGCTTTTGATGTGAAACCCGACGAAAATGCCTTTTATCGCATAAAGGGCATGGGAGGCTACGCTGCTGTTTACCCATCGAGTGAAGATATTCCTGTGGGTACTGATGGTAAACTATTAAGTGCTTGGAATGCAGATAATAACATAAACCGCGTAATAGAGCGTAAAACAGCCAATGACAAACTCGTACCGCAACTTTGGCGTTTTGTAGATAATGGAGATGGGACTTACAAAATAAAGAATGCCAACAATAACTGCACATGGGCCAACGCTACAAGCAACATTGATATGCCTATTGCGGAACAAAATGGTGGTAACTATCGTTTCTTAGTGTTGCCCACTAATAGCCAAACACATGAAGGCAATATGTTTGCAAGTAACGATGGCGTATCAACCTTCCAACTCTTATTAGACAACCACACTATCAATGCTGCCGGAGGCCACGACGGCACCAAACTTGGCATTTACGACAACCACGATGAGGATGGAAGCAATTATTGGCAATTTGAAAAAGTTACTGAAATACCTGTGACCATTAGTGCTGCCAAGTATACCACCGTGGGCTTCCCCTTCAATACACGTGTAACCACAGAGGGGGTGAAAGTGTTCTATGCTAAAAAGGCCGAAAATGGTTGGGTGTCGCTCACTGAGGTCGAGAATAAGGTTATCCCTGCTAACCAAGGTGCCATTCTTTATAACGAGACAGGTGCCACCACAGCTACCCTTGCCATCACTACTGATGAGGTAAGCAATTATGAAGGCAACGTTCTCACCGCCACAACAGCTAAGCGCGTGGGCTTTGCCACACTTAGCACTTATGGCTTGGGTGTGAGCAAAACCTCTGGCGAGGTTTGTTTTATGAAAAACGAATCAACCGATGTTCCTGCTAACAAGGCTTACCTCCTTGCCTCTAACTATTCTGAAGCACAAGGTGGTGCGCAGGAACTGCGCTTTGCATTCGATGGTAACATCGTGTCTGGCATTGAAAACACACTCACTCCCGTTGACGTGAAGAAGGGTGTTTTCTACGACCTTAACGGACGTCGTGTGCTGTATCCCACTCACGGAATCTTTATTAATGCCAACGGACAGAAAGTGTTCTTGAAATAACCCATACATGGGAACGTATAAAGAAATTAAACACGAATAAATAATGAAAAAAACATATATAGTGCCCTGTTCCATAGCCATAAATTTTGTAACAGAGGGAATGATGGCACAAAGTTTGGGCGTATCAAGTGATGAGACCATGACTTCAGGTGATTTCCTTTCAAACAAGCGCCAAAATGGTCCTTGGAATGATAAGACATCGTCAAACCCAAGTGGGCCTTGGGCTAACATGAACGAGTAAACACATTTTGGCGTACTCCATAAGATGTAATATGCGCCAAATGTAACATAATTTATCATGCAACTCCGCAACTGAATGATTGCTTCTCACTGCGTTTTTGAGAATTAGTCATTTAGTTGCGGATTTTTTCATGTAATGCAGTCGGTTTATAATGCCTATTGACAAATAACGCGAGTTCGCTATAAAGGCATACATTCAAAACGCTCCAATAGTAACCAAAAGTATCACGATAATAAACAAGAGTCTTACTTACTGAAGTTTGATTATTCTCCACTGCTACGCTGTCGAAAAAACATTAACGAACATGGCGCACCATAGCCCACAAAGAAAACATTGGCGATCATGAATGGCTAATTGGCGTCATTAACGTTTACCCTCCTCCCGCGCGAAGCACAAATATCCCCGCGAGAAGTCCACAGAACCTATCAAAAATGCGCAAGTTATTCTTAATCGTTCCGATGTCCCCCCGAAATTTTATCTGTCTGCGTCTTGGATTTTAATGAATAAAAAGGGGAGTTTGTGTATAAATTATGTGGTTTTGTCGTTGAATTTGGCTAGGCAGATCGTTTTGTAACTGGTTTTTTTTAACTTTGCACGTGAAAGGGTGTTCTTGAATGTGAAATACAGAAAGAACGCTGTTTGGGCTATAGCCATGCTGCTGCACGCACCTGATTATCTGCTTCTGCTTAGAACAGATTTTGGCAGGTTCATCGGTTGTCCCACGTGGCCCGATGAATCGGCGCCCCCTTTCTTCGTTGGAGAGGGGGATATTGCTCTCTCATTTGTCATCGGCGTTACTCCCGATGCGCTCCCTAAGGCTGAATATGGTTTTTGACGTACCCAAATTCAGATAAGGGGTGTCCACCCGTTGTATCCTTTGTCCATCAAACAAAACGGGAAAAGTCATCTTTTTCTTTTATCCTTGCATGGAACAGCATCTTCTGTCGCATCTTGACCGCCACATCCACGATGAAGGCACAGAACGGCACGTTCCCATAATTGTGCCCCCCGATAGGCAGATGCAGAGTCTGATGATCATCTGCGCGGCCGAGGAGGCCGATACCCTTGTGGCAGGCGAGAAAATCCGCAAGTTTGAGAAGGGACAGTTGGTGCGCGTGATCGACGAGATGTTTGCCGGAGTCGTAGGGCGCGTGGCGCGATTCAAGGGACAGCAGCGTGTGGCGATCTACCTTGAGGGGGTGCTCTCGATGACGACGGCCTACGTGCCGAACGATTTTCTCGAACCGTTTGACGACCCTACAACCGAGACCCCGCTGCCGGCTTGCAGCAGCAACCGATAAAACACATAAGGGTGGTTCTAAAAATTCTGTTTTTAGAGTTCTGCTATTCTGAAATGTGATTTGTACGCTCTCGAAAGTGTCTTTTTGAAAGTTTGTTCGGTCACATAGCCCGCTATGCTCCCTCACAAACTTTCAAAAATACACTTCCGATAGCGCACAAATCCCTATTTCAGAATTATTAGAACCACCCATAAACGACTTAGAAGAATGAATCTGAAGACAATAAGAACCACCTTTCGCCGAGGTGTCCTACTCGGCACCGTCTGCCTGTGGGCGGCCTCCTGTTCCACGCCGAATAACGTGACCTATTTCCAGGATGCGGAGCAGCTCAGCGGCATGGCTTTGCAGGCTGAGCAGCAGTTGCGCTTGCGGCCGGAGGACAAGGTGAACATCGTCGTGAACAGTTCCAATCCGATGCTCGAAAGCCAGTTCACCCTCTCGGCAGCGAATGCGGCTTCCACGCTGGGAGCCAGCGTGAAACCGCAGACGACGGCCTCGTCGAGCACTTCGGGCACGCGTCAGATGGTGGCCTATACCGTCGACGAACAGGGGACGATCGATTTCCCAGTGCTCGGGCGAATCTCCGTGGGCGGAAAGACGCGGCGCGAAGTGGCTGACTACATCCAGCGCCGACTCATCGCGCGCGAGCTGGTGAGCGACCCGATTGTCACGGTTGAATATGTCAACATGGGCGTCAACGTGCTCGGTGAGGTGAACCATGCGGGCCGTATCAATGTCACGAAGGACCATTTCACGTTGGTCGATGCCCTGGCAGCTGCCGGTGACCTGACGATCAATGGTGACCGACAGAATGTGCTTGTGGCGCGGCAGGTGGACGGTGTCAACGAGACGTACTGCGTCGATTTGACTCGCATGCAGACGGTGCTTCAGTCACCGGCCTACTATCTGCAGCAGAACGACCTCGTCTACGTTTCGCCCACGGACAAGCGTAAACGGGAGGCCAAAGCGACGGGCAACACGTTCAACACGCCTTCGGTGTGGATTTCCATTGCGTCGCTGATTGCCACGATAACAGCTTTAATCATCAAATAAAATCCTTCCGAAACTCTGATGGATGACCAAAAGACGGTCCGCAAAACACTGGCGGACGAATATATAACCCTCCCTGACCTGTGGAACCTCTGTCTGGCGCGCTGGAATTGGTTTGTGCTGTCGCTCCTTGTCTGCGTGGGAGTGGCCTGCTACTATCTGATGAAGGCTCCCAAGATGTATACCCGCGAAGTTGCGGTGCTCGTGAAACAGGAGGTGCAGGGCAAGAATTCCAATGCGAAATCAGATGACAATGACTTCAACAACCTCGCCCTGATTACGCAAAACACAAACGTGGCCAATGTGGAGCGGCAGTTCAAGTCGCTCGAGGTGCTGATGGAAGTGGCGCGTCGTGAGATGAACGCCAAGACCTACGAGGAGGCGCTGCGCAAAGCAGAAAGTATCCAGGGACGCCTGACGACAAAGCTGGAAAGCGACAAATCGACCATCGTCAGTATCACGTTTTCCGCCACGTCACCCGACATGGCGGAGCGCGTGCTCAACGGCATTGTGACGGTCTACAACCAGAAGTGGATTGACGACAAGAGGCAGATGGCCGCCAGCACGTCGCACTTCATCGAGGACCGCCTGAGGCTGATCGAGCAGGAGCTCAACAGCGTGGACGACAGTATCTCGAAATTCAAGACGCGCCATAAGATCACCGACCTCTCCTCCGTCAGCGACATCTATCTGCAACAGCAGAGCCAGTCGGACGCCGAGATCCTGCGCCTGACGAGCCAGCGCTCCATGGCGCAATATGTGCTCGACATTCTCAAGAATCGCGCCTCGCGCTATCAGTTGCTGCCCACGAACTCGGGCATCGGGAATGCCATGGTGGAGGCGCAGATCAACCAGTACAACAGCATGCTGCTCGCGCTGAAGAACAACATGCTGGGCACATCGGCCCAGAATCCACTTATCCTCAAGCAGGAGGCGGAGATTGACGAGGTGCGACGCAATATTCTCGCGACCATTGAGAATCAGATCAACACGTTTGACATCCAGCTCAATGCCCTGCGCGGCTACAACGGAGAGGCCAGCTCGAAAATCAGTTCGAACCCGACGCAGGCCAAACATCTCGTCAGCGTCGAGCGTGATCAGAAGGTGAAGGAAAGCCTCTATCTCTATCTGTTGCAGAAGAAGGAGGAGAATCAGATCAGCATGACCTATTCGTCGGTCATCACGCAGATGATTGACATGCCGCATGGCAGCGACAAGCCTTCGTCGCCCAATTCGAAACTGACGCTCTTCGCAGCGGTGCTTTTCGCGCTGATTGTGCCCGTGGCGTTGATTTTCACCCGTGAATGTCTGGACAACACGGTGCGCTCGAAGTCGGACATCGAGCATCGTACGTCGCTCTCACTTGTGGGGGATATCCCCTTCTGTGCGCTTGAGCGGAAACGGAGTCTCCCCCAGCTCGACAAGTGGCTGCGAAGAAAGAAGAAAAAGAAGAAGATTTGCCGCCTCGTCGTGGAACCCGGCAAGCAGGACATTGTCAACGAAGCGTTTCGCTATTTGCGTTCGAACCTAGAGTTCATGACATCGCATCATGGAGAGAAGAACGTCTATATCGTCACGTCCGACTATATGGACTCGGGCAAGACCTTCGTGTCAACCAATTTGGCGTTGGCCTTGGCCATTTCGGGCAAGCGCGTGCTCTATATTGACGGCGATTTGCGCCATGCCACGGCCACCCACGTTTTCCACGCCCATGGGAAGGGCCTTGCCGACTATCTGGCCGAACTGGAGGACGACGTGACGAAACTCATCTTCCATCTCGACGGTTATCCCACGCTGGACATCCTCCCTGTGGGCACCATTCCGCCCAACCCTACGGAACTGCTCGCTGGAGAGCGTCTGCCCCAGCTGCTGGCTGAGCAGCGCCCTAACTATGACTTCATCCTCATCGACTGTCCACCGTCTGACACGCTGGCCGACACGGGACTGATCGAGCGCCATGCTGACCGCACGCTCTTCATCATCCGTGCACGGGAAAGCGCGCGGAGAAGTGTGGAGGAACTGGAAATCAATGCGCATAACGGTAAGTATAAGCATGTGTCGATTGTGCTCAACGCCTCCATGCAGGGCGGGCACTATGGCTATCACTATGGCTACCATTATGGCTATCACAACTCGTAAATGGAAAAAGCGAACAAACGCATAGCGAAAAACACCCTCTTCATGTACGTAAGGTTGCTCACCACGATGGTGGTGGGGCTCTACGTGTCGCGCTTGGCGCTGGAGATACTGGGTGTTTCGGACTATGGACTCTTTGCTGTGGTGGGAGGCGTGTTGGCTCTGTTCACCTTCATCAGCAATTCCCTTTCGAGCGCCACGTCGCGCTTCTTCAATACGGAGATGGGCAAGGAGGGCGGCGACGTCAATGCGTCGTTCAACATCAATCTCCTGCTCCATCTCTGTCTGGCCCTCATCATCTTTGTGTTGGCCGAAACGGTGGGATTGTGGTATGTCAACCATCGGCTCAACGTGGCGCTGGGGAAAATGCCCGATGCGCTTTTTGTCTATCACATCAGTATGCTCACGGCCTGCCTGGGCATCGTCAACGGGCCTTATCAGAGCCTCTTCGCGGCCCATGAACGGTTTCGCTTCATGGCTGTGCTCGACATCGTCAATTCGCTGGTTCGCCTGGGCTGCATTCTGATGCTATGCCTCTATGAAGGTAGCTATGCTCTGCGCATCTACAGCGTGATCTTCTCCTTGACAACGGTGAACACGTTCGTTGTCTATCACTACGTAGCCCACCGCCGCTGGCCCGCTATCATCCGACGCCGCTTCATCAGAGGCTGGCCGCGCTATCGGGAGGTACTGGGGTTCGGTGGATGGAACGTGCTGGCGACGCTGGCCTATATGGTGCGCTCGTCGGGTAGCGACTTGCTGCTCAACAGCTTCTTCGGTACGGCGATGAACGGTGCATTTGCCATCAGCCGCACGGTGAATCAGAGTATCATGTCGTTCACGGGAAGTTTCGACAGTGCTTCGGCTCCGCAGATCATCCAGTCGTATGCTGCAGGAGACAACGGGCGCTGCACTTACCTCTGCAACAAGATTGGGCGCATCAACATCCTGATGTTTGAACTGATCTGTTTCCCGTTGCTTGTCGAACTCGATTTCGTCATGCAACTCTGGTTAGGGAAGGTGCCCGAAGGGGCGTATATGCTGACGTTGCTCAACGTGTTGGTGGGCGGAATGTCGCTCACCTGCGGCGGAATCTTCAATCTCATCAACGCCACGGGGCGCATCCGATGGTTCAAACTCAACACGAGCGTGTGCTTCATCGCGTGCATTCCCATTGGCTATGTGCTCTTCCGCGAGGGCTATCCGGCCTATAGCATTTTGGTGCTGTTCCTCGTGGCCGACGTCGTGCAGCGTGGGATGCAGCTCTATCTGATGCACCGTCTGCTGGGATTCGATGCCTGGCTGTATGCCCGCGAAGCCTACGGGCGTCCGTTGGTGATTGCCCTGATGGCGGGGGTAGGGTTCTATCTCCACTCGCTGATGGGCGTCGAGAGCGTGGCGGGAAAGCTGGCTTCGATCAGCGTTTGTGCAGCGCTGACAATGGGACTGATTTACGCTATCGGCCTGACGCACGACGAACGGCAGGCTTTGAAGCGCTTCGTGGGGAACGCCAGAAAACGGCTGCATGGATAAAGGAGACCTGCCGTAAGAATCCAGTCGCCCATTTGGGGGGGTGATGCCAACCATGGGAAGCGCGGTGGGGAATATATTCTTAAACGAAGAACCCACTCCTTATATATATACTCAAGTTTCGGATTCAGCCCGCCCTTGCTAAATCCGAAACTTCAGTTAATAAGCAAATCTATGAAGATACTACATATAGCACTGACAGATGGTGGTGGAGCCGGTATGGGATTGATGAATCAGCATAGAGCTTTACTGCAATTAGGCGTTGACAGCCGAGTGCTTGTCGCTATAAAGCAAAGCAAGGATGCTACCATAACGGAAATGCGCCCCAACCAAAATGTGTGGGGATCCAATAAGTATGTGGTGCTCTTGCAGAAGATAGCACGCAGAATGGGACTGTCCTTCAATCTGTACGACAGAACCCACCGAGATATATACAAGAGAAAAAAGAAAATCGCCATACCGTTCAGCTCACCCATCACTCAATACGACGTGTCACGCCATCCTCTTGTGGATTGGGCAGACGTAATCAATTTGCATTTCATATCCGGCTTTGTCGATATTCCTTCTTTCTTTAAGAATGTGAAGAAACCGATAGTGTGGACTATGCGTGATGAGAATCCCGGACTTGGAGGTTTTCATTATGCCGAGGCGAAGCAAGTTCATTATAAGGAATTTTCCGAATTGGAGGATAAGTTCCTGAATATAAAGCGCAATGCCATAGAAAGTTGCTCGAATCTCTCCATTGTTTCTTTATCGGAAATAATGCGCCGTTTCTGCGATGGTGTGGATTTTCTTGCCAATCGTCCTAATACAATCATCTATAATGCGATAAGTCCTGATGATTATACTATGTTCCAGCGTAATGAGGCTAGGCACGAGTTAGGAATAAATCCCGACGACATAGTGCTATCTTTTGTATGCTGCCAATTTAGCGAGAAGCGCAAGCGTTTTGCGGAAGTGCTTGAAGCCCTCGACATATTAGGCGATAAACACATAAAACTTCTATGCGTAGGCAAACGTGATGTAGAGATAACGAGTCCCAATGTCATTGCCCTTGGTTCCATAAGCGACCGCCGTCGTATGTCTCTCGTATATTCTGCCTCCGATGTTTTTGTTACGCCTTCAGCTCAAGAGTCATTTGGCAAGACTGTTGTTGAGGCCTTGTATTGCGGCACACCGGTTGTAAGCACTTCCGTTGGTATTGCTGCTGAAATAATAAATGAAAGCAATGGAGTCTTGTGTGGTGGAACTCCGTCTGAAATCGCAGAGGCAATAAGGCAAGTGCTTGGAAATAGATACAATCAAACAGAAATAAGACGGTTGGCAACAGAAAAGTTTGCACCTGAAAATGTAGCAAGACAATATTTCACTCTATATAACGAAATACTTAAGAGCTGAATTGATGAAAGAAACCCCCAAAATATCCATAGTCACCGTGACGTACAACTGCAAAGCCACGGTGGAGAAGACCATTCAAAATGTTTTGAAGCAGACGTACCCCAATCTAGAATATATCGTTATCGACGGCGGCAGCACAGACGGCACGAAAGAAATCATCGAGCGATATGCAGACCGGCTGGCCCATTTTGTGTCAGAACCCGACAAGGGCATCTACGACGCCATGAACAAAGGCATACAAGCAGCTACAGGCGAGTGGATTCTCTTCAGAAATGCCGGTGATTTCTTTTTGGACCCGACCACAGTGGAGAAGGTCTTTGCATGGTATGAGGACCATGGTGAAATCCTAATCACGGGCGGCACGCGCCTCTTTGGCCGCGAGGGATATTTCGACACAGCCTACCGATACAGTGACACGAACGTCTGGCAAAGATGCGAGCTCATCCAAGCTTCGACGTTTGTCAGGTTGGCCGTTCATCGAGAGCATCTTTTCCCGACGGACCTGAAAATAGCAGCCGACCTCTACGTCTATCTGGAACTGATGAACAGTAAGCCGCGCTATGCCGTTTATCCCCACAACATTTCCTTGTTTGAATTTGAAACGGGCGTTTCCTCCTGCAATGTGGGGGACGGATGGAAGGAAAGAATAGAAATCCTGAAGCGTTTTGGGGCAACGGACGAAGAAATCCGCAAGGCTGAAAAGACGAGATGCTACAAGATTTTTGCCCGAAAGATCATCACCCTGCTCAACAAAAGCGACTTCACACGACGGCTTTACGGAAGAATCAGTTTCTCAAACTGGGTGAGACAACCTATGGACATCACATTGGCTAATGTGTGAGGCCAAGACCGAACAACACACACAGACATACAAGAAATACATGAATTTGCTAATCAACACCCCCGACTATTCCAAGCCCTCCTCAGGTGGCGTGGCCAGTTTCTATCATGGCATGCTGGGGTATTGGCATGAGCGAGTGAAATACAATGTCGTAGGCCGACGCCATGGTGTTTCGGGAGCCTTATGGTTGCCGTTCGACGTGGTGAAGTTCGTGCTTGCCTTGCTGTTCTTCCGTCCCGATGCCGTGATGGTCAATCCCTCGCTGAAGCGGAATGCGCTGCGACGGGATTTCGTCTTCGTCCGTGTGGCGCGGCGACTAGGCTTCCGCGTGGTGGTGATGCTCCACGGCTTCGACCTGCAGGAGGCGGAAACCATCGATAGGGGATGGGTGGTGAGGCATTTGAACCAAGCCTCACTTGTTCTGACGCTGGCGGAACGGTTTCGCTTGATGATGAAGGAGTGGGGGGTGACCAGCCCCATCGCGTTGACCACGACCAAGGTGGAAGACCGGATGATCGAGCATTTCGACATCCAGCGGCGCAACGGAGAAATCCGTCATCTCCTGTTTCTCGCGAGAGTGGAAAAGGAGAAGGGCGTGTATGAGCTCATCGACACCTTTGCCCTACTCAAGCAGCGCCACCCCGAATTGACGCTCACCGTGGCAGGAGATGGTTCCGAATGGGGGCCGTTGAAGTGTTATGCCAAAGAACGACACATCGAAGGCGTGAACTTCACGGGAATGCTCAACGGCGAGGCCCGAATCAAGGCCTATCAGGATGCCGACCTCTTTTTCTTTCCTTCCTACGGCGAGGGAATGCCCACCGTGGTGCTGGAAGCGATGGCCTTCGGCTTGCCCGTCATCACGCGCTATGTCGGCGGACTGTGCGACTTTTTCGAGGACGGTAAAATGGGACGCATAACGACGTCGCTCTCGCCCGCTGACTTTGCAGCACTGATTGCACCGCTTTTGGCCGACAAGGCCTTGACACAACAGATTTCCCGCTACAACCATACGTATGCCTTGAAGCATTTCATGGCATCGGAAGTGGGGAAGAATTTAGAAGAAACCATAAAGAAACATCTATAAAGATGCATACGCTTCTTGACAGCTTTCTGCGCCTCAAGGCTTATTGCGAAGCCGAGGATTTCAAAGGATGGGACCCCTACGATGGATTGAAATCGAAGGTGGCCCGTACGCTCTTGCCACTGAAGCATTCAGCCCTTCTGCGCCTTTGTCTGATTCAGGGCTTCAAACGTTGCCCCGTGAATTTGCGGCGATGGGCGCTGGTGCCCAAGGAATACAACGCGAAGGGCATCGGCCTTTTCCTTCAGGGTTACTGTAATCTCTATCGTTTGATGGAGAACGATGTGGAGATCGATGCCCGTCTGGGCTCGAAGGAGAAAATCCTGAGCAGGATTCGACAGCTCGCAGACCTGCTGCTGGAACTGCGTTCCGACAAACTTTTTCCGGGGGAATACCACGGTGCCTGCTGGGGCTACAATTTCGACTGGCAGGCTCGCCGTCTTTTTCTCTTCCCTGCTCATACGCCAACCGTCGTGGCCACGAATTTCTGTGCTACGGCGCTCATGGAAGCCTATGAAGTTACGGGGCATAAGCCCTATCTCGACGTGGCGCTGAGCGCTGCGGAGTTCGTGACGAAAGATCTCCATCGCACGGAATATAAAGGCGGTTTCCTGTTCTCCTACAGCAAACTGAAGGGCAACGACACCGTGTTCAACGCTTCGATTCTCGGGTCACGGCTGTTGAGTTTCTGCTATAAATACACGGGTAACGAAACCTATCGCGAATGTGCCCGACAGAGCCTACAGGCTTGCTGCGCAGGTCAGGAAGCCGACGGAGCGTGGCGCTACGGGATGCTCCCCGTGCAGAAATGGAGAGACTCTTTCCATACGGGCTATAACCTCGACGGCCTGATAGCCTATCAGGAGAACACGGGCGACACGTCGTTTGAGCCCTACATGGAGAAAGGCTTTGACTATTATGTGGCGAATTTCTTCGAAGCGGACGGAACCCCGAAGTACTACGACGACCGCCGCTATCCGATTGACATCCATTGCCCCGGCCAGCTGTTTGTCACGCTGTCGCGCCTGCATCGCTTTGAAGACTATCGTCCCCTGGCCGAAAAGGTGCTGCACTGGACTCTCCAGCACATGCAGGATCGAAAGGGCTATTTCTACTATCAGCTCAAGCCGGGCGTCAGTTCGAAAATCCCGTATATGCGTTGGAGCGATGCCTTCATGTTCTGTGCGCTGAGTTATTGTTTGCTAGAAAAATCGCGTTATGCCGTTTAAACTGAAATACTACATCCTGTCGTTTCTCCCTTTCTTCCTGCTGTTCTATTCTGAAAGCAACAGTATCGGCGAATTGAAGATTTCCCAACTTTGGAAACTTCCGTTGCTGCTGTTCCTCATCTGGTATGTGTTTCAGAAACGACACAAGGCTTCGCCCGTCTGGACGCAGACCTACTATTGGCTCTCGCTGAAGCACCTCTTCAATTCCGGCATGGTCAAGCAGCTCTTCGGTAATATCCAGGACGGCCTGACCTTCCTTTTCCTCCCCTTGGGCTTCAATTTCTGCCAGAATGCCTGGACGAAGGATTTCCTCAGCCGTTTTCTGCTCTGCGTTTGCCAATATTTCATTCTGACGAATATACCCTTCCTCTTCTTCGGTATGGAGAGCAAGAAAGAAGGTATCAGCTACGGTGATTTCCAAGCCTACACGGGTATCTTCCAGAATCAGCATGCCATGTCTATCATCATGGGCATCTGCATCATCGTCATCCTCTATAACTTCAAGTTGGGGCGCTTCCGCCAATGGGGCGTCATCCTCTACAATGTGCTCCTCCTGCTTCTGGGAGCTTACTCCATGTATCTCGGTTTTGCCCGAACGGGCTGGCTCATGTGTCTGTTGGGCGTCTCGATCCTCTATATGCCACGTACCATGCAGGTCAGGCAATGGATAGGCATCGCCGCACTGGCCGTGGGGCTGGGTACGGGATTCACCGTGATGATGGTCACCAACAAGACATTCCACGACCGCATTCTCGACATCAATGCCAAGAACGGTGAACAGCGGGAACTCGGTTCGGGCCGTGGCGATTTCATAGCCAACGCCTTGGAACTGTATGCCTCAGGCACCTATTTCGAACTGGCATGCGGTAAGTCCATGGCCGACCTCAAGGACTACGAATACGAAAAGACCGGGATGCGCATCTTTGCCCACAACGGGTTCGCCACTTTGCTGGCCACTGACGGGGCCATCGGTGTCGGCCTGGAAGTGCTGGCTCTGGGGCTGCTCTTCCATTTCATCCACAAACGCCGATCCTGTCCGTCCTATAGCATCGCCATGGCATCCTGGCTCATGAACCTCTCCTTCCAGCTGACGCAAGGCGGACATATCTTCCATTTCGACCTGCTCTATGCCATGATCTATAGTATTCTGCAGCTGGAATATGAGGAGAAACAGGAGGAACGCCCTGTCGCTCTATCCTCACGTTAATCGGGGCGCCCTTCGTCCCACCCTAAGAAAGAAAACATTAATGTTTAAAATTCAAAGCGCGAAGCGCGCCTTAATGTTATTCCTGTCTATTCGACAAATTGCTGTTTGTGAAAGTTTTCTTAACTTTCATTTTGCATTGCGCTCACCTTGCACTATCTTTTGATAAGATAGGCTGCGGCTCGGCAATGCAAATGAAAGTTTTCTTAACTTTCATTTTGCATTGCGCTCACCTTGCACTATCTTTTGATAAGATAGGCTGCGGCTCGGCAATGCAAATGAAAGTTTTCTTAACTTTCATTTTGCATTGCGCTCACCTTGCACTATCTTTTGATAAGATAGGCTGCGGCTCGGCAATGCAAATGAAAGTTTTCTTAACTTTCATTTTGCATTGCGCTCACCTTGCACTATCTTTTGA
>OQWM01001645.1_pt1 | contig 15290 bp, 14 predicted proteins | sample 1691531 | NCBI WGS metagenome assembly OQWM01 (sample SAMN03418257, study PRJEB22391) | human gut metagenome | biome: human-gut; feature: organic feature; material: feces | host: Homo sapiens | place: Tanzania | collected 2013-01
GTGTGGATGAACGGAAGCACCCTCCGGTATGTCATTCCGACCGTAGCAAAGCGGAGTGGAGGAATCCACCACGTTAGAGAAAGGACCAACACAAGATAAAATCTGCAACTTGGGAAGATTCCTCGACTCGCTTCGCTCCCTCGGAATGACATTTGGGGGGACGTTGTACCTTATGTTATTCAGGCCTTGAGCGTCAGCGGAAGACATTCTGCGCTTAATCATGTACAGCGTCCTTGATATTTTCATGCCTTCTTCCTTAAAAATTCCACATTCGTCGGGGAATCGTACAAGGAAGTCCATACTCTGTTTGATAAGTAACCCGATTTCCAACATATTGAAATGCTCCGTCCTCCAAAGGGCGAACGGTAACTTCATGGGCAAATAAGCAATCCGTTTTCAGATCGGAGGAAAGAGCTTCAACAGTCAATGTCAGTGTTCCATCTGCATTCTTCCAATATGCTGTTACCTCGGGTTCTATGTTGTAATACCATATAAAGGCAAAGTCGTTCGTTTCCAATGGTCTCCACGGGTAATAGTCACCGTCCGGGTTATACTGTGACAGCTCCCGGAATGTATTCAGATCAATGTTGTAATATGGCAAAACAACGTCTTCAAATTCTTTTGCTGGGATTGCATATCCGTATTGGTCTTTCAGCATCGGATATTCATCGACCTTGAATTGTTTCCCAAAACGGGTGAGATAAAGGTATTCAAACTGGTCATTGAAGCAGAGTTTTTCCCAATTTCCCTCTGACCAATCGACTAAAAACACATTAGCTGCGACATAGCTTACGGGAAGAATATAGTGCAGTGTCATGTCGTATAATTCATGATCCGCAGGATTGAGGCGAATCAGGGAAAAGTCAGGATAATGCTTGTCATTTGCCGGAAGAATACGGTAGAAAAAGTTATCTTTTTCCGTCAATTCCCAGTCTTTGATCCTGTGCTCTTCATATGACTGTTCTCTCTCTTCATCTAAAGAATAGGTCATGCTGTACAGAAAGCCTCCAATCCCATCATAGGTGAACAACCTATATATAAGGGCTCCGGATGCGGTAATCATGATGACCTCCTGCTGGGCCTGTTTTTGGTTCAGGACGGCATTCCAAAAACTATGAAAGCGATCCGAGGTGACCAGGTAGCTGGGATAAATTTCATTCGTGTCGATCACATCCAAGCCCTTACAGACGAGCACTTCTTCCATTGCGTCAATATCGCTTCGTGAGGGTGTCATTCCATTCAACGCCTCATAAAGCGGATGATAGACGGCGGCGATCTCCTCGCAACGGACCTCCAACCGCTCTTGCATGGATGCAGTGGGAATTTCTGCATGTCGAAAATGAGGCAATACGTCTTTTCCGCAAGCAGCGAACCCCATGCTTGCTATACAGATCCATGTCATCAATTTACGGTATTTCATGTATTTTGACTCCTTTCTGAGTGAAGTTTGAGAGAATGTCCTCTGTAACGGGAATCACACAGAAGCGGTCCCAGTCCCCAATCGCAAAGTAGGGATATATCCCGATTCCATCTCTGTGAAATAGTACACATGGAATAGCTCCTTTATCGTACCATTCCTCACTGGACAATACATTCCGGTTTCCCAAAGAAATAATTTCCGAACAGATCGTGGATCGCTCCTCATCCGTCAAATCCGGGAAGAAAATCTTCATCGTATAACAGCACATTTCTTTGTACAGTTGGAAGCCGTATTCCGTAAAACTATGCTGGTCAAAATTGATTGTGATCTCCTGTATACGGTCCACATTTGTCGGAACGTATACTGCGACCGTAGGTAATGAATAGACCTTCTCGTCTAACTGAAAATAATAGAATTTCATTTCATGGTCAGAATGAATCCCTGTTTCACGGTGATCGCATTGCCATTCAGACACAGGCGAGAAAAAGTCACGAACATTGTTTTCTCTGTAAAAAGAATTATAGATTTCGATATAATCCTCTATGTTAATGGTAAAAACCAGCTCGCCTTCCCGATTTCCTTCTATGCTGATCTGCAAAATATCCGTGTTGACAGTTTCTGTACTGAGAGAAGCTTCTGTTGCTGTAGGCTCCTGAGATATTCGTGGGTCATAACGGGGTAAACGTGAACAGCCCGCAAATAGAAAGGCAATCACTAGGCAAATAGCATTTACAATCAGAATTTTCTTTTTCATAAAGTAACACCTTACAATTGTAAGACTTATGAGTATAAGGTAAAGCCGCATAGGCGGCTTTACCTCACAACGACTTCTGTCTTCTCCAAAATGCGGCAGGCAATTTCATAAGCAGCCGCTCCATCGGCGCCCTCCGGGCTTGTCAGATAAACCGCAATGAACCGGGTATTTTCCGGTGATTCAATAAAACCGATGAACCACCCCGCTATGTTGGCATCTTCCAGCTGACCAGTGCCGGTCTTTCCGTAAAACCCGGTTTCATTTAGCGAAATAGCTTCTTTTACGGTTGCAATGTTTTTGGAATCGGCGCCAAAACCATTTGAGCAGAGCTCTTTTAGAAGATACACCTGTTCCATTGCGGAAACTTTCACACCGGAGCCATACCACAGATTTTCAAGATTGCTTCCCAGTTGGCAATTGCCATAGCCAATGCGTCGGAAGAACAGCTCCAGCTGTGCCGCACCGGCCCTCCGGTCCAAAGTCTGGAAATACCAGTTAACGGATTCCTGCATAGCAGAGCGCAATGTATGGTCACGATTCCAGGATTGGATGCTGTTTTCTGTCCTGTCCCAGGAGAGTTTGTTTTCTTCTGGCGTAATCAGCTGAAGCTCCAGGGCGTTGAGGGCACTATATGGCTTATAAGTTGAACAGGGTGGGACACGGTGAAATACTTCTTCCCGATTGTATACTGTATAACGGTCTGTCCGCTGGTCATAGAGAACCGCACACCCGTCTTTTCCACTAAAAAAATAACTCCAGTCAGCGTCTTCCATTACAAGTTCAGACGGCGGTGCGTAATAAGTCTCACCGGCATCTGCACAAACGGACAAAAATGGGATTTGTCCAAGCACAAAAACTGCCATCAGGACAGCGCAGCATTTCCCGAGGAACCGTTTCCTTGCGGTATCCTCCCGAAAGTCAACAATATACTCAAGACGGTATCTTAACTGCTTCTTTCCTTTGCATAATCCATCGGCTGTGCAAAAGCGCATATTGGCTGCTACGGCAAAATTCAAAATAGTCTGCCCATACCGGATTCGTTCCTCTTCATTTGCAAGTGTGTTCAGAACAGCCCAATCACAATAGGCTTCCCGCTCCCGGCGCATTTGCTGAAAGGCGATCCATACAAGCGGATGAAACCAGAAAATAGCCTGTATCCCGCAGAACAGGTACGCTGTCCATGGGTCGCCATGCCTGATGTGGGTCAATTCATGACGCAGAATGTTCTCTAAATCTGTATCTGATAGCTCTTTCAGCCTATCCGCGGGGAGAATCACGAAGAAACGTCCCCACCAAAAACTGATTGGAGAAGAAAGAAAATGGGACTGACACAACGTAATGTTAAAATTTACGTTCAGTTCCGAGCGCGTTTTTGCAAATTCTTTTTGAATCTGGGCAGGTACGCTGAATGCTGACTTCGCGGTTCGATACAGCCGGCAATTTCCCAAACAGTACAGGGCAGCCATCAGCAGGGTACCGACCGCCCAAACCAGCAGAAGCACAAGGACGATCTGGTCAGCTTCGGGGTGCTGGCGAAGCACGGTGGTATCCAGAAGCCACGCAGTTCCAGATGTAGGCGTATGGTCGGTGGAATTTGAAGGTGCCGAAATGGTAAATGCCTGCCTTAGACCGACTCCCGCCGGAAGAAAGCCACGCAATATCTCCAAAGGGAAAAAAGGCAGCAACAAGGAGACCGCTAAGAAATACCAACTTCTATATTGTGTACGGGCAGAAAGGCGGTAACGCAGCAGCCATTTTGCACCCAAAACAACACCAATCAGCGCAGCATTCCATAGGCTTCCCAGAAAAATTTTTTCCACGAAAGTCATACTTGTCATTTGATTTGACCGCACTTCCGGTCAAGAATCTTCTGTAATTCGGACAAATCATCTGCTGTCAAATCATCCTGATCTAAGAAGCTGACGACCATCTGCTTCATAGCGCCGTCAAAGAAGCGATTTGCAAGACATCTGCTTTCTATTGTCCAGTAGTCCTCTTTTTTTACACAGGGATGATAGACAAATACACGGCCTTCTTTTGTATGCGTGACGGCACCTTTCTTTTCCAGCCGAGAAAGCATTGTGAAAATGGTTTTAGGACTCCAATCTGTCGTTAAACCCAGTCGGTCCGTGATTTCCGTTGTGCTGATTGGCGCGAATTTCCAAATCACATCCATGACAGCAAACTCCGCATCAGAAATTGGTGGTAGTTTCTTCATGTCTCGTCTCCAATTCTTACGAATGTAAGATATATTATACAGCACAAATAAAACAATGTCAATAACAGCCGCGGCTGATTCCTGCGGTACCGATTCCGGCACCCTGCGCATGCTTTTAAACCGTTACCGATAAAACGTATTCCCGCCGATGAATTCCCGGACCAGGCTGGTAGGCGGGATTTCGTCGTCCACGTCTGCCTGCTGAACAAAGTCCAGAATCCGGACGATATAACGAACCTCGTCATACCAGCTGTCTTCGGGCTGAACGGCTTCCAGAAGGGGGTAAATGTGTTTCTTGAGGACCGCCAATTCGTATAGCGTGGAGCTGTTGAAAATCATGTCCGCATTTTCCTGGAAGGGGAAGATCCAGCGTTTTTCACCCTGCTGCACGGATTCCCACATGGAAAGAGTGCGCTGTACCGAGGAGCCCCGGGTTTCGTAGTCCCGGACGATCCGGCGCAGCAGCCGCAGATAGCTGGTTGGTATCCGGTTGTGGTCGTCCAGGTTCAGGGGGAGCAGGGGGCTGACGTAGAGCCTGAAAATGCGGTTCATATCCACATTGGTGGGCAGCATGACAGGATTCAGAGCGTGAAGGCCCTCCGCAATGATGACGGAGTCCGGGCCCAGGCGCAGCTTTTTCCCGGTCCATTCCCGCTTCCCGGTTTTGAAATTGAACATGGGAAGTTCAATTTCCTCTCCAGCAATCAGGGCACCCATGTCTTTGCGGAACAGGTCGCAATCCAGGGTGTTGATGTGCTCCAGGTCCAGCTTTCCGTCAGGGCCGGGGGCAATCAGGTCCCGGTCAATATAGTAGTCATCCAGACTCATGAGCACCGGTTTCTTTCCGTAGACCCGAAGCTGGGTGGCCAGACGGTTGGCAGAGGTGGTTTTTCCGGAGGAACTGGGGCCTGCCAGCAGTACCGCCCGGCTGCCCCGGGAGCAGATCAGGTCTGCCGCCTGGGCAAAACGTTTTTCGTGCAGGGCCTCATTGACCCGGATCAGCTCCCGAATTTTTCCGGACTGGGTCAGTTCATTGAGGTCAGACACATTTTCGCATTCCATCAGCCGACACCAGCGTTCTCCTTCAGAAAAGACGCTGAAAAACTGGGGCATGGGGGTCAGCTTTGCCAGTTTGTCCGGGTTTAAGTCATCGGGAAAGACAAACAGGAAGCCGCCGTCCGCGGGGAGCACATCCCAGACCGTTAAATACCCGGTAGAAGGGGCCATTTCTCCAAAGAAATCGTCCCGGTAATCCCCATAGCTGTATTCGCTGCAATAGGGGTTGCCGCGCCAGGAAAGAAGCCGGGCTTTATCCTGCTGCCCTTCTGCCGCGTACCGGGCAATGGCCTGGTCCCTGGGGACCTGTCTGCGAAGCAGGGGAATGCCCGACGCCACAATGGCGTTGATCTGCCGTTTCAGCCGGCCTACGGAAAAATCCTCTGCCCGGTCTACGGAAATAAACACGCTGGAACCCAGGGTGCAGCTCAGCACCGCCCGGGCCTGGGGCCAGAGCTGTCGCAGGGCCAGGAAGACCACAAACTGGGCGGTGCGGGTGTAAACCTCTTTTCCGGCGGAATCCCCGTAGCGCAGCAGATGGATGTTCCCGCCGGAGGCGGCCATGGCCCGGCGCATAGAGGGGCGCTCACTGTCCGCTTCCGTTTGCCGCTGGGGAATATAGTTTAAGGTAAAGACCTCACCGGCGATCCGGGCGGCAAGGGGACGTTGAGAAAGCAGGGGGCTGTCGAGCCCCAGCTTAACCACAAGCTCCCGCAGGGATTCCCCCTGGGAAGGCGTGATGGTTTTTCCGTCAATGGTCAATTGCATAGTATCACCTTCTAAAACTTTTACAAATACTTTACCACATTTGTGGTCATTCTTCAACAAATTCACTATAATTTAACAAAATCGCCCCGGTATAATAGTGGGCCAGAATCTCTTCAAAATCCGCCCCCGCTTCCGCCATGGCGTTGGCGCCGTACTGACTCATGCCAACCCGGTGGCCGTAGCCGCTGCCGGTGAAGCGGATGCCCTCCGGTTCCGGCTCCGCCGTGAAGACGGTGGAGGGAAGGCCCAGGGTGTTTCGGAGAAAAATTCCGGAAAAAGACCGGTCCCCCAAAATCATCCGGTCAACGCCGCCGCCGGAGGTATGGCTCACATCACCGACCCACAGAAGGCAGTCCTCCCCAAGAGAGACGTCCAGCAGCTCCTCCAGGGTCTCTTTGGAAAAGAAAACGCTGGTCTCGTTATAAGGGCTGTCCTCCCCGGGACTTTCCACGGAGCGCAGATAGGGCAGATCCGTGCCCCATACCGCCAGGGCATCCTCTGTCCGGCCGCCGGAGCTGGAAAAGAAGGTGGCCTCAATGGGGGCTCCCTGATAGGTCAGGATCAGTCCGTCGGTATCTGCCACCGCCTGCTGGATTTTTTCCCGGTCCTCCTGGGTGAGGCTTTCCAGCTGGGCATCGGTGGAGAAGGCCTGACAGCACCGACTGTCAGTGCATAGTGCTCCGTCATGCTTTTTGGCGGACAGCCGGGCCTGACAGGTATAGGTTCTGGCGGCAACGGCCTGGGCTTTCAGCGCCTCCGGCTCAAAGGAGGGGGGCATTTCAGCCGGGAGCACCCGGCACAGATAGGCCTCCATGGTCATTTCCACCGGCTGCTCCTCTTGCAGCACGGTGACCGTATAGCTGCCGTCCATGCTTTTGGCCGAAAAGAATGGCATTTCCGTAAGGCCGATTTCCGATATTCTGCCCACCGCGGATACAATGACCAAGGGCACCACAAACCCCAGCAGCACCGATTTCTGCACGTCTCCCAAAACATGACCCATTCCAATAGCCCTCCTTGTTCGGTCTGCGCCTATGGTATCACAAAGCACAGAAGAAGGCTGTCAAAAACATATTGCAATTGCCGGATGACTCTGGTAAAATGTAGGGATGTATGATACTTTGTGCCCTGGAGGAATGACAGTGGAGACCAAAAAGAAAAAATGGGGCGACCGGCCGGATGCGGTCTGGCTGAAGGACCTGCCCTCTATGAACCGGATCATGCCGGGAATTATGCCAAACCGGGCGGATAATGAGGCCTTTGTCAGTGTGGATATTGACTTTGCCCCTTTAAAGGCCTATGTGGACAAAAAGAATGAGAATAGGACGGAGGACAAGGTGACCTTTTTTCAGGTCATTGCGGCGGCTATTGGCAAGGCCTTTGTCCTGCGGCCGAAAATGAATCGCTTCATTTGCAATTACAAGGTCTACCAGCGGGATGACATCAGCGTGGCCTTTACCGTCAAGAAAAAGTTCTCGGACCGGGCAGAGGAAGCCCTGGCGTTTATTCGCTATGACGAGAATGACACCATGGATACCTTCCATGAAAAAATCATGAAGGTGATCCATGTGACCAAAAGCGACGTGGAAAAGGATACCTCCACCGGGGCCATGGATGTGATGGTCAAGCTTCCCCAGTGGCTGATCAATACGATCATCAAGGTGGTCTTGTGGCTGGACAAGCACGGCTGGGCTCCCCAGGCGCTGATCGCCTCTGACCCCAACCACGCCTCTATTTTCCTGTCCAACCTGGGCTCCATCGGTCTGGAGGTGGGATACCACCATCTGGTGAACTGGGGCACCAATTCCTGCTTCATTGTCATCGGCAAGAAGCACCCCAAAATGTTCCACTATGCCGATGGAAGCCAGGAGCTCAAGGAGGTCGTCCCCCTGGGCATCACCCTGGATGAGCGCATTGCTGACGGCTATTACTATTCCGGTACGGTGGCCCTGGTCAAGAAGCTTCTGGAGCATCCGGAGCTGCTGGATCTGCCCGCCAATACTCCGGTAGAATATGCCATTCAGCGGTAAAATAAGAAGGAGTGTCAGTATATGTTTGTACCTGTTCTTCTGTTTGCTGTGGGATTGGTTTTGCTGATCAAAGGCGGCGACTGGTTTGTAGACGGGGCCACCGGCATTGCCGAGCGGTTCCATGTGCCGGAGATCATCATCGGCGCCACGGTGGTTTCCATCGGCACCACGCTGCCGGAGGTCATGGTTTCCGCAACCTCCGCCCTGACCGGCCACGGAGAGATCGCTTACGGCAACGCCGTGGGCTCGATCATCTGCAATACGGCCCTGATTGCCGCCATTACCGTGGCCCTTCGCCCCGGCCCCGTGGACACCAAGGCGCTGAAAACCCCGGTGTGCTTCTTCTTTGGCTCCGCCGCCATCTACTGTCTGAACGTCTATCTGACGGGCTATTTTGGCCGCCCCTTGGGCCTGCTGCTGTTGGGGATTTTCGTTGTCTATATGGTCGTCACCATCCGCCAGGGCTTCCGGAACCCCGTGGTGGCCGCGGAGGAAACAGAGGAGGCCCAGGAAGCGGAAGAGAAGGCCCAGGCCAATTCCATGGGCAAGGACATTCTTCTGCTCATCATCGGCGCGGCCTTGGTAGCCGTGGGAGCGGACCTGCTGGTGGATAACGGCACCCTGATCGCCAAGGCTCTGGGTGTTCCGGAATCCGTCATCGCCCTGACCTTTGTAGCCCTGGGCACCAGCCTGCCGGAGCTGGTCACCGCCATTACCTCCCTGGTCAAGGGACACGGTGCCTTGTCCCTGGGCAACATCATCGGCGCCAACATCTTCAACCTGGTCCTGGTCTGCGGTGCCTCCATGACTCTGGCCCCCTTCCGCATCCCCCAGTCCAGCACCCTCTTTGGCCGCAACGCCTCCCTGGTCCTGGACATCCCCTTGATGCTCTTCGTCATGGCCTTCCTGACCCTGCCCGCGCTGAAAGCAAAGAAGCTCTCCCGCTATCAGGGTATTGTGCTGCTGCTGCTTTACGCCGGATTCTGCGCCATTCAGTTTACAATGTAAGCCCTCTCTCCCATAAAAATCACCGCAAGCAGAAAGCAGGAAAAATAACTGCTTTCTGCTTGACTTTTTTGGAAAAGAGAGTTATAATACCCACGCAATTGAACACATGGGCTTGTAGCGCAGTTGGGAGCGCACCACATTCGCATTGTGGGGGTCGAGGGTTCGAATCCCTTCAAGTCCACCAGAATGTTACCCGGTAAACGTGATGTTTGCCGGGATTTTCTTGCGCTTTTTACAGAAGTTCAGTTCTCCACCGAAAGAGAACTTTGATCAGGTCGGTTCCGGAAATTGGATCACATGGTGAAATTGCTTGTTTTCGGGATCATAGTACATGGTCGTAACGCCATGATATTTTGATACAGTCCTTTCAATGCTCCGCAGCCCGACACCGTGCAGAAGTCGATCCGCTTTCTTGGTGCGAAAGCCTCCGTTCCCATCCGGCATTGGGGGATCATCGCAGGAGTTTACAACTGAAATCACAATTACCGATTGGGCTGTGTTCCTTATCACAGACAACTCAATCAGCTTTTGGGCAGAAGCTTCGGCAGCTTCCAGCGCGTTGGAAAGCAGATTGCCGTATAGTGTCGTGATGCTGGCGGCATCGAGGAAAGCAGAGCTGTTTTCCCGAACATCGCAGTGAAATTGAATATTCCTTGCCTTGCAATCATCCCGAAACCGCAGCAAAAGTAGATTTAAAATAGGGTCCGTGCATAGCTTTACCTGCTTAGAAAGTGTAAAGCTTTCTTCCAGTCCGGAAATATAGGCTTCTATTTCAGCGGAGCCATTCTGTTTGGCCAGGGCATCAATGGTGCCCAAGTGCTTTTTGATGTCATGTATCAGAATGCGTTGATTTTCAAACTGTTCCTGTAGCGCGCTGTAGTAAGCAACGTCTGCCTGTTCTTTCTGCATGCTTAACTGCAACGTCAGATATTCCGTATTGGCCTTCTGCAAACAGTCATACAGAATAAGGAAAATCAAATTGACAATGAACAGTGTTACGATCATCAGAATTGTGATGATGGAACTATTCCCGATTATTCCGTCCGCCATTCCAAAATACACGATCGTAATAGCAATCACGGCAGACAGCAACGGGAGAACGCAGAACAGTACCATCAGGCGGGGCTCTTTATTTCCATACTGATGGGGCGCAAAGATACGTGATCCAATCATAGAAAACATGAGATACAGCAGTTTGCTAAGGACCGCAAGAAGAAGCATGATATGGAAATTATAGGTGTAGGCGGAAAACGCATACCCGAATAAACCGATGATCAGGGCAACAAGGAGTTCAGCGCCAACCATGGCGAAGCACAAAAACGTAGAATGAAGCAGGGCTGTTTTGATACTGCACTGATAATTCTGCCGGATCAAAAAATAATTGATCCCACAAAAAGTTATAGCGTTTATGGTCGTGTTACCCAGGAGAGAAAAAGCGAATAAGGCCGCATAGCCGAGGCCGAAGGAGCAAATCAAATAATGAAGTGACCTTTTCCTGTTTAATATATACTCAAGGTACAGCCATGCGATCATCGCCTCCGCGACAAATACAGTTGCAACGCAAATTTTCTCGCCAATCATTTTGTGCTCTCCATATACATCAAATAGGTGTTTTTGAAATGGGAAAATTTCCTTCTGGACAAATACGCCTCCATTTGCTGGTTTCCGTTCCTGAGAATGACCCTGTCCCTGTCCATGCTGTAAACAAAGCGCATATTGATGATGTAGCTGCGGTGGGTCAAATAAAAGCAAGGTAAGAAGAGCGTTTCACGCCAATATTCCATGTTTTTAATGCTGATGAGATCCCCATCTGTTGTGTGGATGATCGTTTTCCGATTGGTGCTTTCTACGCAAATGATTTCCTCTGATCTCCGCACGGAAATGCCAGCGCTCGTTTCAATCGGAAATTCCGAGGTTTCAATGTTATAGGCATAAACCGCGTCCTTCAAATTGCGGAACAATCTGGTTTTGTCTATCGGCTTGGACAGATAGCGAAAAACCTGAAAGCGCATGGCCTCGTCCAAATAGTCCGGGTAGGCCGTTACGATGAAAATCTTGATTCTTGGGTTCTTTTCTTTCAATTTGGCCCCGGCCTGTATTCCGCTGGCTCCGGGCATCTCGACATCCAGAAACGCAATATCAAAGGACGCTTCCTGGCGAATCAGCTCATCCCCCGTGTGATAGACGGCATATTTCGGTTCCGCTCCACCCAAGCTCTCGAAAAACGCTTTTACAAGGGACAGAAGCTGCCGGAGAATAACAGGATCGTCATCACAAAAAACAATCCGCATAAGCGCCCCCCTTCCTTTGAGAAGATTATAGCATACTTCAGCAGAATTGTCATTATTCCTTGTCAGACCTTGCCGCTCGACCGTATGACCCACTATGACCGTTTATGCACGAAATCATGCATTTCAAGCAAGATCCATTGATATCTGATTGGATTTGAAATAAAATGAAGCTATACAAAAAGTTGCATGACTAAATTTAAGAAGGAACACGATATGATAATAAACGGGAAAAAGGAGAAATTTTATTGTGGATAAAAACTACATCAAATGGATAAGAAGTAAAGTAGGTCACGAGACGATCATTTTGAATTTCGCAGGTGGGTGTATTAAAAACGATAATGGAGAAATTCTTTTGCAGAAAAGAAAAGATAAAAACGTATGGGGATTTCCTGGAGGTGCTATCGAAATTGGGGAGAGCGCTCAACAGACAGCTATCAGGGAAATCAAAGAGGAAACCGGACTTGATGTTTTTCCCCAAAAAATGATTGGTGTGTATACTGGATATTTTGATGAATATCCAAATGGAGACAAAGCCCAAGTGATCTCTATTTTTTTCGACCTGGAGATAGTGGGTGGAAATCTCGTTGAAAGTAATGATGAGACTTTAGAGTTAAAATTTTTTGATGAAAAAAGCATTCCCAAACTTGTGAATCAGCAACATGAGGATGCATTACGGGACATCATTAATCGAGAATATGGTGTTTGTCGCTAATAGTGAGCTGATAAAAAAGTACGATCTGGAGAGAGGCGTTTTATAGCAATGAAAAGCTTATCGGGAGTCCTGCGACTGAAAGGTTATGTCGCCAAACGGAAAAATAGACTTTTTTACATCGTTCTCCTTGCGTTTGGGTGTTCCATTCTGGAATTGTGTCCGGCTCAAATCGTCGCCCGGATCGTGGACATCCTACCGGCAGCGCCACTTCATCGTGCTTTTGAATGGGTGCTGTTGTTTGGAGGTACATATGTGCTTTCCAGTATCCTTGCTCTTGTTTACGGAATTATTGTTATGAATTTCAACAACGAGATCATTGAAGATGTGCGAAAGGATGTTGTACGGTCTGTGATCCACCGTGAGGTCAAAGTAACAGACCCGGATATTTCCGGTGATGTGATTACTAGATTGACAGGAGATGTAGAACAGATCACCAGGGTGATCGCCGGGCCGCTGAACGGTTTCCTCCGGCAGATACTGGTCTTTGCGTTCTCCCTTGCGGTGTTGGGAACAATTGATCTGAAGCTGATCGTTGTAACGGTAGCGGTATCAATTGTGTTGTATCATTTGTCAAAACGGGTAAGTAATAAAAACAAGGAATACGGACAGCGGGAACGAGAACAAATCGGAAAAATCAGCACCGTTTTTTCTGACATCCTAAAGAATCGCATCCTTGTCAAATCATATGGAACGGAAAGAATAGAGATTGAACGTGTTGAAGATTTGAGCGACAAGATCCTGAACTGCCGAAAAAGCCAGATGGGATATATGACACGGTACTGGTCCGGGGTAGAGATCTGCAATTGTACCGGATATGTGGCTGCGTTTCTTGCCTGCATCTACGAAGTGAAAGCGGGACATTGCTCTATAGGACAGGTCGTTGTGGTTTATGCATACCTTCAGCGTGTGTTTTCAACGATGGTCAATATTAGTCGGTACAGAACAGATATTTTTAACGCAGACGCCGCATTGACCAGAGTGTTTTCACTTGTCGGCATAGAAAACGTACATTTTGAAAAAGAGGTGGAGGGAAACGACAAAATCGAAAAAGTCGTGGTTTCCGATTTGACAGTCTCATACGGAAATAAACGCGTTGTAGAGCATCTCAACATGGAGATGAGAAAGGGAACAGTCACAGCACTGGTGGCAGAAAGCGGAAGAGGAAAGAGTACAGTGATCCAGACCTTTGCCGGTTTTACGGATATTACCGGTGGAAAGATATTCTTTGATCAAAAAGACGTGACAAACCAAGTTTCTTTACGAAGAAAAATGATGAGGATTTGTTATCAGCTCCCCTATCTGCAACAAAAAACCATTGCGGAGAATCTGGACTATGGGAAAGATGGAAAAGAAGGAAACAACCGCTTTGAATCCATAGTCCGCGAAATCGTGAACAAAAAGGGATTGGAAGAAATACTGGATACATCAAACAACGGGTTATCCGGTGGAGAAGCAAGGAGAATTGCTCTGGCAAGAACCGTGAACCGACATGTTCCGTTTTACCTCTTTGATGAGCCTACCGCGGAGCTGGACGAAGAAAACCGCAAAAAGGTCATGAAAGCGATCCGACAGCTCGCTCAGGATTCAGTCGTTCTCATTGCAACACACGACCAGGATTTGATTCGTGAAGCAGATCAAATCATTCGATTATAAGACAATGTAGCCGTGGGTGCAAAGGGGGCACAATAAAAAACCGGGCCTGATCGGAGCATTTCCGTTCAGGCCCGATATTCTTTTTTACGCAATGGGCGGGCAGGGGTACTTGAGGATCAGGGAGATGAGCAAGCACAGGAAGATGCTTGCAAAGCCCGTTACCATCCAGAAGCTTCTTCTGCGGATGAGCTCGCCGGTGATGAACAGCCAGCCCAGGGACAAAACAGAAGTAAGGATCGAGACGGTGGCGGCAATGACCCGCACAACACTCCAGCCCTTGGCGGAGAACACCAAAAACAGCACGAAAACAAGAGCGTCTCCCAACAGAAGCTCGGTCATAAGCTTCTCCAGCGCGCGATACCGATTTTTCCTACCCACTTTTATCCCTCCAACGGTCTCTTTCTAGGGGTATCTTATCACACCTTGTCGGAAATTGCAATCGTTTTGATACAGATTGTATATTTTTTTATTCTATGCTTGCGAAGTAGGGAAAAGGGTGGTATAATACCAAAAACGTATATCAATTGAACTTGGCGGTGGGAAAACCCTGGAGAAACCGGGATTTTCCCGGAGAAAGCCGCCGCAAAGGGAGAGGAACGGGATCTATGTCGGAACCCCAATATCACCTGGAGGGCATTGTCCACACCCGGACGGAAGAACGGGCGGACTTTGAAGGCCCTCTGGATGTGATTTTTTTGCTGCTGAGCAAAAACAAAATTGAGATCCAGGATGTATCCATTACGGCAATTTTAGAGCAGTATCTGGCGTATCTGGACGAAATGAAGCGGCTGGATATGGAAATTGCCAGTGAGTTTATTACCATGGCATCCCACCTGATGCTGATCAAAACCAAGATGCTGTTGTCCGCCGCGGAGCAGCAGGAGGCAGAAGATGAGCTGGACCAGCTGCGGCAGGGGCTGATCGAGCGCCGCCGGAGAGAGGCCATGGAGCAGATCCGTGTGGCCGTTTCGGAGCTGGAACCCCGAAACGAAATCGGCCGGTGCCTGTTTACCAAGGAGCCGGAGCCCCTGAAAAAGGCGGGGTCTTACCGGTATCAGCATGACGTCCGGGACCTGCTGCGGGCCCTGGAAATGATCACGGAGCGGAGCCAGCGGCAGCTACCACCTCTGACCGGGTCTTGTTGCCCCGGAACAGCGATTTGAGCTTTTGGGCGCCCCGAAGGAGCAGCTGCCGCAGCCGCCGCTTCTCCCCCGCGAATATCTTTTCGGCCGTCATATTGGTCCAGGGCCTTGAGTGCTTTGAAAAACGTCTCTTGGGTCAGCTCTTCGGCCAGGTGATGGTCACCGGTGAGGCCGCAGAGATAGTGGAAGACATCAGAGAAACAGTCTTGATAGATATGGTCAAATCCCACGGCAGGTA
>OQWM01001649.1_pt1 | contig 15281 bp, 13 predicted proteins | sample 1691531 | NCBI WGS metagenome assembly OQWM01 (sample SAMN03418257, study PRJEB22391) | human gut metagenome | biome: human-gut; feature: organic feature; material: feces | host: Homo sapiens | place: Tanzania | collected 2013-01
ATCCTCAATAGTTGAGCGAATACCATTAGTAGAAGGATTGTTGTTCATATATATACTGTTTTTGATGTTTATATCACAAAGTTACGTCCTTTATACGTGCCAACCAAATGTTTAAGTCTCATTCTTTTCAAATGAACCATCGTGATACAACAATGCATTTTGATATCATACCTTAAGGTATTTTTTTTAGTCGAAAATGTTATTTTCTGTGAACAATGAGTTTATTTCCTTCTTTCTGTTCCTCCACCCAGAATCTTTTATGTATATTTGCGGTGTGATGCCTAACTAAACATGAAGAAGAAACATTTTTAAGGTTAACAGATAAAGATATGAGAAAGAATTTTATGGTGATGGCACTGGTGTCAGTGACCATGATGACTTCCTGCGGTGGAAACAAGACTGCACAGGGAGTGGCAGAAGAGGACTCTACCGTTGTGGCTGAGTGCGCTGCCGACAGCGAGGGTGTGGATTTGACCGCCGTGGCTGGAACTTACGAAGGCACATTGCCTGCAGCTGACTGCCCGGGCATAAAGACTGTGCTGACTATCAACGCCGACAGTACCTATCTGCTGCAGCAGGACTACATCGACCGCAAGGATGGTCACGACGAGGCCAGCGGTGTGCTGGAAGTGCTGGACGGCAACGTTCTGATGCTTGTGCGTCCATCAAGCGGTGAGCATACCTTCTATAAGGTGAAGGATGCCGAGAGCATTGCTATGACTGACTCACTCGGCAATGAGGCTGAAGGGGAGATAGCAAAACTGTATGTGCTGACAAAGAAGAAGTAAGCCGAAACGAAACTGTAGGGAGCGTGGCAGGAGGATTCTTGCCACGCTCCTTTGTATTATATCCCGTATTTGTTTGGCTAAATCTTGCCTGCAATGCCTGCTTACCCATCTGCCTCAAGAAAGTGGGTCAAAAAAGTATCCTTGGATACTTGCCCGTTTATCCTTGGATACATTGCAAAGTATCCTTGGATACTTGACGAAGTAACCTTACTGGCTTTTTTCCCTGATTTCACTCGGCTTCCCCGTTCTACATCAACTGAAATTGTTGTCAGTTCAATGAAAGCCATACTGAATAGGTGGACACTCGCGTGAGAATTGTGCTGCTTGTGTTGACAATCCGGCCCCCTATGGGGAGGAGAACAATTCCGTTGGGACGAACAGGATGCAAACAACTTGGGGGTTCTGACTTCGGTACTTCACCTCATCATGCTCGTTTTGAACGAAGGACTGGCTGAAAAGAAAGCCCCGATGCTCTTGCGCGGGCATCGGGGCTGTTTTGGTTGGTGCGGAAAAGAAGTCCGCAGGAGGTTTCAAGGGTCAGATACGCTCGAGAACTTCCTTTATCAAGTTGTCGATAGTGCTCACGTAACCTGTGTTGGCCTCCTTGATAAGGCGGTTGGCAATCACCATGCAACAGGTGGTAGCCTTGTGGCCGAGCAACTTGCTCAAGCCTGCCAGAGCCGATGATTCCATCTCGAAGTTGGTGATATGCATGCCTTCATACTCGAAGCTCTCCACCTTGGCATTCTGGTCAGGGTCGGCCAATGGGATACGCAGTTGACGTCCCTGAGGACCATAGAAACCTCCGCAGGCGATGGTGATGCCGTGTACCATGTCGTCACCGCCGATGCGGTTGGTGAGTTCCTCGTCTGCCTCTATCACGTAAGGTGCACAAAGCTGTGGATTCCAGTGCATATGCTTGGTGAAAGCATCCTCCAGAGCAAGGTTGCACACCTCATTTCGTCCGGCATAGAAGTTGAGCAGGCCATCGAAGCCAATGCTCTTCTCGCTTACGATGAATGTACCTACGGGGGTGTATTCCTGCAGTCCGCCACAGGTGCCAATACGCACAATCTCCAGAGAGGTCTTCTCTGCCTTCTCGGTGCGAGTAGCAAAGTCGATATTGACCAGTGCGTCCAGCTCGTTGACCACAATATCTATATTGTCGCAGCCAATACCTGTGCTGGCCACAGTGATGCGCTTGCCCTGGTACTTACCTGTGATTGAGTGGAATTCTCTGCTCTGCACCTCCATCTCGATATCTGTGAAGTGCGAAGCCACGAGGCTTACTCTGCCGGGGTCGCCCACGAGTATCACCTTGTGAGCCAACTGTTCGGGCTTGATGTGCAGATGGAATACGCTGCCATCCTGATTGAGGATGAGTTCTGATTCTTCAAATCGTCTCATGGTGTAATAGGTGTTTTGTATTCTTTAATAAATGTTGTTTATAGATGGAAGCAACTGCCCGACTTGTGCCGGGCAGATGCTCACTTGCTCAATTCTGCCTTGCGGATCTGCAGTTCCTGCTTCTTCAGGTCGGCCTTCTGCTGCTCCACCTTTGCCTCCAGGATGCGAATTTGCGGGGCAAGTGTAACCTTATTGGGCTTGCTTGCCTGTGCATATTGGTCGCGAAGGTTCTGCAGTTCGGCAGCCGACTTCTCGGCCTCTTTCCTCGACTCCAGCAGCCACTGCATCTTCTCGCGGGCACTTGCATTGCGGAAGTCATCAAGTGTCTGGCAGATATGACTGTCAGTGACCACGAAATAGAAGTCGCCATGCTTCTCCGACTGAGCCGCCCCTTCCTTCACGGAAGCCAGTCGCTGCTGGGCAGCCTGCACCTTCTTCTTGTCGGTCCAGGTATCCTTGATGGAAGCAATACGAGCCAGACTCATCAGCTGCTCCTCTTCGATGGTGCCGTCTTCATAGGTCCGACGGGACTCGTTGGGAATGAAGGTGTAAAGGCACACCGAGTCGGCAGGCTGGTTGCGGTCTGATGCAAACCATCCCAGATTGTTGAACTCGTCGATGACCAGCAGATAGTCGTTGGCGGGTGAGTTGAATGGCATACCCAGGTTTTCGGGTGCCAAATACTTACGCTCGTCGTTGTCATAACGGGTCATGTAGATGTCATAGCCTCCCAGACTCTCCTCGTTCTGTGCTGCGAAGTAGAGCGTCTGGCCATCGGAGAGCATGAAAGGATAGTTGAGATTATCCTCCGGCTCGTCGGCAAGCCCACGCAAGGGAGAGGGTTTGGCCCACTCGTCACCGTTGCGGACGCTCTCGTAGAGCTTGAGCACACCACGTTTGTCGAGTGCGGAGAAGACTATCTTGTTCTTCAACTGGTTCTCAAACACCATGCAGTCAGGCGCATCTTTCTTGCCGAAATAATGTTCGTAAGACTCAATAGAACCGTTCTCCGACCCGAGCGAAAGGCTTTCGAGGAGATGCGATTTGGGCATCACCAGACTGTCGATGATGATGACTCGCTCGGTGGCATGCAGTTTCACGCTACCCTTCTGCACCACCTCGAGCAGACTATCCTCCCTCTCTGTCGATTTGCGCTTCTTCTCGAGCAGGGTTATCTTCTGTTGCAGGAGTTCCTCTGCCCTGCTGAAGTCATACTTCAAGATGGCTTCCTGGATGGGAGCATCCAGCTCCTCGGCGCTGACTCTGCCCCTTTGAGCGAAAGAGCTGGCGCAACAAACTGAGATTAAAGCTGCTAACAGATACTTCTTCATTTGTCTAATTAAGTAGATAATACTTATTTGGATGTTCGTGTGTACAGGCTGGAATGCTCACGGGAGCACCTTACTTGAACACGAAATACACCGCCAATACCAGGCAGACCATCGCTGCCAGATGATTCCAATGCAGCTGCTGTCCCTGGAAGAGGACATTGGCCACAACGCAGAAGATGACCAGGGAGATGACTTCCTGGATTATCTTGAGCTGCATGAGCGTGAAGGGACCGCCGTTGCCCATGAATCCGATGCGGTTGGCAGGCACCTGGAAGCAGTATTCCAGAAAGGCAATTCCCCACGAAAGCACGATGACAGCGATGAGGGGCCACGATTTCGTGACACCCGCATCCTGCATCTTCAGGTGGCCATACCAGGCCAAAGTCATAAACAGGTTGCTGCAAACAAGCAGTCCAACCGTCTGTAGTACTTTCATTTACTTGCTCAGATACTCATCCATAGCCGCTGCTGCACGTCGGCCATCGCCCATGGCAAGGATAACAGTGGCGCCTCCGCGCACGATGTCACCGCCTGCAAAGATCATGGGGATATTGGTCTGCATGCCGTCATTGACCACAATGGTGTTCTTTCTGCCCAGTTCCAGTCCATGGATAGAGGTGGGAACAATGGGGTTGGGAGAGACTCCAACGGCCACGATAGCCTGATCGATGGCGATAGTCTCAGTGGCTCCAGGGATAGGCTGGGGACTTCTGCGGCCCGAAGCATCAGGCTCGCCAAGCTCCATCTTCTGCAATACCACCTCGATCACATTGCCCTTCTCGTCGGCATGATATTCAATGGGATTGTGCAGAGTGAGGAATTCGATACCCTCTTCCTTGGCATGCTTCACCTCCTCCAGACGGGCTGGCATCTCTGCCTCGCTACGACGGTAGGCGATGAATACACGCTCTGCACCCAGGCGCTTAGCTGTACGGCAGCTGTCCATAGCAGTATTACCGCCGCCAACCACCATCACGCTCTTGGCCTTCTTGATAGGTGTGGCAAAGTGGGCATCACTTGCATTCATGAGGTTCACACGGGTAAGATACTCGTTGGAACTCATTATACCGTTGGAGTTCTCGCCGGGAATACCCATGAAGTTAGGCAGTCCGGCGCCAGAGCCAACGAAGATACCTTGGAATCCCTGCTTCTCCAGTTCCTCCACTGTGATGGTCTTGCCCACCACGCAGTCCTTTACGAACTTCACGCCTATCTTCTCCAGGTTGCTTATCTCCACATCCACAATCTTGTTGGGAAGGCGGAACTCGGGGATACCATATTTAAGTACACCGCCTATCTCGTGCAATGCCTCGAAGACAGTAACGTCATAACCAGCCTTGGCCATATCGCCGGCAAAGCTGAGTCCGCTTGGTCCGGAACCGATGACAGCCACCTTCTTGCCGTTCTTCTCGGCCACCTCGGGCAGAGCCATACGTCCGCTCTCGCGCTCGAAGTCGGCTGCGAAGCGCTCCAGATTGCCTATAGCCACAGCAGGCTCGTTCATCTTCAGGTGGATGCACTGGCTTTCGCACTGCTTCTCCTGCGGGCAAACTCGTCCGCACACGGCAGGCAGAGCCGATGTGCTCTTCAGTACACGGGCGGCGTTGAGGAACTCTCCGCGCTCGATGTTCTTGATGAAAGAGGGGATGTTGATGCTTACGGGACAACCCTTCATACAGGTGGGGTTGGCACAATCGAGGCATCTCTTGGCTTCTGTCATCGCCTGCTGCACCGTCAGACCCTTGTTCACTTCCTCCACACGTGTGGTGGCACGATAAACGGGGTCAAGTTCGGGCATCTGGCAGCGCTCTATCTGAGTGCGCTCTTTAGCCTTCATGCTCTTGCGAAGAGCCTCACGGTAAGGTGCCGAGCGGTCGATAAGTTCGGCCAGAGGAGTGGTGGTGTCCATTTCATCCACGCTCAGAGGAGCCACGGGAGCCTCTTCGGCCTTTGCAGGAGCAGCCTCCTGGGCAGGAGCCTCGCCATTGAGCGCCTTCTGATAAGCCTCCATAGCCTCCAACTCTTCGGCCTTGAATGCCCCACCGCGCTGCAACATCTCGTTGAAGTCAACCAGATGTCCGTCAAACTCAGGGCCATCCACGCACACAAACTTTGTCTTTCCACCCACGCTGATGCGGCAAGCGCCACACATGCCAGTACCATCCACCATGATGGTGTTGAGAGACACGTCTGTTGGCACGTTGTATTTCTTAGTGAGCAGGCAGCAGAACTTCATCATGATGGCTGGGCCGATAGCGAAGCACTTGTCCACCTTCTCGCGCTGGATAACTTCCTCCATGCCAACGGTCACAACACCCTGTTTGCCGTAGGAGCCATCATCTGTCATGATGATAACTTCGTCGGAACTCTTACGTACCTCATCTTCAAGGATGATCAAGTCCTTGCTGCGACCTGCGATAACACTTATCACACGGTTGCCGGCAGCCTTGAGTGCCTGGATGATAGGCAGCATGGGAGCTGTGCCGACACCGCCTCCCGCGCAGAGCACAGTTCCATAGTTCTCAATATGAGTGGCTTTGCCGAGGGGGCCAACCACGTCGGCGATGTAATCACCCTCGTTGAGAGCACACAGCTGGCTGGTGCTTGCACCCACAGTCTGTATCACCAGAGTGATGGTACCCTTCTCCACATCGCTTCCAGCAATGGTGAGAGGCACGCGCTCGCCTTTCTCATCTACACGCACTATCACGAAGTGGCCTGCACGGCGAGCCTTTGCGATGAGCGGTGCTTCAACCTCCAGTTTGAATACTTTCTCTGAGAACTGAACCTTACTTACAATCTTATTCATTGGTTAAATCCTGTTGTTGATGGTTGTCAGTGGATTACTTGATCATATCACACCCCATGTAAGGCACGAGAGCCTTGGGTATGCGGATGCCCTCTTCTGTCTGGTTGTTCTCCAGCAGGGCAGCAACGATGCGGGGCAAAGCAAGTGCCGAGCCGTTGAGAGTGTGTGCCAGTTCGGTCTTCTTGTCTGCTGCACGACGCACGCGACACTTCAGACGATTGGCCTGATAAGTGTCAAAGTTGCTCACGGAGCTTACCTCCAACCAGCGCTTCTGTGCCTCGGAATACACCTCAAAGTCATAACAGATGCTGCTGGTGAAGCTCATATCGCCGCCACACAGACGCAAGATACGGTATGGGAGCTCCAGCTTCTTGAGCAGACCTTCCACGTGTGCCAGCATCTCACGATGTGATGCGTCGGAATGCTCAGGGGTATCGATACGCACAATCTCTATCTTGCTGAACTCGTGCAGACGGTTCAGTCCGCGCACATCCTTGCCATAGCTGCCTGCCTCACGACGGAAGCACTGGGTGTAGGCGCAGTTCTTGATGGGCAGATCCTTCTCATCGATGATCACATCACGGTAGATGTTGGTCACAGGCACCTCGGCTGTGGGGATGAGATAGAGGTCATCCAGATTGCAGTGATACATCTGACCCTCCTTGTCAGGCAACTGTCCTGTGCGGTAGCCACTGGCCTGGTTGACCACTGTGGGAGGCATAATCTCCTCGTAACCAGCGGCTCGTGCCTCATCGAGGAAGAAGTTGATGAGTGCACGCTGCAGCCTTGCACCCATACCGCGATATACAGGGAAACCGGCGCCAGTAATCTTCACACCCAGGTCAAAGTCAATCAGGTTGTACTTCTTGGCCAGTTCCCAGTGAGGCAGACGTGCGCTCTCAATCACGGGATTGACATCCCAGTTGCCCACGGTATCCTTTCCCTCTACGCACTCCTTGAGCGAGCTCTTCACCACCCAGTTGTCTTCAGCGCCGCTTCCTTCGGGCACAATCTCGTAAGGGATATTGGGTATTGCACAAAGGAGAGTCACCAACTTGGCCTCTGCCTCCGACTTTGTCTCCTCCAGTTTGCGGTTGGCCTCCTTCAGCTGGGCCACTTCGGTCTTCACCTCTTCAGCCTCCTGCTTCTTGCCCTGCTTCATCAGACCGCCAATCTCAGCAGCCATCTTCTTGGCTTTAGACAGATTAGCGTCCAGTTCGGCCTGTGCCTGACGACGGGTCTTATCCACATTGAGAACCTCCTCAACAGCCTCGGCGGCATTGGGGAAATGCTTCTTCTCCAGACCACGCACCACGCGGTCCTTCTCTTCAGTAATGAGTTTTAGCGTAAGCATATCGTTATGTTATATTTCTTTCACTTTTTCAACCACAAAGTTACTACTATTTCACGACATAAGCCGAATGCTTATAATTAAATTTAGGTAAAATAGCAATAGGGCCGCATGTGCCACGCACATACGACCCTATTTATCTCCTTTGTTTCCCGCAGGAAACATCTCGTTAGCTTAATGCTACGTCTTACGCCTCAGCCACGGGCACCACATTCACGGTGCTGCGGTCTCTGCGGCCCTTCTTGAACTCTACAGTTCCATCAACCAGAGCATACAGAGTGTCGTCCTTACCAATAGCCACGTTCTGGCCAGGATAGTGACGAGTACCACGCTGACGTACAATCACGTTACCGGCAATGCACTTCTCACCGCCGAATATCTTCACACCGAGTCGCTGTGCAGCTGACTCACGACCGTTCTTAGAACTGCCGACACCTTTTTTATGTGCCATTTCTTGTTTCTCCTCAGTTTAATGGTTAAGCGATAACTTCCTTGATGGCCAGCTCAGTGAACTGCTGACGATGACCGTTAAGCTTGCGATAGCCCTTGCGGCGCTTCTTGTGGAAAACGAGCACCTTGTCACCCTTAACGAGTGAAGATACTACTTCGCATACTACCTTAGCGCCCTCTACAGTAGGAACACCAACCTTTACTTCGCCGTTGTTGTCAATCAACAACACGTTGTTAAATTCAACAGTCTGGCCGTTTTCAGCACCACTGATGTGGTTAACGAAAAGCTTCTTGCCTTCTTCAGCCTTGAACTGCTGACCGTTAATCTCTACGATTGCGTACATTTTGTTAATTATATGTATAAACGGATTTTTCCAGGAGGCGGACTGCACCCGCAGCCTCTTGCTTTAGCCCCGTTGGACTCTAAATCGGCTGCAAATGTACGGTTTTTTTCTGATTTACAAGTATTTTTACTCAAAAAACACGCTTTTCGGAAAAAAAAATGAGCCTTTTAGAACGTTTTTTAAATGTTTATTTACGCTAACAATACCTAAATGCAAAAAAAATAATACTTTTGCTCTCGCTTATTGCTACTAATATGCTACCATACACGCATAAATACCTTACAGTTTGTCAACAATAGCTCTTATTTTAATCACAAATGACTGAACTAAACAATTTTCTTACCTTCATAAATAGCTATCTATGGGGGGCACCTATGATTATATTATTATTAGGCACCCACCTTTACTTAACGATTCGGCTACGATTTCCGCAACGATATATATTTAAGGCCATTCGCCTCAGCCTACAACGCGACAAAGGTTCAACTGGCGACGTAAGCCAATTCTCAGCACTTGCTACGAGTTTAGCAGGCACAATTGGTACAGGGAACATTATCGGCGTAGCCACGGCTGTAACGATGGGAGGTCCAGGAGCCGTGTTCTGGTGTTGGATGACGGGTGTGTTGGGCATTTCCACAAAGTATGCAGAAGGACTTTTGGCCATAAAATACCGTGTACATACGTCCGATGGCAAGATGTTGGGTGGCCCTATGTATGCACTTGAGCGTGGGTTAGGAAGTAGGTGGTTGGGACTCACATTTGCATTCTGCACAGTCGTTGCCTCCTTCTTTATCGGCAACATGATACAGTGCAATTCCATATCTATGATGCTCAACGAGGGGTATCACATTCCTCCCCTTGCCACAGGTATAACCATAGCCCTTACCACCTGTGCGGTGATTATGTTTGGTGTAAAAGGAATTGCCAAAGTATGTGAGGGGTTAGTCCCTTTTATGGCCCTGTTTTATATAGGCGGTTGCCTATGGATTTTGGGGGTCAATCATAGTTTTATTTGGCCTGCTCTCAAAGTGATAGTAACCGATGCGTTTAATCCTCAAGCCGCCACAGGCGGATTTGTAGGATCTACGATCATGACTGCCATGCGTTATGGCATAGCGCGTGGTCTCTTTTCAAACGAATCTGGACTTGGTTCTGCCCCAATCGTGGCAGCAGCAGCTCGCACGCGCAACCCTGTACGTCAAGCCATGGTGAGTTCGACCTCTCCTTTTTGGGACACGGTGGTTATTTGTGCTATAACTGGTTTGGTGTTAGTAAGTTCTATCATGGCCGACCCTTCTATTGACTCCACTGCTGGAGCACGACTTACCAAGGTGGCTTTCGGACAGATACCCACTTTCGGTCCATTTGTATTAACCATGGGAATTGTCACCTTCTCATTCAGCACTATTTTAGGTTGGAGCTATTTAGGTGAGAAAGCATTAGAGTACATATTTGGTCGCAAGGCGCGTTACGTTTATCGCGTACTGTGGATTACGGCCACCTTTATTGGGTCAATCACAGCTATTAACTTGGTATGGAACTTAGGTGATACGTTTAACGCACTCATGGCTTTTCCTAATATTCTATCCGTCTTGTTGCTCACGGGGGTAGTCGTAAAAGAAACACGCCACTACCTTTGGGAAAAGAGGTTGGATGAGGAATGGAAAGAAGAATAGTATTTCGACAAACTGCAATTTGACGACTTCTCCCCCTAACCTCCTCCCCGACCAGGGAGAAGAGATTAGGGGGAGAAGACCACCTATCATTTCGTATCCGTTTACATCTCACAAGCGCTGCTACTGCCGTCAAGCTTTACCTTTTCGTCCTTCTTGAGTTGACGAGCGGTATAGCCAAACTTTTCGAAGGCCTTTAGAAGCTTTTCAACCGTAGTCTTATCGGCATCGTACTTGATCGTGACCGTTTGATTAGGCACACTCGTTATGATGTCCTTCACACCACGCTCAAAGCGAAGGTTCTTCTTAATTTTCTTCTCACAGTTCTCGCAATGCATTTGCGGTTGAGTGGTTACAACCACCGTCTTAATGTCCTTAGCCAAAGCCACAGTGGTGGCCATTAGGCACATAAAAAGGAATGAAAGTAACTTCTTCATTGTTTCGTAAGCTTTTATGTTAGTTTTTATCTTTTAATTGAAAGTCGTAAAGAGTTGCACACCACGCTCACACTACTCAATGCCATGGCAGCACCCGCTATCATCGGATTGAGCATGAAGCCACAAATCGGATAGAGCACTCCTGCTGCAATGGGCACACTCACCACGTTGTAAAAGAAAGCCCAAAAGAGATTTTCGTGAATGGTGCGTATCGTCTGCGATGAGAGCCGTATGGCATCGGGCAAGCGTTGTAGGTCGGAGCTCAACAAGGTAATCATAGCCGAATTAATAGCCGTGTCACTCCCCCGCCCCATGGCGATACTCAAATCCGCTTGGGCTAAAGCAGCACTATCGTTAATGCCGTCACCGACCATGGCTACACGATGACCTTGCTTTTGCTGTTGGCTTACAAACTCGGCTTTGGTCGTAGGCAACATCTGTGCCTTGTAATGGCGCACGCCTACTTCATTAGCTACGGCACGTGCTGACTGCTCGTTATCGCCCGTTAGCATATAGGTGGTGATACCCATTTCGTGCAATGCATGGATAGCTTGCGCTGAAGTAGACTTTATCTCATCACAGATGGCGAACAAAGCTACCAATTCCGTGTCCTTTGTCATACAGACTAAGGTGTAAGCACGTTCTGCCCATTGAGCGATAAGTTTCTCTTCACTCGGTGCAAAGATACAGCCTTTTTGTTGGATAAGGGTTATGTTGCCAATCGTATAGGTTTCACCTTCTACCTCGCCTTGAATGCCTCCTTGGTCTAACTTCTCAACATGGCAAGCTTTTAGCGTAGGCGAACTGTGCATCGCATCACAGATCGCCTTCGCCAAAGGGTGTTCGGACTCTTGCTCGATAGTTTTCAGCACGGAACGAACGTGAGCAGCATCGCCCTTAAAATATTGATCAGCCACGTAAGGGTGGCCTGTGGTGATTGTACCCGTTTTGTCTAACACCACGGTATCAATGTGGCGCGCTGCCTGCAAGCAGCTGGCATCTTTGATTAATATGCCTTGCGAAGCGCCTCGGCCAATACCCACTATAATAGCTGTAGGAGTGGCCAATCCTAACGAACACGGACAAGCAATTACTAACACTGATACCATAGCTACAAGGCCATGCGTCAGTCCGTTTGTGGGCGAAAGCACCAACCACGCTATCAAACTCAACAAGGCTATACCTATAATAGTAGGCACAAATACGGCTGCTATGCGATCGACCAAATGTTGTATAGGTACTTTGCTACCTTGTGCGTCTTGCACCATGCTGATGATTTGTCCCAACAACGTGTCGCCCTTAATGCGCTGCGCCCGATAGTGTAAAGTGCCATTTTGATTAATCGTACCTGCTGTGAGTGACAAGCCTTGGCTCTTTTGCACCGCTATGGGTTCGCCCGTTATCATGCTTTCGTCTACATTGGAACTTCCACTTACCACTATTCCATCAGCAGCAATGCGTTCACCAGGGCGAGCCAATAGCACATCGCCTACCTTTATATCGTCAATGGCTTTAACGTATTGCGTGCCATTCGGAAAGATGACCGTAACTTGTTTAGGCTGCAAACCTATCAGACTCTTTATGGCTTTCGTGGTGCGTCCCTTAGCACGTGCTTCGAGCAGGCGACCTAACAAGATAAAAGCGGTGATGACGCCTACACTATCGAAATAAAGTTGTGGCTGCATGCCATGTGCTATGAAGAGTTGCGGGAAGAAGAGGTTTACACAACTATATAGGTATGATACGGTGATGCTGAGTGCCACCAACGTATCCATATTAGACGTGCCATGCTTGAGCAACTTAAAGGCCGAACGATAGAAGAGGCGGCCGTACTTATATAAAGAGAATGATGCTAAGAAGAAGAGAGCTACCTCTTGTCCCGCGAACAAATGTGGCACTAAACTCAATATTAATAAAGGCACAGCCACCGCTAAAGCGCCCCAAGCCATACGTTTGAGTTCTTCATACCCTTCAGTTTGCGCTGCAGCCTCAGCCGAAGAAGAGGATTGTGAGGAAGAAGCCTCTGTTATCTCCTCATTTATCAACAGTTCAAAACCCATGCGACTGACGGCTTCTGCTAAATCAGTAGGCGAACAGACCGTCTCGTCATAGCTAATTTTTGCCGTATTGGTGGCTAAGTTGACATTTACTTCATTTACGCCCTCCACACCATGCAGTGCCTTGTCTACATGAGCAGAACATGAGGCGCAACTCATGCCACGAACGGGATATTTTTTGGTTGTCATATTTTATTCTCGTTTTGGTTTGTAGTTTGGAGGTTATGAGGTTATAAAGTTGCATTATGTTGAGAATCCACCTAAATAAATTCATAACCTTTCGGCATTTATAAAATTGTGCTATAAAAAGGCGACAATTTGCACATTCGCACATTTACACATTTGCACATTTCCTCCGCATTTGCCTATTTATTATCAATAGTTCACACGTACACCTGCATACACCATGACACCATGTACGGGGCCCCACACTTGTGTGGCATCAAAGCGTTCACTCCAAGGGTTTTCGGCATGCAATATAGGATTCTTCTGCTTGTAATTGGTCAAGTTTTCACCACCTACATACACACTGCAATGACGGAACCAGCGCGTCACTTGAGCATTCAACTGGCCATAGGGTGAGAAGTGGGTAGGAGCACCAGCCTCACCATTATTGATTAAGCGGCCTCCGCCATTGAGTTGGGCCGTAAGGTCGAACTGCCAAAGTTCGAGCGGTGTCTTATAAGAAGCCGTAAGCAGGCCTTTGTATCGACTAGTCAAGGGTTTCTCTTGCAAGCGACCGTCCGTAAACTGTCGAACAAAGTTATAACGATAGGCTGCCGTGAGCGTCATACCTCGGAACAAGGGATAAGAGGCATCAACTTGCACGGTATGTGAATAAGAACGTTTGCCATTCAGGTTGCGTAAATAGATGTGTGCAGCATCTGCGTCATAGTCTACTACTGTTTGTTCCTTGAAGTCGGTGAAGTAATAGTCGGCATTGATGTCGAGTATATGACCACCCACGCGCAACTTCAAGTTGGTACTTAGCCCATAGTTCCACGCAGCCTCTTGGTTTAACTTATCAATCGTTAACGTGCGATTGCTGGCCATTAAGTAGTTATATTCGCCCAAAGCATGCACCGTACGATAACCCTTACCTGCCGAGAGTCGCAAGTTGAACACATGATTGGGCGCATACTTTAGGTGGAAACGTGGGGTAACAAACGTGCCGTACTGCGAACTGTGGTCGGCACGAAGTCCAGCCATTATCACCCATTGGTTGTGCCAATTAAAAGTGTATTGAGCATAAGCACCGGGGGTCGTTTCCTTTTCGTTCCATTGTTGCAAAGGCGCATTAACATCATGTGTCAATCGATAGCGTTGCTTATAATAGTCATGGTTCAGGCTCAATCCAGCCGAAATACTGTGTTGCTCAGTAAAATTCGTTTCGAAAAGCAACGAAGCATACCCCGTCTTTTGCGTTACATCATATACACGATGCCCATACGTAGCATCAGCGTCATGATACGTACCCGAAAGGATGAGTGCCAAATTCGTTCCTTTTTCTTTATTCAATATGAAAGCATTCTTGGCGAAGCCATTGAAGCGTGTTGTCTCCATGTCAATGCCATAACGTTCTCCTTCGACATTATGTGCAGTATGGTTGGTCTGTCCGCCCTCACGCTTCTCCGTCAGTCCACTGATAGCAGCTTGAAAAATGTAACGATTGCTCACCCAAGCCCAACGGTTCATCACGTTGCCTTGACGCACTTTTGGCTTATCTAAGAATCCATCGTTATTTTCGTCATGATGACCAAAGTTATCTTCATAATGCGCCAAAACACCTGTACTTAGTTTCTTCGACTTATTAAGATGAATGTTGCCATCAACGTTTGCCTCAATGCGGCTCTTTGAGTCTGCAAAAAGGTTTACCTCAACAGAAGGATCGGCCTGTGGCTTTTTATATTCCACATTTATCTGTCCCGTGATGCTTTCGTAGCCATTCTTCACCGAAGCACTTCCCTTCGACACTTGAATGCTCTGCATCCAAGGCCCTGGCACATAACCCAGAGCGTAAGGCGAAGCAACACCGCGCAAGTCGGGCACATTTTCGCTCAACATCTGCACATAAGTGCCAGCCAATCCGAGCAACTTAATCTGCTTTGCTCCCGTGGCGGCATCACTATAGCTCACATCGACCGAGGGATTGGTAGTAAAGCTCTCGCCCAAATTGCAGCAAGCGGCTTTAAACAATTCGGTGCGCGTCATGAGCAGCGAATTTTCGGGTCCACTCATACGTGAAACAGATTTGCGTTTCCCCACCACTTGTGCTTGGTTCAGTTCCTTCTCTTGTGGAGCAATCGAATCGATGTCACTCATCTGCGCTTGTGCAGCATAGGTCAGTGCAAAGGCAGAAGCGGTCAAAAAGTAACGTTTTGTCTTATGCATAGTTTTGTTGTTGTATTTTCTGAATACAAAGATTGTGCAAGGCGAATGCAGAACGTCAAGCTTGCTTGAACGTTATGCTGAGCCACAGCCAATCTTATGCAAAAGTACACTGCTCGCAAAGAAAGCGCATTATACAATTTTGTAAATGTGTTGCATCTTATTTTCGGCTCTGTAACGAATCGTGTGGGTAAACTGCAATTTATCTGCCTAATTGGGGGGCGGGTTTTTAACCCGCGGCAGCAG
>OQWM01001651.1_pt1 | contig 15275 bp, 10 predicted proteins | sample 1691531 | NCBI WGS metagenome assembly OQWM01 (sample SAMN03418257, study PRJEB22391) | human gut metagenome | biome: human-gut; feature: organic feature; material: feces | host: Homo sapiens | place: Tanzania | collected 2013-01
TATCGCCCCAACTGGAAAAATATTTTTTCCCAACTGGGAAATTATTTTTTCACAGTTAAGTACAATTTAACCACGAATAAATATACAGAAGCTTTCCTGCCACTGTTTTCCGGATATTATTGCTGCCTTTTTCTGATTGTATTGCGAGTTCATAAAACATTCCTGCTTAAGCCAAATCCGCAAGGCAAAGACTTGCCTCGCCTATCAAGGCCAATTCTGGTCATCTATTAAGACCAACGTCAGCCACCTATTATGACCAAAGCCAGTCATCTATTAAGACCAAAGTCTTCTTATATTCCTTTATTTTTCGTACCCCTTATTCTGAATGAGTTTTTTATTCAGATTGATACACTTTTGCGGAATGGGGAACACCGTCGTGTAGCCAGACTGTTCGTTAGGCAATGGTTCTCTTAGATCATAAGCCCCAGTGAAGAGGCCGAAGCGAATCAAGTCTTGACGCCTCCAACCTTCCCAAACAAGTTCGAGCAAACGTTCGCGCAAGATATTCTCGAGTGAAGCCTCACAGACAGGCATTCCTACACGCAAGCGCACAGCATCGAGTTCAGCACTACCATCCTCTCCATTGCGCACTTTAGCCTCAGCTTTCATCAAGAGAGCATCAGCATAACGGAAAAGCACAATATCGTTGCTTATCAGTCTACCGTCCATATAAGCAGTTCGGTCCACCTCATACTTAGCCATTCTGGCGCCCGCAGTCTTGACATAAGGGCTGTTAGTAAGATTTTGTTTCACCTCAAGAGGTTGATATTCAAGAGCTTTACCATTATCCATCAGAACATTCTTTCCATCAACCTTCACCATACCAGCCACGAAATTGACCTTGCACCGTGCATCCTCATCTGCCTCACCATAATGGTTTGTCCTCATCGTGGAAACCGTAGCACAAGTACCATTCTCACTGCCCCATCCAAAGAGCCCGCCATGCGCATAATGATAAGAGCGGAAGAGATAATGGAACTGATTGACATACACGTTCTTATCCATAGGAATCGTAAAGATATTCTCACGAGAGTTTTCATTGTGAGTAGAGAAATTGACAGCATAATCATCCTCCAACATATAACCCTCCTCTGCCAATTTATCACAATAGTAGATACAGGTTTCCCAGGCATTCAGTTGGTAGTTTCCATTGACAACAGGCTTGTCTGCCAATCTTCCGGCAGCATCATCTGCGTTATGGTTCTCTACAGGAACGTTCAGGACAATATCCTTTCCTCGAGGCCGGTTCTGATAACCGGACGTCCAGTCGTCATAGGTATAGATTTCAGCATTCAACGCCAACTTAGCCAACAAGAAGTTTGCTACAGGCTGTGTGATACGCCCATAGAAATTCCCCTCTTTGTTGCTATGTTCGTCAGGGAGAAAAGGCGAAGCCTGCTGCACCTCGTTAAAAACAAAACGGAAGACTGTACTGCGCGGCACCTGTCCCAAATCCACACCTAACGAAGCCTGTTCGGAAGAAGAAAGAATCAATGGAATCCGCCCGAACATATCCATGGCATAGTAATAGAACAAGGCCCTCACAGCCTTCACTTCTGCCCCATATTCCTGCTGTTGCTGAACAGAGAGCAAGTCTTTCTTTTCATTGATCACATCCAAGGACTTGTTAGCCAGCACGATGACCTTATACAGAAATTTCCATGTATCGTAGAGCGACTGATCGTCAGCAGTCCATCGATGCTGATACATGGCGTTCCATAATCCTCCATCATACCAGTCGCCACCTCGAATTGGAATGATCGCCTCATCGGTGGTGAGAGTATTATAATCATAAATACCTCGGCACGTGCCTTGTATTCCCTCACTCTCATTGGCGCTTCCTATATAGTTGTAGAGCGAAGCCACCGCATTGGTATATATTTCAGAAGCCGACCCATAGATGGCATCTTCGCCAAGTTGGTCTTTAGGATGTTCGTCAAGACAGGAGGTAAGACACATCGCTGCCCATGCTATATATAATAAGGTATAGTGTTTCATATCTGCAAGATGTTTTTAGAATTGAATGCTCAAACCCATAGAGTAAGTGCGATAAACGGGATAAGTCCTCTTATCATCAATACCCATCGTACTGTTGACCACATAACTGTTAATCATCGGTGTCAACCCACTGTAACCTGTTATCGTCGCCAGGTTATTGACACTCAGCGAAAGGCGCAGCGATTTTACCACTCCCTTTTTTATGGGCACGTCATATCCCACGGTGAGATATTCGATATTCAGATAATCACCATTCTCCAGCCAATAGTCAGAGACATTCTGGTCTACAATATTTTTCTCGGGTGCACCCTTCAGCACATTATAGTCGGGGAAACTCGACATATTGGTGTAAGCCAATCCCGTACCATTGAATATCTTATGTCCGAAGGCACCATTCATCTGCAAGGAGAGATACCAGTCGCGATATCTGAAACTGACATTCGAACCCAGTGTGACCTTAGGTGTAGCCTGACCAGCTATATACCGGTCGCCACCATCACTCAGGTCAACCGTTCCATTCCTGTCCAGATCTTCAATATCATAGCGATAATGTCCGTTTCCATCCTCTACCAATCCCTTGCAATGAGGCAGATAGAAGACTCCCAGCGGCTGACCTACAATCTGATAAACCACATTGTTGTAACCTCCATGCTGCCCAGCTCCCGACAAGCCTCCCATAGCCGTCACATCGGCTGCCGACATCTGCATGCCTTCATACTCGCCACTGAGCGACAAGAGTTTGTTCTTCTGCCACGCCAGGTTCATATTGATATTAAGTTCCATATCCTTCTTCTGCACAGGAGTAACCGAGAAACCGATTTCAAGTCCTTGGTTGCTCATCGAGCCTATATTCGCCAGCAATTTGTCGTAGGCGAATGGCGGAACCGGCACATCGTAGGCATAAAGCATATCAGTCGTTTTGGAGTAATAATATTCGGCAGTCATGACCAGCCGATTGTTCCACAATCCCACGTCGGCACCAATGTTCCAGGTGGAACGAGTCTCCCACTTCAAGTCTGGATTATTGTTTCTTATCATGCCCATCGTCACCGTAGGCGAGCTGTTTATTGACACGATACCATTCTGCCGCACCGTATTCATGGTAGTATAAGAAGAAATTCCTCCAAGATTTCCCGAACGTCCATAACCCGTACGAAGTTTCAGCATCGTGATATCATCTATATGGCGCAACCACTTCTCGCGTTTCATGTCCCACGACATCGACAGCGATGGGAAAAAGCCCCAAGTATGATCATCGCCAACCATTGAGGAGCCATCACCACGAACCGATACCGATACGGCATATCTGCCTAACAGAGTATAGTCGGCTCCAGCCATCACCGAGGCCAGCGACGGGTCTTCATAGTTGCTGTCGGTACCACCAAAAGGTCGTGATGCAGCAACACCTATGTTATGATAGCCCATATCGTTATTGGTAATGCCCTTGGCTGAAGTCCAGAACCCCGAGCGCACATCTTTCTGATACTCAGCGCCCGCCATCGCCTTCAGGTCGTGTATTCCCCATGCATGCTGATAGTTTGCCTGCACATTGGCAAGCCATTCCTCACTCTTGAACTCACCCCGATACAAATTGCCCTGAGCCCAAACCCATGTAGGACAAAACTGGTCGTTCTCGTTAGAAGCATAGCTGTAAGCCCCAAAACCAGAAACGCTCAAATCTTTCGAGATGTCATAGCTCAGTTTCAGATGAGCATTGAAATTCATGTTCTTTGTGTCATTCCGCTCAGCCAACAAAGCTCCGGGAGGATTGATCTGCGAAGCAGATCCATTCTTCAGCCAACTGCCATTCACTCTGTCATATGGATAGGTGGGATTCATGGCATCAGCCGAATAAAAGAGCATCTGATTATCGAAGATATCGTTGTTCTTGAATGAAGATCCAAACACGCCGAAGTCGCCCGTGAGCCTGTCGCCGAAGGCTTTCTGTGTAACATCAATCTTTGCCACCAAGTTGCGATACCACTTACTTCGGATGATGGTATTGTGGTCTATATAGCCAAAAGAAGCCCGATAGTTGCTGTGCGGAGTACCGCCGCTGAAAGCCAGATAATGGTTTTGCACCTGTCCAGTACGGGTAATTGCCTTACGAAAATTGGTATTGTAGCCTTTATCGTTATACTCGAGTCCTAATTTTTGCGCAGCAGCAATGTATTCTGCAGCATTGAGCATCTGCATACTCTTGCACATGGCCTCAAGTCCGTAGTTCCCCTCGTAAGAGATCTGAAATCCCCTACCCGTTCCTTTCTTGGTCTTGACCTGTATGACGCCCGAGGCGCCACGCGATCCATAAAGAGCCGTTTCACTGGCATTCTTCAACACCGTAAAACTTTCAATATCAGCAGGATAAATAGTAGCAAGCGTAGCCACATCCGATGTCACCCCATCGATAATAACCAGCGGATCGTTGCCGCCCATGATAGACGTGGTGCCACGCACACGCACAGAGTTGAGCATGGCCATTCGGTCAAGTCCATTGCTTGTCACGTTCACACCTGCCGTCTGTCCGTTCAAGGCATCGAGTGCATTATTAACCACACCCTTTTTGAGCAGTTCCGGCTCAACAACATTCATTGCTCCCGGCAGATGCAATGTGTCCAACATGAAAGACTGTTTGCCCTGAGCCATGACTGCCAAAGGAGCCGACAGTGCCAGGACACAAATCATTCTACATATAAATTTCCTCTTATGCTTCATATATTGTTTAGGTTAAAGATATGCTGCAAAAATATAAAAAAAATGCGAACTACATAACAAATCTCCAAAAAAATCTTCTTCTTGTTCTTAACAAAATTCCATAAACCTTATTTCCAGTCCAATAAAAAGAAGAATCCTTAAACAAAAACAAAATAAACATTCTATTTATTTTGCAGTATATATCTTTTGTTGTAACTTTGCACCCGGTTAGCAAAATGCTAACTAAGGGGTGCTACCGCAATTGCGGATGCTGAGATCAGACCCATCGAACCTGTCCAGGCAATGCTGGCGTAGGGAAAATGAGAAAAACCGATGGCAGGCGCAAGTCTCATGGCTTGCCTGTGTTCTATATCCACACACCTCTTTATATTTTATACATTATATAATAAAAGGAAATGAAAAAAGATTTGTTGCTTTTTGCAGCCTTCATCTTCGGCGTAGCGACTACAGCCGGTGCTGCAAAAAACAAAGCAGGAGAACGCATCGACACTCTGAAGGCAAGACAGCTGCAGGAGGTCCAGGTTATTTCGACACGTGCAAGCAAGAAAGCACCTTTGGCTTTCACCAATGTCAGCAAAAACGATATTCAGGCTGTCAATTATGGCAAGGACATTCCTTACCTGTTGGCACTCACTCCTTCTATCACTCTTACCTCGGATGCAGGTAACGGAATCGGCTATACCACGCTTCGAGTACGTGGCACAGACCCAAGCCGCGTAAACATCACAGCCAACGGAATCCCTATGAATGATGCCGAGAGCAGTTCACTCTTCTGGGTCAACTTCAGCGATTTCGCTTCCAGCACACAGAGCATACAGATTCAGCGTGGTGTGGGAACCTCTACCAATGGCGCAGGTGCCTTCGGAGCTACTGTCAACATGCTGACAGACAATATTGGTGCCAAGCCATACGTTGGTCTTGACGTATCAGGCGGCAGCTATTACTCTCACAAGGAGACTGTTCGCTTCAGCACAGGTCTTATCAACGGCCACTGGGGTTTGCAGGGACGACTGTCCAACATCGGCAGCAAGGGTTATCTCGACCGTGCTTCAGCCAAGCTCAACAGCTACTTCCTCCAGGCAGGCTACTTCAGCGACAACACCATGGTGAAGTTCATCACCTTCAATGGTCAGGAAGAAACTTACCATGCATGGAACTACACATCCAAGTATGAGCAGAGCCTTTATGGCCGTCGCTACAACTCTTGTGGCGAGTACACAGATGTAAACGGAAACCGCGCTTACTACGACAACCAGACAGATAACTATCACTCACAGAACTATCAGTTGATTTGGAACCAGCGCCTCACCAATCTCTGGAACCTCAATGCAGCGCTCCACTACACCCGTGGCGATGGTTACTACGAGCAGTACGGCTATAAGAACTACGCCAGTTTTGGACTGAACTCTGTAAAGATGAAGAACGACCTCATATACCGCAAGCAGATGGGCAACGACTTCTATGGCGCAATCGCTTCCGTCAACTACGACAACCAAAAGAACCTCACAGCAAACTTCGGTGGAGGCTGGAACAAGTATGATGGCGACCACTGGGGAAATGTTCTCTGGCACAAGGTAAACGGAGATATCGCTCGTGACAATAACTTCGAGTACTATCGCAACAATGCCAAGAAGACCGATTTCAACATCTATGGCAAGGCAAGCTACGAGTTTGTCAAGGGTCTCAGCGCCTTCCTCGACCTGCAGTATCGCCACGTTAATGTGAAGATGCAAGACCCAAGCGACTGGTTCATTGGCAACAGCTTCACTGGCGACTATATCATTAACGAGAAATATGATTTCTTCAATCCTAAGTTCGGTTTCAACTACGAGATCAATACCAATAACAAGGTGTACATCTCTTATGCTATCGCACACAAGGAACCAGTAAGAAACAACTACGAGGCCTGGAATTCAGGTTCAGAGAAGCCTAAGGCCGAGCGTCTCAACGATTTGGAGTTGGGTTACAAGTATCAGAGCAACAAGTTCTCTGCTGGTGCCAACTTCTACTATATGAACTACAAGAACCAATTTGTGCTGACAGGCGAGCTCAACAGCATCGGCGAAGCTGTAACACGCAACTTCGACAAGACTTATCGTATGGGTATAGAGTTGGAAGCTGCTTGGAAGCCAGTAAGCTGGTTCCAGTGGGATGCCAATGCCACATGGTCAAAGAACCGTGCTAAGGACATGATGGTAACATTGGAAGATGGTGAGACAAACGTCAACTTAGGCGAGACACCACTGAGCTTCTCTCCTGACTTCATCTTCAACAACATCCTCACCTTCCAGTATGCAGGTTTCAAGGCTGCCATCCAGAGCCACTACGTCAGCGACCAGTACTTGACCAACACAGGTTTCAAGACCATGGAGTGCAACGACAATGTAGACCCTGACACCTACGAGGCAAAAGGCAACACTTGCTACGAGACCCTGTTATTGAAGAAGCACTTCACCACCAACATAGACCTGAGCTACCACTTCTCTTTGAAGAAAATCGGCTTGAAGAACGCCACCATCGGTGTAACCCTCTACAACATCTTCGATACGAAGTACGACAACAATGGTTGGGCAGCACCAACATATCGCATGGTAGACGGCAAGGTAATTGCAGTCAACTTATGGGGCAACCGTGACAAGGATGCAGCTGGTTTTGCACCATCAGCACCATTCAACTGCATGGCTCACCTCTCTATCAATTTCTAATCATCGACAAAACGACTAAAACATCATGATGGATTTCATCACATCACATGGTTTAGACATCATCACCACGGTACTCGGACTGGTTTACATCCTGTTGGAGTACCGTGCCAGCATTTATCTCTGGCTGATAGGAATTGTGATGCCAGCCCTTGACATCTGGCTTTACTGGGGTCATGGTCTGTATGGCGATGCCGGTATGGCTGCTTACTATACCGTGGCTGCAGTCTACGGATATGCCGTATGGAAGTTTGGCAAGAAGCACAACCAAAAGGCTGAAGAAGAACTGCCGATTACCCGTATGCGCAAGTCGCTCTATCTTCCTGCCACCGTCTTCTTCCTTGTGGCATGGGGACTCACCTATTATATATTGGTAGCCTATACCAATTCTACGGTTCCTCTTCTCGACGGCTTCACCAATGCCCTGAGTTTTGTGGGTCTGTGGGCCTTGGCACGCAAGTACATCGAGCAATGGTTCTTCTGGATCATCGTCGATGTAGTATGCTGCTACCTGTATATCGTAAAAGGTATACCTTTTAAAGCAGGACTCTATGGTCTGTATGTCATCATTGCCGTAGCAGGCTATTTCAAGTGGAAGAAGATTATAAAACAATAAATAACTACTATAACCTCTGAATTTACTTACGAAAGTTCTATAAAACATTGAAGCTGAAAAACTAACTATTCGTTGTTTTTCAGCTTCAATGAGTTTTCTATGCTGGTCAGTTCATCTCTGAAGTCGGCATCCAGTTTCAGTCTTTGCTCTACCTTTGTGCAACTGTGAATCACCGTACTGTGATCTCTGTTGCCCACGAGCTTTCCTATACGCGAGGCCGGCATCTTGGTATGCTTGGCAGCCAAGAACATCGTCACCTGTCTCGCCACCACAAACTCACGCTTGCGGCTCTTGCTGTGAATGGCTGTTGGAGTGACATTGAAATGATGACATACCTTATCTATAATATCATCCATTGTAAGCGGATGGTCATCTATCTTCACAGCCCTTTTGATGACACGCTCTGCCAGTCGGATATCGATATTGCTGTTATATACGATACTGTAAGCCAGAAGTCCATTGATAGCTCCCTCCAGGTCGCGCACACTTCCATTACAAGTCTGTGAAATGAAAGCCACCACATCGGCAGGAATCTGCAACCCATCTCTTCGTATCTTGCTTGCCAGGATGTCCACGCAGAGTTGCACATTAGGCTTCTCCAGCTCTGCCACCAGTCCACAAGAGAAACGGGTAAGCAGACGGTCGGGCATATCCTTCAGTTCCACCGGAGGACGGTCGCTCGCCAATATGATTCTCTTTCCGTTACGAAAGAGGCTGTTGAAGATATGAAAGAAGGTATTAAGGGTCTTGGTCTTTCCTGCCCACTCCTGAATATCATCCACGATCAGCATGTCTATTGTCTGATAGAAGTTGATGAAATCGTTGGTGGAGTTGTGAAGCACCGCCTCTATATACTGGTTCTGGAAGAGGCGTGCGCTGACATACAGCACTCTCTTCTTGGGATAAGTCTTCTTGGTCAGCACACCGATGGCATTGACAAGATGCGTCTTGCCACTACCCGACGGACCATAAATAAACATGGGGTTAAACTGAGTGGTGTTGGGATGTTCGGCAATAGAATATCCTACCGAACGTGGCAGCTTGTTGCTGGCACCCTCCACATAGTTGTTGAACGTGAGCTTAGGATCAAGCTGCGTATCGATGTCTTCTGGCTGCTGCATTTTAGGCTGTTCGGCCTGTATACGTTTCTGCTCAGCCACATCCACATCATTAGGATCGGCTTCGAGTACTATCGTCTTCTTGTGTTCCAAGTCGGCAACGACACGGTAAGTCAATCTTACTCCCTCACCGAAGTTACGCTGCAGCACCTTGCTCAGCAAGTCCACATAGTTAGCCTCCAGATACTCATAGAAGAAGGTACTGGGCACCCTAAGCAACAAAGTCTTCGTAGCCGGTTTGTACGACTCGAAGACGATGGGCTCAAACCAAGTCTTGTATTGGTCGGGCTTCACTGCATCACGAATAACGGCGAGACAGTTATCCCAGAGTGGTTTTGGACTTGCTAACATTCTCTATATGATATATTTACTATTTATTTTTACTTTACAGGCAGCTCCAAACAAAGCGAACCTGTCTGCAAAGTTATAAAATAAATAGCAAATACACAAATCTTTATTTATCTTTCTTGCCAAAGATTGAAAAATGTACATAGCGCTTAGGATGCTGTCTCAGGTTGACAACCAGCGAGTCGGCATCGCGCATAGTGGCATTGAGATTATGATACAGCTGCGGATCGTTCATCAACAGTCCGAGTGTTCCCTTGTCACTATTCAGTTTGTTGGTGAATTCCTCTGCATTTGCCAAGGTACGGTTCACCCTGTCGAGTGTACCCTGCACATCGAGACCGGCCAGGTTGGCAGTCAGCTTGTTGGTATTGTCGAGTACACCGTTGGCACGGTTGATCATACCAGGCACCTGCTTGTTGAGACCTGTCATCAGGGTATTCAGATCACGGGTAGACACGGTGAGGTTGGATGTGATGGTCTGTACATTGTGCAGTGATGCTGCCAGGGCAGGGTCAGCAAGGAGAGCATTAAGGCTACCCAGTATAGAATCGAGTTTGGGCAGCATCTTCTCGATGGCAGGCACCATATCTGCCACCTTTCCCATGGCTCCTGCATTCACAGCACCGGGGATGATGCCTCCTGGCTCTATGCGTTCACGGGGATTGGTGGCCAGGAGCAGATTCACCTGCAGGTTGCCCATGAGGTCCTTCTCTATCTCTGCCTTACTGCCGGCAGGTATACGCAACGCCTTGTCGATATCAGCCTTCACCTTGATAGGGCCTTCCTGACCATAGTCAAATTCTATCGCGTCTACTGTTCCCACCTTGTAACCGTCGGCATAGATAGGAGTTGAGGCTCCCAATCCCTGAATGTCGTTAAAGGTGATGTAATAGTAGTTGTGTGACGAGAAAAGGTTGATGCCCTTCAGAAAGTTGATTCCGAAGTACATAATCAATATACCCACGACAGCCACAAGAGCTATCTTTATTTCCTTGCTCATTTTCATTTCTTATTTGTTCTTGTTCTGTTTATACTCTCTTATTGCCTGACCTACATCATACTTCTGTCCGTTCTTGAAGGCGATGATGAAAGCCTCGGGGAACTTCTCGAGCAGCGACTTGCGCAGTCGGTATATCTCATTATAGTTGGTCGAGGCACCCATGGTGTATTTCACCATGCCGTTCTCCTGATAAGAATCATATTCGGTTTCACCCTTCAGATGACTGTCTCCTGTCCGCAGCACTCTGCTGCTTGCCAGTATCTGCACCTTGAACACAGGTTCATCCTTCACCAGGTTCTGAGCTTTGACCACTTTGTTCTGCTCCTTCTCCTCCACCTTTCTAACAGTTTCCTTACGGGGTTCGGCGACACGGGTTGAACGGGTTGCTTGCTTTGCCACTGCCGGTGCCTTTTCTTCCTTATAGCCAGCAGGTACGATGGTAGGCACCTCTGCCTTGTCGTTATCCGTAGGACGGTAAGGCACAGTTACGCCCTTGTCGTATCTGTCCTTATACTGGGCAAAAGCCTGATAGATGCCACGTGCGATATCGTCCACACGGTCAGCCGAGTTGAGAAGCTGCTCCTCATCGGGTGTGGTGATGAAGCCCAACTCTATCAGACAGCCTGGCATAGATGTTTCGCGCAGCACCAGGAATCCAGCCTGATGCACTCCCTTATTGGGTCTGTTGGCACCAGTGCATACACTCTTTTGAATCATTCGCGCCAGTTCCACGCTTCGTTCCATATTCTTTCCCTGTATGAACTCGAAGATGATATAGCTCTCCGACGACCTTGGGTCGAATCCCTGATAGGTTTGCTGATAGCCTTTCTCCATCGATATGACCGAGTTCTCTCGCATAGCCACATCGAGGTTGTCCTTGGCCCTGTGCATACCTAAGGTATAGGTCTCGAATCCTCGTGCTATCTTGCCTGCAGGCAAGGCATTGGTATGTACCGATATAAAGAGGTCGGCATTCGCCCTGTTGGCGATGTTGGCCCTTTCCTTCAGTGGAATAAACACATCCGTCTTACGGGTGTACACCACCCTGACATCAGGCTGGTTGCGCTCCACGTATCGTCCGAAAGCCAGCGCCACCGACAGATTGATGTCCTTTTCCTTCGACATGGTTCCCAAGGCTCCCGCGTCATGTCCTCCGTGACCAGCATCGATAACGAGCGTAAAACGATTGTTGACCGAGAACGCATTCAAGACCAACAAAAGCCACATGGCCACCAGGGATAATATCTTCTTGCTAAACATATATTTGCTTATGATGGTGCAAAATTAAGCATTTCCAATCAGAAAACCTAAATTTAGCACAAAGTTTTATAATTCATTAAGTGTACTTCTACTCCTGCTCCGTCGCAATCGCCCCCAAAGGGCGGATTCACCTTCATGATACTGATGTCGAGACTCTGTATAGCAGGAAGCTCGGCAAAGAGGCGCTCCCCTATTCTTCCTGCCACATGTTCCAGCAACTTGCTGGGCACAGCCATCTCCTCTTTCAGCAGGGTGTAGATGTCGGCATAGCTCACCGTGTCCTGCAACTCATCGGTCTGCAGGGCATGGGTGAAATCGCAGTCTGCCACGATGTTCACCACATAGTCATTGCCCACGCTGCGCTCCTGTTCCAGCACTCCATGATAGGCATGCAACCTGACATTTCGCAGGAAGATGCGGCTATTCTTCACCTTCATGTTCATGCTCATCCTCCTTCTCCGACTGTTGGGTCTCCTCGCATACATACTTCTTCAGCGCACGCTCCACGCCCACCTTCCAGGTATTGATACTCTCGGAGGTCAACTGCAGCTGACTCACCAACTTGATGACATGCTCTATAGGCATGCGGTATCTGAGCACGCCCGATATCAGCTTGGCATAGTTCCAGTATTCTGGATTGAAGCGCTCACTGAGTCCCTCAATGGTCATCTTGTATCCTCGCTTGTTGAAAAACTGGAAGTCGTAACGCTTGGTGCCATCGTTGTTCACCTCCTTCACGATTCTGCCTTTCATCACCGACTTGGGCAGCATGATGCCTTCCTCGTCGTCGAGCAGTCCGGTAAATATTTCATAAGGATGCCCATCGAGCAATCCGATAAGCGCCACCCACTTGTCTTTATTGTTCTGGAATCTCACCACATCACAATCCAACACCTTGGGACGCACTTCCACCACCTCAGGATGGCAAGGCTGCACGTCCAGCTCATCATTCACCCGTTTCACCAACTCACGATGCAACTTGGCGAAATCTACATCCTCGCCTTCAAAACGCTGACGGAAAGCCGAAAGGGTATGGTGCACTTTCTCCAACAGCTCAGCCGAAGCCTGTTCGAATGATATATGATCTATATTCTCCATTTACACAGTATGTTCTATGAATGTACTACTAAATTTGGATGCAAATTTAACTTTTATTTCCCAACTATGCAACTTTTTGCAGCACAAATGAAACAAAAAGGAAAAAGAATACGCCGAAATCGAGAAAGAATGTGTAACTTTGCATGAACATAGTCGAACGATCAAACATTGATCTGCTGTCACAAGTGTGACAATAAGAGAAGTTACACATTATTATATAAATAAGAATTTATGGAAACAATTAAAAACAGAACATCCATTCGCAAATATGCCGACCGCGAGATATCAGAAGAGTTGCTCAACAGCCTGCTGCAGGAAGCTGAGCGCACTCCTACCATGGGCAACCTCCAGCTATACAGCGTTGTGGTAACACGTAGCGAGGAATGCAAGAAGGCCTTGGCGCCTGCTCATTTCAACCAACCGATGGTGACACAAGCACCAGTAGTGCTGACCATCTGCGCCGACTATCGCCGTACCACAGCATGGGCAAACCATCGTAAGGCACATCCTGGTTACGACAACATCCTTTCGTTCATGAATGCCGCCACCGATGCCCTGCTCTTCACCCAGACATTCACTGTCCTGGCAGAAGCGGCAGGCTTGGGTACCTGCTTCTTGGGCACTACGGTCTACATGCCACAGATGATTATCGACACCTTGCATCTGCCACAACTCGTCATGCCTGTAGCCACTCTTACCGTGGGATGGCCCGCCGAAAAGCCTGCGCAGACCGACCGCCTGCCTCTCCGTTCCATCATACACAACGAAACCTTCGACGACTACACCCCCGAGAAGATTGATGACTTCTATGCCGAGAAAGAGGCACTCGAAGAGAACAAGGAATTCGTTCGCATCAACCAGGTGGAGACATTGGCTCAGGTATTCACCGACATCCGATACACCAAGAAAGACTGCGAGGCCATGAGCACCGGTTTCATGGAGGCACTCAAAAAGCAGGGATTTATTTAAAGGTAAAAAGGGGAAAAAGTAAAAAGGTAAAAAAGTAAAAAAAGGGAAAAGGCTCCCAAAAGAGAAAATAAAAAAAGCGTATCAGCATTTTTTTGCTGATGCGCTTCTTTTTTTATTGAAGTTTCGCATGTGCGAAAGTTGAGTCCTTACTCTACAACGATAGGCTTGTACTTAGGAACCAAGACCTTCATGATGCACCATCCTACGAGGTAAGCCACACTACAGATGCAGAACACAATCATGTAGGCACCTGGCTTGCCATCGAAGCCCATGAAGCTGAAGGAAGAACCTTGACCCTCGGCATAGGTGAAGAGCATACCAGAACCCTTGTTGATAAGGAAGGAACCGACACCACCTGCCATGGCACCAATACCTGTAATGGTAGCTACAGTACTCTTAGGGAACATATCACCAATGGTAGAATACAGGTTGGCAGACCAAGCCTGATGACCTGCACCGAGAAGACCGATGATGACAGCTGGCCACCATGCGCTGTACTCACCCATAGGCTGGGCTATCAAACCAAGCAATGGGAAGCAGGCGAAGATCAACATCGCACGCATACGGCCAATATATGGATTCATACCCTTCTTGTCTACGAAGTAGGTTGGCAGATAACCACCACCGATACTCAGTACTGTTACGATAGCATAAAGAGTAAAGATGAGGGCGATACCCATGCCTGAGTCAGAAGAGTAACCATACTGATCAGAGAAATAAGCTGGAGCCCAGAACAGGAAGAACCACCATACACCATCGGTCATAAACTTACCAACGATGAATGACCAGGTCTGACGGAAGGTAAAGCACTTCAGGAAGCCGATAGTCTTCTCCTCAGTCTCCTCGGTCTGCTCTGTAGCAGGAGCTGCCTGCTCTTCTTCCTCATCCTGCTCGATGTAGGTAAGCTCAGCCTTGTTGACATGCTTGCTCTTCGATGGTTTCTCATAGAGCCATACCCAGAGACCCATCCATATATAACCGAGCACACCGATAATGATGAAAGCCCACTCCCAACCCATGCAGCGAGCCAGCAATGGGATAGTGGCAGGAGCAGCCAGAGCACCTACCGAGGCACCGCTGTTGAAGATGGCTGTAGAGAAAGCACGGTCTTTCTTTGGGAAATACTCTGCTGTCACCTTGATGGCTGCAGGGAAGTTGCCTGCCTCACCCACAGCAAGGATCAGACGACAAGAAAGGAACAACCACACGCTGATGGTGGCAATGGCTACTGCGGCATCGCTTCCTGCCTGTACCAGGCGGAGTGCCTCGATAGAGTCATAACCCTCAATCTGCATGGCTACCCATCCGCAACCGGCGTGCATCACAGCACCTGTTGACCATACAAAGATGGCGATGAGATAACCCTTCTTGGTGCCCATCCAGTCTACAAACTTACCTGCAAACACATATTCCGCACGGCTTGCTCTGGCTTTGTTTAAATCCCACCATTT
>OQWM01001653.1_pt1 | contig 15272 bp, 15 predicted proteins | sample 1691531 | NCBI WGS metagenome assembly OQWM01 (sample SAMN03418257, study PRJEB22391) | human gut metagenome | biome: human-gut; feature: organic feature; material: feces | host: Homo sapiens | place: Tanzania | collected 2013-01
GTTGTCTTCTCAAGAAGTGTGCCTTTCGCGATAATTACCTTGCCATCATTACGAATATTTTCGTCGGGTGCGAATGGAATACCGTTTTCTTCGGTTGGTGGACAGTGAATTTCGTATTTAATGCCAGCAATTAAGCGTGCCCATACCAGTACACCACGTGCGCACGTTAAAACCAAAAAATTGTTTAATGGTTTGTAAATTAAACCGACAAATAAAATTGGTGCCCAGACAATGTAATGCAATGCCAATACTAATTTGAACATAATTGTACGAAACATTTTAACCCTCTTTGATTCCCAGCAGTGTTACGATATATTTTATATACTCGGTTGTCCAGCGTTCTAAACGGCGCGGCGCAGGCATGCCCGACAGACGCGTTGGACATGCAACGATTTCAACGTTTGGTAATTCATCGCGCAACAAATATTGGGCGCGGTTCATATGATCTTCGGTTGTAATCAGAACAATCCTGTCCAGACCAGCGCGCGTGGCAATATCACGAATTGCGCGTGCGTTTTGGTATGTGGATTTTGAATCTGACTCAATGGTGACGCGACGCGTCATTTCATATGACCCTTCGGCCCCTGCGCCAATGATGTACAGATCGGCGTCTGGATACGTGCGCAACATGCGCATTGCAAATGGTATGCGACGCATGTCGCCAGTCAATACAAATATACTGTCATCAGGCAATATCGTGCCGCATTGTGTTGGAGACATACTTTTGAAAATCATTCCACCAATCACAAACATGGCCAGAAATAACAAAGACGGCGTTAAAATTTTCATCAGTCGTTAGCCAAAATCTTTAATGTTGTGCGACGTGTAATGTAAATTGAAAATATCACAATCGCAACAGGTAATATGGCCAAAGTAATCCAGCCGCCTATGCCCAATCCCATCATCGCCATCAGCCCGACGCGCGCACTGTGTGCCGTGCCCAGAATCATCAGCAATACCAATGCCGCTGCGCAAAATCCAGTTAAGCCCGCGGTGGCAGATATTTTTGCAACAATGATTTGCATTTGGCGCGCGACAAACGAATCGGATGCACCGATTTGATTCAGTATTTCTAATTCGCGCCGATGCAGCATTGCTGTGTTGCGTGCGATGTATGATATGCATACTGTAATTGACCCCAGAACCATCACCAGCACCAATGTAGAAATCATAATCATATACCAGCCCGCACGGGTTGATGTGCGCAGTGCATCACTGTGTGTCAGGAAACGCGCGCTTTTTGATATTTGGGCACCGACAGTTGTCATGTCGGCACGTGACTTGAATTTTATTTCGTACATCTGGGGCAGATAATTTTTAAGCACGCCCGTTCCACCAGACAACCATGGGCGCAATAAATCTGTCATTTGTTCAGACGTAATTTCGTTGACCGACGCCATTTTATCACGATTGTCGTTTATGATTTTTTTGACGCCCGCGGCATTGTCAGAATCCATAATCTGGACCGTGGCAAATTTGTTCCACTGGGCATTCCAACGCATAACGCCTGTGCCAATTGACAGCCCAACACCCAACGCCAGCACCGCCAGAAACGACAACAGTGACATAATTGCGGTCATAAAAACCGACTGTTCACGAACCAATGAAAATACAATAGGTGTCTTCATCACGCATTCCCAATATCATCAAATTGTTTAGACAATTCTGTAAAATAGTTTTGTGGTTTTGGCCCTTTCCATATTTTTTTAACATCACCATCTGGGGCGGGGGCGGCCTTTTTCGTGCCACCAACAAATCCAACGCGGTGATTTTCCACGCGAATAACAGGGAATTTGTAAGTGTCCATCAATTTCTGGCTGTGTGTGGCCAAAATAATCGTTGTGCCAAACATCTTGTTCATTTGGATAAACAGTTCCATCAGACGCGACGCGTTTTCATCGTCCAGATTTCCCGTCGGTTCGTCCGCCAGCAAGATTGCAGGTTGAATAATAATCGCGCGGGCAACCGATACACGCTGTTGCTGGCCACCAGACAACGCCAATGGATTTGCGTCGGCATATTTACCCAGACCGACCCATTCCAGAACCTTGTCCACCAGTTTTTTTATCTTGCCCTCTGGCAGGCCGCGCACGCGCAGGGGCAGGGCAATATTGTCAAACACTGTCAGGTGCGACAACAATGAATATTCCTGAAATACAATCGCCATTTTATGGCGCAGGTGCGCGATATCATCACGCGACATGTCGTTTGTTGTTTGACCAAACAACTTGATTTGCCCACGTGACGGCCGATGCAACTGGTAAATCAGACGCAGCAGCGTTGTTTTACCCGCGCCCGACGCGCCCGACAAGAAATAGAATGAACCCGCGCTGATATTGAACGACACGTCGGTTAAAACCTCGCGTCCGCCATCGTATGCGGCACCAACATTTGCAAAAGATATTGCTGTATTTTCTTCCATGATTTTGATGTTAGTAAAAAAAGGAATCAGGGTCAAAAGAAAAGTTCAAAGTTCAGAGTGCAAAGTTCAAATAATGTGTGCGCCGAATGGCGCACTATCTATTATCTATGCTCTAAAAAACGGGGCGATGCCCCGTTGTTTATTTCTTTTCAACAACTTTGGTTGTGGCGTTACGATTTTTTGCCCAAACTTCTTCGCCTGTGCCCAGATACTGTGGGTTTTCCTTGCCATATGAAATTGTTTTTATACGTTCTGGTTCAATACCATCGCGGATTAAAACATGTGCGGCATTGCCCGCGCGCAACGCGCCCAGTGCCAAATTGTATTCTGTTGAACCGCGTTCGTCACAGTGCCCCTCCATAACAACGCCAGTGTCACTGTGGCGTTTCATATAGCGCGACTGTTTTTTCAAATCACGTCGTGCAGCGTCCGACACGTGTGCGGAATCAAATTCATAAAACACCTTGTCATCATTGATGTTTTTTGGTGTGCCACTGCATGCGGCCAACCCCAGAACAGTCAATGCAATCAGAATTTTTTTCATGATAATTTTCCCTTTTATAATCAGTCCTATATTTGAAACTTAGCAAATTTCATAAAAAGATGTCAATATTTGTTTTTTATGTTTTGGAATGCCAGTCAAAATATGATATACTGAGAAAAAAATTGGAGGAGAAAATCATTATGAAAAAATTAGTTTCATTGGTTGTCTTGCTGAGCTTGGCAACTGCGGCAAATGCCGCCCCCAGTTATGTTCAGCGCGACAATCGTGGTGGATATAATGTCACATATGATTATATGGACAAGGCCAAGACGGGGTGGTACATCACTGGTCGTGCAGAGGTCAGTTTCCTGAACTGGAAGAATAAATATAGTTCAAATTTCCCAGGTGCAAATAACGATTTTGATTCAGACGATTATTCGTTTGAGCCCGTATTCGGGGGCAGTTTGGCCGCCGGTCGCTACTTTAATTACGTATGGCGTGGCGAAATCGAGGGCGGCTATATTGGTCAATTCTCGGACGAAGATAATGGTTTCTCATTCAAATTGTCTGTGCCGTATTTGATGGCGAATGGTTATTATGATTTTGCAAATGGTTTGTATGTCGGTGGTGGCTTGGGTGTTGCCGTGCCAACAACAAAACTGAGTTGGGAAAATTTCAAATCAGGTGATGGTGACAAGACGTCTGTATCCCCGATGGCGGGCGTAATGTTGGGGTATACCCAGGAACTGGACGACAATCTGGTTCTGGATATTCGCTATCGCTTGGCTGGGTTTACCGGTACAAAGCATAAGCGCAATTTTGAATATTACGATGGCGCAGCGGCATTGCATGGGGCGTACTTGGAAAACAAGATTGGTTTAATCTTGGATAATTCAATATCAGTTGGTATCAGATACGAATTTTAATCACAAAAAGGTTAAAAAAGGAATTTGATGCTGAAAAGGTATTGACGCCGATTCGCGAAATGTGATAAAATAAAAGTCGTTTAGAGAGAGTTATGAAAAAAGATTTGAAAATTTCAACAGTTGCGATTGTTTGCGTTCTGTGTGCGGCTGTTTCCGCGGCACACGGTGCGTCATCTGTTCGTACGTTGGGTGGTGCTGGGACTTATTCCAGTGCGGCGGCCGCGTCGGGTACATCGACGTCGTCTGCAACGGCACGTGGCGGGTCTGTGCGCGTTACGCCCACTGTGAACAGGGTGTCGTCTGGGACGGTAAACAATTCGGCTTCGGCTGGCGTGACGACTACGCGTGTGGCGACGACACCACGTTTGTCAATTGGTAAATATCTGGGTGGCGGTACGGCTGTGTCTGGTGGTTCATCGATTAAGCCGCAAAATCCGGGGACGTCGGGTGGTTCTTCGTCTGGTGGTGTTGATCCATCGGTTGCGGCCGCGTTGCGTTCTGATGTTGACCAGTTGCGTCGTGATGTTGATACTTTGCATGATGCGGACGATGCACTGTCTGATAAATTGCAGAACAAGCAAAATTCATTATTGCCCAAGGCAGATGGTTTTGTCTTGATTGACGATACAACAAATGAAATTTCTGTTGATGTTGAAAATTTGAAAGATGCCATTGGTACTATCGCGGGCAAAGATGGACGCGAGGTTGAAATTGGCTCTGATGACGAATATTTGCAGTGGCGTTATGTTGGTGATACTGCGTGGCAAAATTTAATTGCCAAGAGCGCGCTGGTCGGTCCCCAAGGGCCCAAGGGTGAACCAGGTGATGGCGCGGATGTTGATTTGACCCCATATGCCAAGACCGCCGATGTTGAAAGCGCATTGAATACCAAGGCGAATGCTGCCGATTTGGCGGCCAAGGCCGATGTGTCTGCGCTGGACGATTATGCCAAGGCGGCGACACTGGGTGATTATGCAAAGATTGTTGATATGAACACTGCGATTGCGAATGCGATTACGACATCTTTGGCGAACTATGCAAAGATAGCAGATTTGGCCCCGTATGCAAAAACGGCCGACTTGGCGGACTATGCCACCACGGATCAGTTGGCGCAGAAGGCAAACGCATCTGATTTGGCGACCAAGGCAGATGCGTCTGATTTAGCGCAAAAGGCAAATACAACTGATGTTTATACCAAGACCGAGGTTGATGAAAAGGTTGCCAACGTCGTTGCCGGTGATATGAGCGAGGCGTTAAAGAGTTATGCTAAAACCGCAGATGTCAACGCGTCATTGGCAGGCAAGGCAAACACAACTGATTTAGATGCCTATGCCAAAGCAACTGATGTGAGCAACGCATTGAATACCAAGGCGGATAAAAGTGATTTGACCGGTTTGGCAACAACGGCAGATTTGGAAGCTAAGGCAGATAAAAGTGAATTGACTGGTTTGGCCAAGAGTGCAGACGTGAATGCGGCACTGGTGAACAAGGCAGACAAGAGTGTTACCGATGCGCTGACATCGTCGTTGGCGGACAAGGCAAACAGAAGTGAATTGGACGCGTATGCGAAAACAACTGATTTGTCGGGCTATGCCAAAACGGTGGACGTGAACGAGGCACTGGCAGGCAAGGCAAATTCATCCGAATTGGACGCCAAGGCCGACAAGGCAACAACGCTGGCTGGGTATGGTATTACTGATTCAATGACCGCGGGACAAATCAAGACGGCGATTGACGAGGCCAAGCTTGCAGCTTCTGTCGATTTGACTGCTTATTATAAAAAGGGTGAAACCGACGCATTATTAAATGCCAAGCAGAACGCATTGACCGCGGAACAAATCGCGGCGGCAAATTCTGGTATCACGGCAGGTGATGTTACAACGTATAACGAATATGCGGGTTTGATTGCGGCGAATGCGACGGCGGCAACGGATGCTGCAAACGCAGCGCAAAACGCCCAAACCACCGCGAATAATGCAGCGGCGGCGGTTGCGTCTAAACTGTCGGGGCCGACTGATTCTGGTACATATTTGTTGACGGTGAACGGTGATTCGAAAAAATGGACATCTGTCCAAATTATCGATGGAAATGGTGACCCTATAACAGAGTGATAACCAAATGAAAAGAGTTTTGTGTCTGAATTCCCGCCATAATCGAGAGATTTAGAACAAAAAAACGAAAGAATGAAGAAAGGAACGAAAAATGAAAATCAAAAACATTGCATTCTCTGGATTTATGGCGGCAATTATGCTGTCAACCGGTGCGGCAATGGCTGCGCCACAAATCGCCAGCAAGGCATACGTTGATAATAAATCAACATCTGCGGCAACAGCAGCGGTTACTGCGGCGTTAAATGAAAATGGTGCAATTAAAACTGCATTAGATGCCAAGGCAGATGCCAGCACAGTTGCGGAAGTAAAAACAACTGCTGACACTGCAAAGTCCACAGCGGACGAAGCCAAGGCAACAGCCGACGCAAACAAGAGCGCGATTGAAAACGCACAAACTGGTTTGGCCGCAACCAAGAAAGTTGCAGATGATGCCGCCGCCGCTGCCGCCGCTGCTGATACCAAGGCAGGCAATGCACAGACAGCTGCCGAAGCAGCACAAGCCACTGCAGACGCTGCCGCGACAAAGACAGAATTGACCAACGGTTTGGCACTGAAAGAAGATACCTCAAATAAAACTGGCAACATCACCACAGATAATCAGAATTCTGCGTCTTTGTTCCCAACAATCGGTGCTGTTACTGAATGGACAAACAACAAGATTACAGAGTTGAGTAAATCTGGTCTGCCGGTCAACCCAGATAACATCAATGACAATTCTATTGGTGGTTCAAAATTGTCAAATGGTGCAGTTACAACTGAAAAAATCGCAGATGGTGCGGTAACCGAAGGCAAACTGTCCACAGAACTGGCGGGCAAGGTTAACAATGCGCAAACATCAGAACAAGTATCTGCTGCAATCGCCGATGCAATCAAAGGTAAAGCCGACAAAGCCACAACGTTGGAGGGTTACGGCATCACAGACGCAATGACAGAAACCGAAGTCAAGGGTTATGCGGTTCCAAAACCAAGCACAGAATGCACCGCGGAATCCGGCCGTTGCGTATTGTCTGTTGATACAGCTGGTTTACCATACTGGATGGACGTGACAAAACCAATCGATGACGAAACATCAGGTAACTAATTAAAAATAAAATAAAAACTAAAAAAGAAAGGAAAGAAAAATGAAAAAATTAACAGCTGGCATTTTGACAGTTATGCTGGGAATCGTTGCGGCGAACTCTGCTGATGCTTCTATCGCGTCCAAGGGTTACGTTGATGCCCAGGTTAAAACAAGCGTATCAAATGCAACATTTGAAACATTCAAAACAGAAAACACAGCGAACATCGCTGATGCCAAGAAAGCCGGTACAGATGCGAACGCAGCATTAGAAACATACAAAACATCTAATGATGCCGCCGTTGCAGCGAAAGCAGATACTGCAACCGTAAACGCAGAATTGGCCAAGAAACAGAATACATTGACCGCTGCTGATTTTGTAAAAGACGGCACAGGAAACGTTGTGACCGGCGTGACAGTTGGTGACGATGGCAAAATTAAATACTCCACAGCAAGTGTTGCCACATCAGCAGAATTAGACACTTTGCAAACAACAGTTGCAAGTCACACCACAGCATTGGATAAATTGAATGGCACAGCTGAAACAGACGGTTCTGTTGCAAAATCTATTGCAGATGCAATTTCTGGCGAAGTAACCCGTGCAAATGCTGCATATGCAACCGCCGCACAGGGTGCAAAGGCCGATACAGCAGTTCAGCCAGCGGCGATTGCCGATATGGAAACAAAAGCAAATGCAGCTGCGACATATGCGACCCAGGCCGCATTGACCACTGTTGATGGCAAATTTGCAAACTATACAACAACCGCAGATATGAATACTAAATTGGAAGCCAAGGCAGACAAGACAACAATCGGTACAGTTCCAGAAGGTAAAACAGTTGTCAAGATGATTGAAGAGGCCAAAACATCTGCGACATATGATGATACCGCGTTAAAGGGTCGTGTTGACACGATTGAAAAGAGTGATGTTATGACATCTGGCGCAACCAAGGCAAAGATTGACGCAATCGCAACCAACACCGCAGGCGTTGCTGACAACAAAGCAGCAGTAGCAGCGGTTACCAAAGATTTGGCAGATAACTATACCAAGACAGCAGATTTGGGCACATTGGCCAAGGCAGCCCCAGGCGAATGCGCAGAACCAACCAAGAAATGTGCGTTGGTATTTGACGGTACCAACTATACTTGGGAAGTTATCGAACGTGATGCTGAAAACAAGTAATCAGAAAAATAACTGTGTCGTGCCCACACAATGGGCATGACACATAGTCAGGGATTTACAGGTTTACATAAAAAACGAAGGTTTTGGGAAAAAATGAAAAGATTAACAAGTATTTTAGCGATTTCTGTGATTGCGGTTATGTCCGCAGGTGCGGCGCGTGCTGATATCGCATCAACAACATATGTTGTTGACAAAGTAACGCCAGTTTCAAACCAGGCAAATACCAATGCCGGTGAAATCGCAACATTGAAATCAGGCAAGCAAGATAAATCAGCGATGGTTGATTCAACCAGCGAGAACTTGGGTGACTCAAACGATACCAACTATCCAACTGTTGCAGCGGTATGGACCATTGCAGCTAATGCATTGGGTGGCCAAGTTAACAATAAGTTAGACAAGAAGTTTACAGGCGACGCCAACAAGAGCAAAGCAGTAATAACAGATGCTAATGGTGCAATCACCACAGGTACGATTTCGTCCGCAATGATTACAGATGGTACAATCGTAAATGCTGATATCGCAGATAATGCGGCCATCGCACAGTCCAAAATCGCAGGTTTGGCGGGTTCTATTGCCGATGCCAAGAAAGCTGGTACAGATGCGAACACGGCATTAGAAACATACAAAACATCTAATAATGCCGAGGTGAAAGCAGTGAAGACGACGGCTGATAATACAGCGGCTGCGGTGAACAATGCGACAACAGGTTTGGCAGCAACCAAAAAGATTGCGGATGACAATGCTGCGAAGTTGAAAACTATGGCGACCAGCGAAACCGTAACCGCATTGACAACACGTGTTGGAACTGCTGAAACTAACATCACGAGTTTGCAGAATGGAAAACAGGATAAATTGGTTTCCAGTGGCGCAAATGCGAACATCAGTGGTTCGAATGGTGTAACCGTTACAGTCGGCACTGATGGCAAGGTTGCTGTTTCCGGTAACCAGAACGCAATTGACACAGCAATTGCTGGTAAATTGGGTAAAAACGAAAATGCTGTATCTGCAACCAAAGCAACCCAAGATGGCAGTGGTAACACAATTACAGCAACATATGCCACCAAGACAGAGTTGGGAACCAAGCAAGATAAATTGGGTTACACAGCTGAAAATGCAGCGAACAAGGTAACAGCGATTTCGGCAACGTCAACAGATACCCAGTATCCAAGTGCCAAGGCCGTTTACAGTGAATTGGCGAAAAAACAGAACAATATCACGATTGATTCTGAATTGAGTTCAAGCAGCACAAACCCAGTACAGAACAAGGTGGTAAATAGTGCATTGGCGGGTAAACAGGCAACATTGACCACTGCACAGTTGGGCGCGGCAAATTCTGGGATTACAGCGGCCAAGGTAACCACGTATGATGGGTATGGTGCGAAAATTACGACCGCTCAGAATACTGCTAATGCGGCAATTGCAGCGCCTGCGGCCGCCACAACCAGTACCGATGGCGTGTATACACTGACAATGAAAGTTGTTAATGGTACAAAAACATATGCATGGGAACAGATTGGTCGTTAATGCATGATAAAAAACATGGTATGGCGTGAACGCTTTTGCGTCATACCATGTACAAAAGGCACTTGCCATAAAACAGGATTTTTTGGTATTATATTACTGAGAGATTGAATATACAGAATGTAGAGTCATGAAATATATTAAAAGTATCTTTGCTGTTTCGATTGTTGCCATGGCTGTGGTGGGAAATGCGCGTGCAAGTATCGTATCGCAAACAAACATTGTTGGCGGTTCAAATGTATCTGTAACTGTGCCGACATCTGGTACTAACGCGGGCAAGGTTGTTATTTCTGCAACTGATACGAATACGACGTATACAACAGGTACAACGACATATTCTGGTACAACTAAATTGTACACGGGGACGGGCAGTGCGACCGATGGTACGCTGACCCAAAAAGCAATTACAGATGCGTTGAGTGGCAAGTTGTCCACATCTGGTACGGCGGCCAAAGCAACGGCTGATGCCAGCGGTAACACAATCACATCAACATATGCTACCAAGACAGAGTTGGGAGGCAAGCAAGATAAATCAGCGATGGTTGATTCAACCAGCGAGAACTTGGGTGACTCAAACGATACCAACTATCCAACTGTTGCAGCGGTATGGACCATTGCAGCTAATGCATTGGGTGGCCAAGTTAACAATAAGTTAGACAAGAAGTTTACAGGCGACGCCAACAAGAGCAAAGCAGTAATAACAGATGCTAATGGTGCAATCACCACAGGTACGATTTCGTCCGCAATGATTACAGATGGTGCGGTAACATCCACCAAGATTGCTGATGGTACGATTGCAACGGCTGATTTGTCGGGCGGTTCTGTTACGACAGCAAAAATTGCTGACTTGAACGTGACCGAGGGGAAAATTGCGGCAAACGCAGTTACCACTGCAAAAATCAAGGACGCGAATGTTACCACGGCCAAGGTCGCGGATGGTGCAATCACCACGGCTAAGATTGCCAATGGCACAATTCTGGAAGAAGATTTGTCTGATGCGGTAAAAACGAAACTGAATGCAACTGTTCAGACATTTAATCCTGCGTCGGCAACAGCGGGTAAATATGTGACCAACTTTACCAAAAGTGGCACAACCGTTACAGCAACAACAGCATATGTCCAGATTCCTGTTGGTTCGGCAACCGCGCCGACCAGCGTGGCATCAATCTGGGTTGAATAAAAAACGCGCCACCGGCGCGTTTTTTCAAAGTTCAAAGTACAGAGTTCAAAGTTCAAAGTACAGAGTTCAAAGTTCAAATGATGTGTCCGCCGTTTGGCGGACGGTTTTATTTACTGGATTGCCACGCTGCACTACGCTTGCTCGCAATGACGTTGTTTTTTGTGCATGTGTCGCCTGCGGACTTCGTCCTTGCCGCAACCTTCGCGTACCGCTCGGTTTCATTGCGAGTGTAACGAAGCAATCCAGTTGATAGTGTTGCGTAGCACATATATATCGCCTGTGCAGGGCAAGTCCGCAGGCGACACATAAGAGAATGCGCTGCGCGCAGATTTATTTACTGGATTGCCGCGCTGCGCTCGCAATGACAAATGTGCTAGCAGTGCAAGGAAATAACAAGAGGGCAAGTCCGCAGGCGACACATTTTTAAGTTTTATATTCTACAACTATATCACTATATTGCATTCTGGCCTAGAACAGTGATATCAGGCAGATGCCCAGACCGGCGGCGATAATCGCGCCCAATGTCAATGGCCAGAAATATTTTTTCACGATTGTGTTCGCATGTTCTTGGAATCGCCACAGTAAATAACCAACAATTGCAAAACGCCCTGTACGGAATATCGCAGATACACCCAAGAATAATAAAATTGGATAACCTATGAATCCCAACCAGATTGCCAGCAATTTATACGGAATCGGTGTCACCGCGGTCAGCACAATAATCAATATGCCGTACCGTGAAAACATTGGTTTGATTGCTGTTTCTATCAATTCTGGGTTTGAAAATGTTGTTATCAGCCACATGCCAACAGAATCATACAGCCATGCACCAATCATATACGCAATCGCACCACCAACAATTGAACCCAATGCCGCAGCCACAGTGATGGGCAGAGCGCGCCTTTTGTTCGCAATTATGGGCGGGGTCATAAATACCTCTGGCGGGACAAATAAAAATATAGATTCACAAATTGTTAGTAAAAATACAATCCATGTGTATATGGGACTCTCGGATTTTTTCAGAATATATTCAGCAAACTTCATTGATTCTTTCCTGCTGTTGAACAAAATTTACTTGATTGTAAATGAATATCGGCTACATTACAATCAGATAATGATACAGGGGTGATTTTTATGCCAAGAAAACAAATGCCAAGTAATTCCAATCGCGCGGGGCGCGTCGCGTCCAAGGTTCAGACACTGGTCGCAGAAATTCTGCGTGATGATTACAGCGATGATAAATTGCTGGCGGGGGTGTCCTTGGTTGGGGCGGTTGCGCATGGTGGGTTGCAGTTCGTGCGGCTGTTTTATTATTCGCGTGATAAAAACATTCCCGCGGTGCAACAACGTTTGGACGCGATTACACGTATGGTACGCTTTGAATTGGCGGCACGTATGAATCAGAAATATGTGCCAGAAATTCGTTTTGAATATGACGATACATTGGAACGCGCCGCGCGAATTGACGCTTTGTTGGAAAATCTGTAAAAAACTGCCCGCCGCTTGGTGGGCTGTTTTTATTTACTGGATTGCCACAGTTCTGCTTGCAATGACAAATGTAATATGAAAAAAATACGGTTGAAAATTACAATATACTGGTGTATCATTGCCGCATGCATCAAAAAAATATCAGAAATTTTGCAATTGTTGCACATATTGATCATGGTAAATCGACGCTGTCTGATCGGCTAATTGAGTATACAGGCGGTCTGCAATCGCGCGAAATGAAAGCCCAAGTTTTGGATTCTATGGATATAGAACGCGAACGTGGCATTACAATCAAGGCCCAGACAGTGCGTCTGAACTATCATGCGCGTGATGGGCAAACGTATCAGTTAAATTTGATGGACACGCCGGGGCACGTGGACTTTTCTTATGAGGTGTCGCGCAGTTTGGCCGCGTGCGAGGGGGCGTTGATTCTGGTCGATGCAACCCAAGGGGTTCAGGCCCAGACGTTGGCAAATGCTTATTTGGCGTTGGACAACGATTTGGAAATGTTGCCGGTGCTGAATAAAATTGATTTGCCGTCCAGCGATGTAGAAGGTACGCGTCAGCAAATAGCAGATGCAATCGGGCTGGACGCGACAAATGCCGTATGCGTTTCTGGGAAAACAGGTGCGGGCGTGCCCGAACTGTTGGAAGAAATCGTTCATAAATTGCCCGCCCCACACGGTAATGAAGATGCCCCAACGCGCGCGTTGTTGGTGGATTCGTGGTATGATTCTTATCTGGGGGTGGTGGTTTTAGTACGCGTGGTTGATGGAAAATTATCACGTGGGCAAAAGATAAAGTTTTTGGCAACTGGTGCGGAATATACGGTTGAAAAAATCGGATATTTTACACCCAAGATGGTTGATGTTGATACCCTGAATACTGGTGAAATTGGTTTTATTATCACGGGTATGAAAACAATTCATGATTGCAAGGTTGGTGATACAATTGCCGATGCCAAGGTGGCGGCCGCCACTGGGGCAGAGGCATTGCCAGGGTTCAAACCGTCTGTGCCTGTGGTGTTTTCGTCATTCTTTCCCGTGGCTGCGGACGACTATCCGACATTGCGTGAAAGCGCAGAAAAGTTGGCGTTAAATGACGCGTCGTTTATGTTCACAACCGAAAAATCATCTGCGCTGGGGTTTGGGTTGCGCTGTGGATTTTTGGGATTATTGCATATGGAAATTATCAGCGAACGCCTGTCGCGCGAATTTAATTTGTCGTTGATAAATACTGTGCCCAGCGTGTTATACAAGGTCTATATGCGTGATGGCAGCGAAATGGATTTGGAAAATCCAGCAGATATGCCTGATGTGACGAAAATTCAATCTATTGAAGAACCATGGGTTCGTGCCACAATTATGATGCCAGATAAATACATGGGCGGAATTATGTCGCTGTGTGCGGAACGCCGTGGCGTCCAAGAAAACGTATCTTATGTTGGTAATCGTGCGGTATTGGTGTATCAATTACCGTTGGCAGAAATCGTGTTTGATTTTTATGACAGGGTAAAATCTATATCTTCGGGGTATGCATCATTTGATTATGTCGTTAATGGTTATCAACCATCTGATTTGGTCAAGGTGTCAATTCTGGTTAACGATGAAAATGTTGAACCGTTATCTTTTATGTGCCATCGCATGTTCGCAGAACGTCGCGGTCGCCAAATTGTGGAAAAACTGAAAGACCTGATACCACGTCATCAGTTCAAAATTCCATTGCAGGCGGCCATTGGTGGCAAAATTATTGCGCGTGAAACAATTGCGGCATATCGTAAAGATGTGACTGCAAAATGTTACGGCGGGGATATCACCCGTAAACGCAAACTGTTGGAGAAGCAGAAGGAGGGGAAAAAGCGTATGCGCACATTTGGGAATGTTGAAATTCCACAAAGCGCATTCATAAACGCACTGAAAGTGTCGTAACAAAAGGAGCCCACGATGCTGATTGACAGAATATGGTACTATATAAAAACAGATACCCAGACGCGCGCCACGGATCGGCTGCGTTATCAAGAACTGAAACTGCAAGAGCAGGTGTTGGCCAAGGAAGCATGTGATGCATATGCCGAAATGAGAAAAGGGGCGTGTGTTGTCGTGACGTTTCATGAAGGCGAAAATTGGGCCGATGATTATCCCTGCTTTTCATATTACAATACGCATATTTGCCCACATTTCAGCGAAAACAAGATATGTAATGTGACCGGTTGTAATTCATATCCCGCAAAGCACAAGTATGACATTGCGTACGCGAAGTGGTATGAGGCACATCGCTGTATTAAAAACTTCTGGCGTGATGCACACATTGCACATAATACAAACGGCAAATAACCCAAGGGGGTATAAAATGATACTAGCCAAAATAAAATATTTATTGAAAACAGACAAGGCCACGCGCCGCGCCGATAAAAATGAATATGATATATTGAACGAAAAATACATTAAAACATTCACAGATGAACAAGAGGCCTTTGATGATATGACCATTGTACGTGTGTGCGAAAAAAATAAGCCACAAATGTCTGATAATGCATGCCGTATATCTGTGATTGCTGCCAAGACCGGTCAAATCCGTGATGTTCGTGAATGCGTGTTCTTTCATCGTAATGGTTGTGGTCGTGTGTATTGTCCTTGTTATCCCCAGATGGAAAAATGGGTTCGCGCCCGTACAGAACGCGCTGTATACACCAAAGCATTGAAATGCTTTTGGTTGGACAAGGTAAAAACACGTGGTGGTAAATAAATATTGGGGGTAATTATATGTTCACAGATACTATAAAATATTTTTTCAAAACAGAGAGCTTATCCATGGGATCCATCGCAGTCACCCCCTTGCAGCATACGATAGGTCGAATATGTTTCCAACATCTCTGATGACGATAAAACGATAGCATTTGT
>OQWM01001656.1_pt1 | contig 15259 bp, 6 predicted proteins | sample 1691531 | NCBI WGS metagenome assembly OQWM01 (sample SAMN03418257, study PRJEB22391) | human gut metagenome | biome: human-gut; feature: organic feature; material: feces | host: Homo sapiens | place: Tanzania | collected 2013-01
AAATGGCCCAAAAGCTAAAGGATGCCGGGGCTATGGGCATGGGAATCTCCTTAGACTCTATGGATAAGGAGAAGCACAATCAGTTCCGTAAGTTTCCGGGAGCCTGGGAAGGGGCAGTACAGGGAATGCGAAATTGTCGTGCTGTAGGCCTGCCTTTCCAGATTCACACCACAGTTATGGAGTGGAACAATCATGAGCTGGAGGCTTTGACGGATTTTGCCGTAGTCGAGGGGGCCGTGGCTCATCATTTCTTCTTTTTGGTGCCTACGGGACGAGCCAAAACCATTGAAGCGGAGTCCTTGCGGGCAGAGGCCTATGAGGAAACCCTGACCAGAATCATGAAAAAACAGCAGCAGGTGGATATTGAATTGAAGCCAACCTGTGCTCCGCAGTTCCTGCGGATTGCAGACCAGATGGGACTGAAAACTCGTTTCCGCAGAGGTTGCCTTGCTGGTACAGCCTATTGTATAATTAGCCCTAGGGGCAAGGTACAGCCTTGTGCCTATTTGAATATGGAGCTGGGGGATGTGCGCCAGACTCCATTTGATGAAATCTGGAAAAACAGCCCTGTGCTGAACAAGCTGCGTACTATGGAATATTCCGGTGGCTGCGGCAGCTGTCAGTACAAGAGAGCCTGTGGTGGCTGTCGGGCCAGAGCTGCCTACTACCATGAGGGTGACTATATGGCAGAGGAGCCTTGGTGCCTTTATCATGGCCGTAAGGGCTGAGAATAGGGCTAATGTATTAGGTAAAGCAATTGATGATACTGGGGTGAAGTATATGATAAAAGTAATTTTTTCTGACATGGATGGAACCTTGCTGGATGAGAATGGCCAGCTTCCAACTGAATTTGATGAGGTCATGGGAGAGCTGAAAAAGCGAAATGTAATTTTTGCTCCTACCAGTGGCCGTCAGTATTATGCCCTGATGTATCAAATGGGTAAGTACAAGGATGATTTCCTCTTTCTGGCAGAAAATGGAGCTTATTCCTGCTATCGGGAAAAGGAAATGTTTTCCACCGGCTCCCAGATAATACTTATTGAATCCGTAGCCGGAACCAAACATGGTATTCTGCTGAGTCAAAACACCAGTACCACCGTCATTACCACCATACCAAAGTTCCCAAGGATAACCTGTCATGGAAGCTGTTGTCCAGTCGAGGTTCATGTTCTGGCCATTCACGATACACTCTTCATACAAACGTGGATCACGGCTAAGCGTTGTGGTAACTTGTCGGCTACCAGCAGGCACAGTACCATCCACGAACATGGTATGCAGAGACTTCTTGTTGCGGGAAATCGCACCTGTATATTTATTGGTTACGAAGTTCTTCACATTCACGGTAAAGCTTCCATCCTTATGATATACCATGGTTGAGTCTGGCTGAGTAGCCTGGTTCTTATAGGTCTTCTTGGCTGCATTATCCCAGTTGAAAGGTTCGCCATCATTCCAAGAGAACTTCTCCACATACTCCTGTGTAGGGCAATAAGCATTACGTGGCACAGACTTAGAATACCAGGAGTGCCAGCAATAACGGCCTGCACCAGTCATATCATTACCCTGTACACGCACACTGTGCAATACCTCGGTAGAAGCATTGAGGTAATAACCACGGCGATAAGCCAGTCGATAGTAAGGCACCTTCCCATCTGCCTTGGTAACATTAGCCGGAATATTGGCTTCCTCCAGCTGATACTCGCCTTCCTGCTGCAACTTGTTGTAGAAATCATCACAGGCCTTGGCAAAGGCATCCCAACGAGCCTGGCGCTTAGCAGGATCAGAAGCATCCGTGTACATGATATATGGTTTCACCTCTTCTGAAGCACCATCATAATATGGCTTTCCATCCTCAGGATTCAGCAAAGGAGAGGCAGCAAACTGCAAGACCTTGCACTTCAAAGCCATCGCACCTGCCTTGGTCCAACGACCGTTCATTGTTGCCGAGGCTTTCCATGGCAAAGCACTCTCGGCAATAGCCTGATCAAGCTCAGCTACCATCCAGTTAACACAATCCTCTACCGTATTACGAGGCATTTGTTCGCTCACCTCGCCAATCTCCAAAGGATGATCCATGATAGGAATTCCACCAAAATGCTGGAAGGTATTGAAGAAGGCATCAACCATCAGACAACGGGCTTCAGCCTTCAGGCGATTCTTCTCTTCCTGAGTCATATCAGCCTCAGGAGCACGATCTACATTAGCCAGGAAAATCTGGGCAGCACGAATCGACTTCCACTGAAACTCCTTGTCGTATGAATAAAGCGGACCATCCAGACCATCAGAACGGTCAACATTGGCAGTCAGAGAACCTGTATAGTACTTGGTATATACGGCAGGTCCGTTAAAGAAGTCGTGCCAGCAATCGGTGAGTGCATCAAACTTACCAGCATATGGGTTACCCGCATGAGGCATATTGGTTCCCCCATTATAATAAGGTAAGCCATAATACTGCTTGGAGTAGATACCTACAAGAAACTCACGTGTATATTCTGCATTCTGGAATACAGAGTCGATAGTGGCAGTAGAACTGGTTGCCTTATCAAGAGAGGCATCACCCACAGCAATGGTATCTGTACAAGCGGTAAACGCTGCACCTGCCATGAGCATTGCTACTGCACTATGTAATAGTATATTATGTTTCATTGTTTCTTTGTTCATTTATTTACATTACCTTTTGATTAGAAGCCTACATTCAAACTAATGGTGTAGGTACGCTGCAATGGGTAAGATGGAGCATTAGAAGCTCTGGTCTCCGGGTCACCCCACTTATAAGGAGTAAAGGTAAGGAGGTTATAGCCCGAAAGGGTTACCTCGCACTTGTTCATACCAATCTTCTTGAAAGCCGGATTTATGAAATCGTATGACAAAGAGACTGTCTTCAGACGAAGATACTTGGCATCCTTCTCCCAGAGGTCAGATTCTGTATAGTTCTGCTCGGCATTATCCCAAGTGGCACGTGGATAGAGCGCATTCTGCGACTCATAGCTTCCTGGTGTCCATGTATTGTTAACATGGTATGAAAGAAGTCCACCCTGGGTTGTATTGGAAGAACAGAAGAATGGCTGACGGAACACATCGGTGATGTAACGGCTTACATTCCATGCACCAGTGAGCTGCATGTTGAAGGTCAGGCGCTTGTAGTTGAAACCAAGTGTCAAACCTGCCATGTACTCAGGATCATCCGTATAACCATTGTCACGGGTCTTATCATTAGGATCTATCTTATGGTCACCATCAAGATCGATATATACACAATCGCCAGGCATGAGGTAATCCTTCAGCTGTGTTGGGAATGGCTGACCGAATGTCTTCTCATACTCTACCTTGGTCTGTTCACCCTCGTAATACTTCCAGAACTTATACATAGAACGGGCACCGATGCGATGCCCCCTTGCCATCATGTATTCATTCTTCTTAGGCTCCTCCTTCATCTCTACGATTTCATTCTGGTTGTAAGAGAGATTCAGTTTACCCCAGAAGCGGAAGTCCTTGCCTATCTTGTCATTGTAACCGAGCGAAAGTTCCCAACCCCATGACTTTGTCTCACCGGCATTGGTATAAGGCATAGTGAAACCTATGGTTGAAGGAACTGTTTCATCACGAACAAGGATATCGGTACGATGCTCACGATAATAATCGAAAGTTGTCTTAAAGCGGTCGCCGAAGAAATACAGGTCGAAACCATAGTCCTGCTTGAACGCCTTCTCCCAACCAATATCAGGGTTGTTCTTGATAGACTCGTATGCACCTGCTATAGAAGAGGTTCCCTGAACGGTACCCGACTGAGCGTTACCGAAGAGATAACCATAGGAATCTGCCCAGTTGCTCATATTGTTTGTCAAGCCATAGCTGCCCGTGATATATGGATCGGCGAGATACATGAATCGGATAGCATCCTTGGTCTTGTCGTTACCAACGAGACCCCAAGATGCACGGATCTTGAAGAAAGATGCCACCTTGGAAATTGGCTTCCAGAACTTCTCCTCGCTGAGAATCCATCCCACGGAACCTGCAGGGAAGACACCGAAGCGTCTGCCTGGCGCAAAGTTCTCTGATCCGTTGTAACCCATGTTGAACTCTGCCATATAGCGGCTGGCATAATCGTAAGTAACACGACCCACAAGACCCACGTAAGAACGAGGTACATCAGGATAAGAATCTTTAGAATAGTAATACTGCTTCGACTGGTTGTAAAGGAGCAGTGCATTAACGGTATGCTTATCGAATACACGGGAATAGTTGAAGCTACCCTCCAGATACCAGTCACGAGCCTTAGCCTGAGATGCAGAATAAGAAGGATCTGTATCATTGCCATTCTGACGATATACAATATATGGTGTACCATCAGCATTTAAGATTATTTTCTTGTTACCTTCAGCATCCAAGATGAATTGACCCTGATCGTCTTTCTCATACTGTATGAGCGGATTGAATGAAGCCACGACACTCTTACCCTGCTTATTAATGGTATAGGCAGAGTTATAAGATCCCTTTGCCTTGAAACTCAAGCCCTTGGTAATGAAGTCAAGCTTCTGGTCGAGAACAAGGTCCATCTGAATCTTATTGATATTGGTCTGCATGAAGCCATTACCATAGTAACCCATACCTGCATTACCTACGAACGGCAACTTCTGATCATCATAGTCGGCGGTACAATAAACCAACTTATTATCCACGAGACCAGGACTGGAGAATGGAGTTGCATAATAAATCTGCTTAATCAATCCGGCTGCACCTGAACCTGTATAAGGCTTATCCGCATTGCTCACGTTACCAGCCACATTGAACGACAAGGTTGTAGTCTTGGTTGCCTTGAGGTCGAGGTTAGAACGATAGTTGAAACGATGATACTGATAACCGAAGTCATATCCGGCACCAAACTCCTTGAAAAGACCATCCTGAGAGTAATAACCAGCAGAGATAAAGTACTTCACACGATCAGTTCCACCCGAGATATTCAAGTTGTGCTGCTGCTGAAGCGTTACATCCTTCATGATATAATCAGCCCACTTGGTACTTGGGAAACGGATAGGGTCTGAGCCAGTGGCAAACTTCTGAATGATACCATCAGAGAAACTGTTAGAGAAAGTGTGCTCAGCAGTATATGCATCCAAATCCGGATATTTGCCAATTGCCACACTCTTGTTTGCACGCATCCAATAATCATTCAGAGACATCTGATTATAGAAGTTGGCATACTCGTAAGAGCTAGCCTGCTCCACCATCTTGGTAGGAGCAAGAGCGGTCCAGGATGTTGACACACTAATCTTGGCCTTGCCCTGAGCACCACGCTTGGTAGTGATAAGGACAACACCATTGGCACCACGAACACCGAACACGGCAGTCGCAGAAGCATCCTTCAATACTGTAACACTCTCGATTTCATTTGGGTCAATATCTGCCATGGTTCGCTCCACACCATCCACCTGGATAAGAGGCTGCGAATCACCCCAAGTAGCCTTACCGCGAACGAAAATCTCTGCAGCATCGCTACCTGGCTCACCAGAATACTGTACGGTTGTCACACCCGAAAGCTGACCACCGAGCACGTTATTGACAGAACCTACGGAAGTGCGGACCAAATCCTCACTCTTCACGCTGGAGATGGCACCTGTCATGGTTACCTTCTTCTGCACACCATAAGCCACCACCTCTACTGCATTCAAGCTGACAGCTCCACCCTCCTTCATGGTTACTTTCATACCATTCTTGGCAGGAACTATCTGGTCAGCGAATCCAATATAGGAAACCTTCAATTTTGCGCCTGGCTTTACCTTTATGGAGAAATTACCATCCATATCGGCAACTGTACCTTGCGTACTACTACCACCTACGACCAAAATCGTTGCACCAATAACTGGTTCTCCGGTCTCGTCGACAACTGTACCTTTTATGAGTTCTCCCTGTTGTACATTCTGTACCTCAGCAATAGCCTTCGACACCAAGATTGGTGAGAAAGTCATCGTCGTGAGACACAGCGCCAAGGGTAGAACAGAACTTTTCAGGACTTTGTTTTTGTTCATACCTGGTTTTAGTTTTTAAGAAGATCAGCAGCAGGATCCAACGTCCCACCACCAACTTTCATGTTTGTATTTAATTTTATTTAATTCTTTGGTTTAAAATTTGTTGCTGCAAAAGTACGAATTTCATTGTATATATATAAATCTAAATCGTACAATTATCCGTCAGATTGTACAAATATACATAATAAACAAACAAAAAGACACAATAAATAACAAAAAATAGCACGAAAACCAAAGGAAAGAGACAATAATACCTAGTTTATCTAGTGGATTTAGTTTTAGTCAGTAGGCGTTCTATCAATCCTTGAACTCCAAGGAGAGTTCTCCTGTTCCCAGAAGATTATAGCTCATACGATGGTATGGCGTAGTGCCAAACTCCTTGATTGCCGCACGATGCTTCTTCGTAGGATAGCCCTTGTTGCTCTTCCAGTCGTACTGAGGATATTCCTCGGCAAGGGCATCCATATAGTCATCACGATAGGTCTTGGCAAGGATGCTTGCCGCAGCTATCGCCAGATACTTGCCATCACCTTTCACTATAGTAGTATAAGGTAAATCCTGGTAAGGCTTGAAGCGGTTGCCGTCTACGATGACTGCCTCTGGGCGCACCTTCAACTGGTCCAAGGCACGATGCATCGCCAGAAAACTGGCATTCAGAATATTGATTTGATCGATTTCTTCGGGAGTAACCACCCCCACAGCCCAAGCCACCGCATCACGCTCTATCTGCTCGCGGAGCGCCTTGCGCTTCTTGTCGGTGAGTTTCTTACTATCGTTCAAATCTGCATTCTGATAATTAGGGGGAAGAATAACGGCGGCAGCATACACGCTGCCCGCCAAACATCCACGGCCTGCCTCATCGCAGCCAGCCTCAACCATATCCTTATAATAATGACTTTCTAACATAACTTATTCTGATTATTATTATTTCTTATTCTGTTTTTTATATTTCTTATTCTGATAAATACTTCTTCTTATTCTGACGAAGACTCCTTCTATTCCTTTGCTTGCTCTTGCTTGATATACTGCGATGGAGGCATGCCATATTGCGCCTTGAAGCACTTGCTGAAATAGTAAGGGTTGTCGAATCCCACGGCATACGCCACCTCCGACACATTGTTGTCGCCTTTCGCCAATAATTCTGCCGCCTTCTTCATTCTCAACACACGGATGTAGTCGTTTGGCGTATAACCCGTCACACCTCTCACCTTTCTATAAAAGAGGGTACGACCCATACGCAGCAGACCTGCCACCTTATCTACCGACAAATCCTGCTCGCCAAGACGTGGATAAATCACAGCATCCAAACGGCGCACAAACATCTGGTCTTGCTCACTGGCGCACATCGCCGAGCGAACCGTCTGCCCCTCCTTGCTGAACTTCTGCTTGAGTCGCTCACGCTGGTCGAGCAACTGGAAGATGCGAGCTACCAGCAGTTGCGGACTGAAAGGCTTCGTGATATAGGCATCGGCTCCCGACTCCGTACCCTCCAGCACCTTGTCATCGGTACTCAATGCCGTCAACAGGATCACAGGGATATGGCAGGTTTCAAACTTATTCTTGAGTCGCTTGGTCAGTTCGAAGCCATTCATCCCCGGCATCATCACATCGCTCACCACCAGGTCGAAATCTTCTTCCTTCGCCATGGCCAAGCCCATCTGCCCATCGGTAGCCACCTTGAGGTTAAAGCAACTTTCCAATTCCGAAGCCAGGAAGTCGCGCACATCATTATCATCCTCTACCAGCAAGATGGTCTTGCGATTGAGAGGCTCATCGGTATCTGCTTTCTGCTGCTCTTTCTTTTCATCCTCAGGATTTATCACAGTATCCACAGGCGCAACCAATATCGGATTGTTCTCTATCAGAAAGTCTGATTCCTCATAGCATTCCTTGTCCAACGGAATCTTCACCACAAAGACTGCTCCTCCCCCTTCGTTGTCATGGAAGGAGATTTCTCCATGGTGAACCTTCACCAACTCGTGGGTAAGATGCAAACCGATGCCAAAGTTCTCGCCCGTATAACTGCTCTGCATGAAACGGCTGAACAGCTGGGCTTGCTTCTCCTTCGGTATTCCTACACCGGTATCAGCCACTCTGATTATCAGTTTTTCCTCTTGGAAAGCGAGGCTAACCACTATCCTGCCCTTCACAGGCGTATATTTAAAGGCATTGGAAAGCAGATTGAACACCACCTTGTCCATCTTTTGCTGGTCAAGATACATCAGATAGGCTGGCAACTGAGACTCAAGCTTAAAATCTATCTGCTTAGATTCAGCCGCATCGTCAAACATCTTGCAGATGCCCTGCACGAACATCACAACATCCGTTTCCTGCAAGGAAAGTTTCAGTTTTCCTGCCTGCATTTTTCTGAATTCCAACAGTTGGTCGATGAGTCGCAACATACGCTGCACACTCTTATCCATCGTTCTCATAGTTTTCTCCAGCTCCGGCTGCCAATGATTGGCCTTCATGATACGCTTTTCCTTTTCGAGAGAGCCTTGAATCAATGTAAGCGGGGTGCGGAACTCATGGGCAATATTGGTAAAGAACACCAACTTATAGCGTGTAAGTTCCTGTTCGAACTTGATTTTTCCCTTCAGGATATTCTTCTCACGAATGCTCTTGGCAATCATGACTATTGCCACCGTAAGGAACAAAGCATAGAATACCCACGCCCATACCGACAGATAGAATGGAGGTTGAACGCAGATATCGAGTACACTTTCCTTGCCCCAGATACCATCGGAATAGGAAGCCTTGACGTGAAGGCGATAACTGCCAAATGGCAGATTCTGGTAATTAACCCAAGGAGTAGGCGAAGGAATGCTCCAAGATGAATCGTATCCCTCCAGCCAATAGGTATATTTCACGTTATTCACATCGGAATAATCGAGCGTAGAGAAGTTAATTTTAGGCGAACGCTCCTCATACGACAAGGTCATCTCATCAGAATAAGGATGAGAGGTAAACACCACGGAAGTCTGTCCCTTGACATGACTGATACGGGAAGGATTAATGATGGTTAAACCATAATTGCCACCCAGCAACACCCTGCCGTCATCGAGACATACTGCCGAGTTCTCATTATAAACATTGCCCATCATGACCCGGGAGAAAAGATAGTTATCAAAGGAATTATCCTTTGCCTTCCAGCAAGATACACCCTGCTGGGTAGATACCCACAGATTTCCGTCTTCGGTTTCCACCACCGACTGCACCATATTGTTGATAAGTCCTTGCGAAGCATCCAGAATACGGAATTTTCCGTCTTGCATGCACACCAATCCCTCGCCAGGCACAGTGAGCCACAGTCTTCCCTGTCTATCTACCAGCATATCATGTATCTCGGAACCCCGTTTATAGACACGCAGTCCCTGTCCATCAGCAGCAAACCGATTGGGATCTACACAGAAGAGACCACCCGAAGTACCGCCCCAAAGCATACCTTTGCGGTCGATGGCGAGACATCTTACTTCGTTAAGTCCTACACTATCAGCAAAGAAAGTCTTCACCTCATATCCTTCGCCACGAGGAATGGCTACACTCAAGCCTTCGCCAAAGGTACCTATCCACATACGTCCCCGAGCATCCGGTTTCAGACAGAACACTTTCTTGTTCTTGAAATCCAGTCCTGGAATGCCATAGATACCCTTTCCTCGGGTACCAATCCACATTCTTCCCTGTGGCATTTCCACCATACTATATATATTGGAATCAAAATGGCTCTTTCCCTGCATTTGCGCCATGTCGGCACTATAATGATACAGGCATCCATCGCGAGTACCCACCATCACCGAACCGTCACGCTGCTTCTTAACCATTCTCACCACATTAGAGAAATCGAGGTTCTCCTTGCCATTCGGGAAAATGCGCACCACACCCTTGTCCATTACCTGGAGATGTGACACCCCTCCATACTCAGCACTTACCCATACTCCATCACGACGGTCGGCAGCAATGCAAAGCAGGTAATTAGAGGCTATCGGCGATTCTCCCTTGTCGTTTGCCACGAAGTGCTGCCCTTGGGTCAAGTCGTGGTTGAATACAAAAAGTCCCTTGCCATAGGTGGATATCCAAACCAGACCGTGGTTATCCTCCACGATGTTAAAACGTTCGTAGTCGATATAGTTGGTTTCATTTGGCAACAAGCGCAAGGTGATCAGGCTATCGCCCACCACCTTGCGCAAGATACCCGTATTGTTGTAAATCCACTTGCCACCTTTATTATCAGTAAGCACACGCCCATTAGGCACCTTCCATTTCTGCACCAGTTGCTTATCAGCTATTTTTGCATCCTGCAACTTAGGCAGGATATCCTCCATCTCTTTAGCCGAGAGGTACTTCACCTTGAAGTTTCCATCACGATAATCTACGATGAGTCCCCCATCCTTTGGTCCCCACATATAGAACAGTCCCTTTTCCTGCAATTTTGATTGGGTAAAATGCAAAGATCTTTTCTGTGCATTCCATCCTTTCGCCTCCTGCAGGTAATCCACCAGATGTCCCGTTGTCATATCCAGACAATAAAATGTTTCAGAGGCAGTATAAATCCACATATACTTAAAGTCCTTATCTTCCGTGATGCGCTTCACACGGCGGTCGGAGCTAGAAGCATACGCACTATCCTGTAAATACACTTTCATCTGATTGCCATCATATCTTGCCAATCCATTGTTGGTAGAAAACCACATGAATCCTTTCTGGTCCTGGTAAATATCAGACACGGCATTAGAAGGCAATCCGTCTTGAAGGGTCACCAATTTGGCTCTCACATCAATGGGAAGTGAGAGCGTATCGATAGAAGTCTCCTGACTTACCTTTTCTTTGCAATCATCGTCCTCATGAGCTTGCTTTCCATGCCCAAGGCATGCTTGGAGAGTCAATATTACAAAGATTATGATGATAAATCTTATATATTTCATTTTGTTTCAGCCGCTTTAATTGAGGGCAAAGATACAACTTTTATCTGAAACAAAAGCAAAATTGGGAAATAAGTATCATTTTTTAGTGTATTATTATCAAAAATCCTTTTCCAGGGTGCAAGAACATATCTTTTAGAGTGCGAGAACATACCTTCAGAGAGATTCCCATTAGGTTATGGATGATATAGGTAAATCTGGCTAGTTTACTGTTTACGTAGAACAGTTAACTGGCGGAACTAGAACAGTTCACTGTCTTACCTAGAACAGCCAACTGTCTCCATATCTGCCAGTTGGCTGTCCATGTAGCACAGTAAAACCTGCCATAAGAGATAAGAATACAAGACCATCTCCCTGGGATTTCTGATTCCGAGATCTGAATAAACAATGGAGTCATGAAATACTCTTCACTCTTCACCCATCCTTCGGAAATACCGATAAACAGGGCGTTTCCTAGTGGTGAAGAGTTGGCTCAACTCTTCACCACTCTTCACCACTCTTCACCCAAATGGTATAAACGCGGAGCCGCTTACAATCTCAGAAACCACCTATAAAAGAAGCATCCGGCAAAATCACTCACCAAGCCTCCCCTATTTCTGCTTGAGTTCAATGAGCTGATAAGCCTGTCCCTTCTTGGTATGCTTCATCTTGCAACCCATCAGCTTGAGCGACTGTCCGATGCGAATCTTGGTGCTCAGATTACTCATCAGCATCGGATAATGCTCATGCAGCACCTGGAAAATCTCAGAGCAGTTCATCCACTTTCCCTCATCTTCTTCCTCCCCTTCAGGAACCCGGAAGCAGTTGCGTATCATCGATTCCAGGTCGTCTGTCTTGAAGAAAGGCAGGTTCTTCTGCTGGATGCGAGCCACCTCGTCATTGGTGAACCAATAAGGGGTCTGCTGATGGCAAAGCTCATACATAACTTGTGCATAGAGCTGGTCATAATTGATGACCGAACTATTGTCTATATATTCACCCGCAGGAATGTGAAGGCAGATGTATCGGCGGCTACCGGTAGGGTCGCAAAGCGGATGCTCATCGTTGGTGGTAGCCAGGAACGATGCGAACCGAAGACGGTCGTCCTGGCTCTTGCCAAAGATGGGGCGTCCGTTCACCCTTACCTTGGAGAGGGTTTGCTTGAGCTTGCCCTGCTGCGAAGCTCCCATGTTGGCGAGCTCGTCGATATTGACAAAGAGGTTGTGGGTGAGTGCCATCTCGGAATCAAACTTATTGCCAAAGTTGATGTGATCGAGGAAATACTGGCGAAGTTTCTCCGGCAGCAGGCGAACGGCAAAGGTACTTTTTCCGCACCCCTGCTGACCGATGAGGATAGGCACCGCCTCATTGCCATGCAGCATATCCATCTGCAGCCAATGAGCCACAGCCGAACGCAACCAGATGGAGCACCAGTTAAGCTGCTCGCTGGTTAACCCCGGGATTCTGCCAAAGAGTTCTGCCACCTGGTTCTGTCCATCCCACTTAGGCAGGCTTTCCAGATACTCCTTGATAGGGTTGTACACAGGCACCTCCTCGGAATTGATAAACTCATCGATGTCCTGACGAGGCGACTTGTTCTCGCCGATGCCCAATCGCTTGGCATGGCGGACGATGGAGTTGAAAGCATTGTTGGTGAGCACCTTCCAGTCACCATCTTTCGCCTCCTGCTCACTCTCATCATCTTTCTTAATGATGAGATACTCAGTCTTTCCGCTCAGAATGTTTCTGCGGAAAAGATAATACTCGTCCAGAAAGCTCTCTACCAGAGAGAAGTCTGAACCACTTTCGATCATCATCTCAGATGATCCGTTTTTTGTAGAATTCTTCATGCTATAATTATTTTAAAGATGTTCCCTTATGGGTGAAGAGAGGTGAAGAGTGGTGAAGAGTTGCGAGAACTCTTCACCCCGCCAAACGCCCTGTTTATCGGGGTTTGCGAGGGATGGGTGAAGAGTGAAGAGTATTTGGCAAAATTCTCTGCCGCTACATATTGTCGCAAGATTCTGTTGCTACATACTGTTGCTACACCCTATTACAGCACTCTATCAACCTTGTTTCTGAATGCGATTGCAAAAGTAATCAATTTGCAAGACGAATCCAACTTTTCCCCACAATCCCGCTACGCTTTTCCGGCAAATGGGGAAAAAAGAAAAGCCAACGGGGAAAGGAATGGGGAAATCAGAGAAAATAACATCATTTATACTTCCAAAACATCAGATATCAAAAAATATTCGTACTTTTGCAGAATATAAAAGAGAATATCAAACTTAAAAACATAATATATGACAGATACTGAAAACGCAAATTTCAGTTACGAGGTCTTCGACCGACAACTAGAAAATTTCTGCAGGATGCTCAACGTCCTGATAGAAGCATGGGATGATTACAGCCCGCAGGAACTAACATTCGATATCCGTTCGCTTTGCATCAAAGCCAACCGACTCTGCCACATGGCGGAGCAGGACATGGTACTGCAGCACAACGACTTAACCAAACAGCGCAAGGAGAACAACGAGAAATACGAGGTTACGTTAAGCATCGGGGTTCTCGATGAATTCACGCCCCTCATGTCGCGTGTTATCCAGGAAACAAGAGCAGGGCATCTGCTGGAAGGAAACCGAACCAAGGTGATGCCGCTTGATATCAGCCAACTCCTGCCAAAACTCTACGGATTTCTGAGCACAGAAGACCAGGAGAAAAGCAAGCTGGTTGATGTTCAGGAAGTTATCGAGATACAAAAGGAGCTGTCACGCCAGGTGAAGCCCACCCACATTGCGGGCGTAAAACCCGTGGAGCGACTTTGGAACCTCTTCCAGCTCTACAGCATGGCCTGCTATCTGCTCTTCCATTTCCGGAAGGTAAGCAATTTCTCCCTCAAGAGCAAGAACGAAGAGCAAACGGCCCGCATCTTCGAGATGACCCTGCAGAAATACCAGGAGGAGCCCAAGGGCATGATGGAGATAGAGAAATATTTCACTACGCTGGAATACGACAACAATGGTAAGTCGCTCACTATCAACCAATATCTGGCGGCAAGAAAGGATTTAAAGAATGATGTGCCCGAGAATCTGCGCCTATGCTTTATGAAATATGTAAAGGATACCACCCAGTTGGGTGCTGCGCTCAATCATATCAGCTTTACCCCAGAAGAGTATCTCAAGTTGGTTTCAGCCACGGTGAAATGGCACATCATTGAGCAGGAAATCTACGACATAGAGCATCCCGAAGGTGTGCCTCAGGTATTGGAGAACGGGGTGTTCTATACCGTGAAGGATGGCAAATACATCGACATGGTCAAGTTAAAGAACGAGATAGCCAAAATGGTGGAGCTTGTAACGAGAAAGAACCACTGGTTCTGTGTATGGTGTGTGCTGAAACATCATAACCTGCTGAAGGACAAGCAGAATTTCTCAGCCTTTGCCCATCAGATGATGAGTCCCGACTGGTTTGGCGACATTGATGAATATCTTCATTTCTCTGGCGATACGCTTCGAGATTACCGCCGCTATTTCTCAGAAATAGATTTCGCCGATTGGAATGAAGAGGATTTCAAAGAGAAGAAGGAGATTTTCCACATGACCAAATGGTCGGATAAACTCCTGGACAAGTTCCAGAATATCTGCAAGGCTATGAACGGAAAAGTGGATATGGCAATATAAACAAAGAAAGCAAATCGCTTTCTTCGTTTATATTCGCTCAATCTGGTGAATCTGGCTAAAAGCCCTATCTTTTATTTCAGATATTCTCCGAAATCAGTCAATCTCATATCACCCTTCTTCAGGAAGGTATCGTGCATGGCGAGGGCGGCACGCATGCTCTGTGGTTCGTGTCCCTTCTCTGCGAATTTCAGATATTCACGGAGCATAGGGCGATAATCCGGGTGCGCACAGTTTTCAATAATCTCCTTGGCACGACGCAAAGGACCCTTGCCACGAAGATCGGCTACTCCCTGCTCGGTAACGATGACATCCACATCGTGCTCGGTGCTATCCACGTGACTGCACATCGGAACGATGGCAGAGATGCAACCATTCTTGGTGGTACTCTGCGTGGTGAAGATAGAGATGAAACCATTACGCTCGTAGTCGCAGGAACCTCCGATACCATTCATCAGCTTGCTGCCGCAGATATGGCTGGAGTTCTCATTGCCATAGATATCACACTCGATAGCGGTGTTCATAGCGATGACACCCAGTCGGCGAATCACCTCAGGAGAGTTCGAAATCTCGCTCTGACGAATGGTGAGATGCTTCTTGAAGTAATCAATATCATCATACACCTCTTTCAATGTATCGTTGGTTACGGTGAGCGAAGAGC
>OQWM01001659.1_pt1 | contig 15251 bp, 9 predicted proteins | sample 1691531 | NCBI WGS metagenome assembly OQWM01 (sample SAMN03418257, study PRJEB22391) | human gut metagenome | biome: human-gut; feature: organic feature; material: feces | host: Homo sapiens | place: Tanzania | collected 2013-01
CTTCTACGGACGAAGAGATAGAACGCGCGTGCAGGCGCGCGCATTGTCACGGGTTTATATCCAGACTTCCCGAAGGGTACGATACCGTAATCGGCGAAGAAGGGCTTTCGCAAGGGCAGAAGCAACTTATCTCGATAGCGCGAGTAATGCTCTGTCTTCCGCCCGTGCTTATTCTCGACGAAGCGACTTCCGCGCTCGACAACGTAACCGAAATGCAGATACAGGACTCGCTCGAACGTCTTTCCGACGGCAGAACCACCGTCGTCGTCGCGCACAGACTTTCCACCGTCAAGAACGCCGACGAAATAATCGTTATCGGCTCGGACGGAGTCGAAGAACGCGGCTCGCACGAAGAACTTTTTTCCAAAAACGGCTTCGGGCGGAAGAATAAAACTCGTTCCGTTACCCGATTTCGTTTCGCTATTCGACGAAACCGACGAGATTTTATCGCGCGGGTTCGTACCCGAAAAACGCAAAATCGGGTTGAAACGACTGTTTTACGCGTCGCTTAAACCGAAAGCGGCGCGAAAATTCGCATTTTACGGGCTATTATTGATTTTATCGGGCAGATTCTCGTTCTATCCCCTGCCGTATATACTTTCGGGGTGCGCGTTCGCCTTATATTCCGCGGCGGCGTTGATATTCGGACGCGAAATACCGAGCAAGTCAGCATCCCAAAGACACAGCCCAAAATGTCTGTATCAAAAATTGATACAAAGCGTGCGCGGAAAACAGCTACACAGGATGCACAGCGAAAAATGCTTAAAAAGAGCAACAACCGCGCGGCAAGAGCAGCCGCCGCAGCCGCGAAAAAGCTGGCCGAAGCCGCGGCAAAGGCGGTCAAGGAGCTGATAAGCGCCCTTGCCAGTTTGGGCGGCGGCACAGCGCTTTTCATTGTGTTTTCCATCGTCATTGTCGCGGGCGCATTTCTGGCTTCTCCGTTGGGGATTCTCTTTGCCGACGAGCAGGAAAGCGACGATACCGTTCCGCTGGCAACCGCCATCGCAGAAATTCAGGGTGAATACCATACTGAATTGGAGCGCCTGCAAAACGGTGATTTTGTGTCTGTTCAGATCGTTGGGCAGGCCCCGGATTGGCGCGAGGTCGTGGCCGTGTTTGCATCCAAAACAGCAGGCGCGGAGGACGGCGTAGACGTGTTCACGCTCGACGAAGAACGTGTGGAGCTGTTGCGTCAAGTCTTTTGGGATATGTGCGAGATCACAACGGCAACGCAGAACGTTGATGTTCCGGACAGCGATCCGGACGATGACATAGACGACAGCCACACAGGAATTGCGCTGACTATCACGATCACGGCCAAAACCGCCGAGCAAATGCGCCTGATATACGCATTTACAAAATATCAGAATGACGCGCTTGACATTCTGCTCGAAAATCTCGGCAGCCTGAATATTCCAATGGGTTCGCTGACCATTTCGCAGGAGGACGCGATTGCACTGCTTGAAAATCTCCCGGATGATCTTGACCCGGCACGAAAGGCCGTCGTGGAAACGGCAGTGCAACTCGTCGGGCGCGTGTCGTACTTCTGGGGCGGAAAATCTTTGACGCTCGGCTGGGATGACCGCTGGGGCGTTCCAACGGAGGTCACAGCGGCGGGCAGCGGCTCCACGGGAACGATACGACCGTTCGGATTAGACTGTTCAGGATTCGTCGATTGGACATTCTACAACGCGACGAATGGCAGCTACTACCCCGGACGCGGTGGAGGAGCTGCCACGCAGCACAGCTATTGCACCAACATTGTATGGAGCGACGCGCAGCCGGGCGACCTCGTATTTTACCCGGCAGACGTACACGTTGGCATCGTCGGCGGCAGGGACGCGGACGGAAACCTCCTGATTGTCCATTGCAGCGGCGGCGCGAATGGCGTTGTTATCACCGGTTCGGCAGGTTTTACGAGCGTTGCAAGACCAGACTGTTTTGCAGAATGAAATACATCTCACCGTGATACGCAATTCGACAAAAACCGGGCTGGGCGCGCCATGTTCAGTCTGGCTTTTATTCAGAAGGAGAAGTATCGTGAAAACTACTGGGCTGTAACAAGAATTTGCTTGCCAAACGGCGAAAAATCGTATATCATAGTGAACGGAATACAGAAGATCATCGATGATTTACTGTAAAACTGAATATTGAAATACCGTAATACACGCCATGTCCGCAACGCTCTTTTGAGTAGGACAGGCAAGGAAGCAGGCAGAAATGCCGACACGAAACGGTGCTGTGCGCGTGAGGCCACGCCAAAGCGGAGCGATCCGCCGGGACGAAAGTCCGCCATTGCAGGGATGACCTGTGAGAAGGTAGGATGTGGGCGCAGGGGGATTCCCTATAACGCAAGTCAGAAGAACTGTATTACTCGCGGAAAAACCGCGATTGTGTATTTGCAGCGGCGAGCGATTTCCTGTTGCAATGGGCGAAAAACCGCCCAACTGCCGCTGATTTCATGTTGAAATCGGCGCATTTTGTTTTTTGGACAAAGTGCGCCGCTTCAAGCCGGAATCGGCTTTTATTTTGCCCCCTATATTGGTGGCCTGGTCTGCAAATGGGAACGGCAGACCGGGCCGCCGCTAAAAAAACTGATACACCGGGCCTTCGCCCGGCTTCATACGGTGAATCGCACCGACAACTGAATAGCCACAACGGGAAAGAATACCTGTCCTTTCCGGGGAAGTACGCGACGACGCGGAGCGCCGAGCGTGCCAAGGGAGGACAGACGCGGTCAGAAGTGGGCGCAGGAACCGATACCGGCAGCGTGGTGTGAACGAAAACTGTATATTACGGCTTTTGCCGTGAGAATCGGCGCAGCCTTCTGCTTCCGGGCCGCGTCAGATCAAACAGGAAGCGAAAAAATGATAAAGGAGAAGGACAAGTATGAAAGCAAAGAAAATTCTTGCGCTCATCCTTGTGACGGTCATGGTTCTCGGACTGCTGACTGTCACGGTCTCCGCCGATACTGCGGGTTCTCTTGGTTCGCCGGCTAACGGCATCAAGAGCATCACGATTACCGGCGCGAATATCAATAGCAATGAGGATCGCACCCTGACGGGCAGCAGTGCCCCGTATAACCTGACGTACAACGTCTTGCTGGCCAGCGGCACGGCTGATGGAACCGTCGTAACGGCGACGTTTGAAAAGGAAAATGCCTCGAATGAAAACCTTGTGGTTTCTTCCGCGAAGCCGAACTCGATCCTGAACGCGGTATCCCGCAAGCATATCAAGAAGCACGCCAGCCTGACCTACAACGCGACAGTGCAGAACGGCACAGCGACCATGACGGTCTATGTCTATCCCAATCTGAAGGATAGCGTCAAGTCCTATGGCACTTACGTCATCAACTTCCAGCTGGCGGATGTCAACAATCCGATCACGGTCAACGGCACACAGATTCGCTTTGGAGACCCCGCGTATCCCATGACCGAACCGGAGCGCTACATGAGCTTTGAAGCAGCTGGCACCAATGCGTATAACGCTGTCTATGCTGGCCCGACCGCTGGCTTTGTGCCGGATCTCTATTCTCTCTATCTGAAGTCCGACGCAGCGCTCACGCTTACCAGCAACAGCACGGACATTGTGTTCCGTACCTATGATGCCAACGGCAACATGACCGAAACCAATACTGTCACCGGCACGTCCGGCACTGGCTACTTCTCGACGGTCATTTATGCCAAGGCAGCCGGTTCGATTCAGGTCGCTACCGCTGGCAGCACTACCGCTACCACCATCAACTTCAGCGCACCGAACGACCCGTCCTCCGCCCACGATGCGCAGCTGCATCCGGATGGTGCGATTGCCTATCTGCCCGGCATCACGCAGTATGCCAACCGCGGCGACTGGGGCAGCATCAGCACCGACGGCAACAACCTCCTGACACCTGCCACCAAGGTAAAGGGCTACAAGGGCTTTGCTGCAAACGGCTTCTCGCTCGGTTCTCTGGGCGGCTATGTCCAGTACGATTTCAGCAGCAACCCCATTCAGAATCTGGACACCAACCCCTACGGCGTAGACTTTGTCGTGTACGGCAATGCCTTCAATGGAAATCCCGAGGCAGCCGCTGTGCAGGTTTACGCGCAGGAGGTTCTGTCTGACGGTACGCTGGGCGCTTACAAGTGGTATGAGCTGGCCGGTTCGATGTACTATTCGGACAGCGCCGTCCGCAACGCAACTGTGTATTACACAAAGGACAATGCAGGACTCCATGCAGCCGTCAATGGCGTGACCCATTCGCAGGACCCGTTCACAACGGCTGCGACGTGGTTCCCGACCAAGAGCGACATGAACCATGAAGCGACCTCCGGCATCAACAACGCTCTGACGAACACCTATATCACGGAATATACGGCCAATACGCTGAAGTTTGCCGGTATTACCAGCATCCCGGACAGCGACTCCAATGCGGATTATGCGTTCGGCTATGCCGACGTGACCCCTGTGCCGAGCGTCAAGGACGGCACTCCGGTCAACCCGTATACGCCGTATACCTCCGACAAGGTCGGCGGCGATGGCTTTGACCTTGCGTGGGCGGTTGAAATCGGCGGCACAACGCCTGTGAAGATCGACAACGCAAAGTACGTTCGTATCTATTCCGCAGTTCTGTATAACACCGGCATTTTCGGTGAAACTTCTCCGGAAATCACCGGCATTTTTCGCGCAGCAGGTACGACAACTGAAACGGCTTCTTCCGCAACAGTGAGCATCAACGGCATCGAAATTGAACCAGAAGATGATGCGGATCAGATTTCACGTAATGTGTACTATTATCATGCAGGCTTGGCAAGCGGTACTGCTATCACTGTTTCCGCCACCGAAGATGCAAATGTCTATATGAATGGTGCATATACCAACACAATTACCACAACCGCTAACACGGCAGCGGTTCAGATTGTTGTTCAGTCTGGAACTGCCGAGGCTTTTATTTTGGTTATCGACTAACAGAGGGAGGAAAAACTGGGAGGCTGTTTATGCAAGCCTCCCAGCTTATAAAAGTGAATGAAAAAAATAGTTTCTTTTCTTCTGGTCATTACGTTGCTCTGTGGCTTGCTTGTGCCAGTATATGCAGAGGAAAAGACTGTAACAGTTGAATTACTGGCAAGTGGATTAGCCGAAAACACTTATGATAGTACATACACCGGAAATATTAGTATTCCAAACAATAAAACCTTTTCCGGAACTACATATATTAAAATAACTGAAGATGTCGGAGCTACACTAGAGTACAAAAACTCCACAGGAAAAAATATTGCCTTAAAATATACCGGCCTATTGACTAGCCCAAGAGTCGGTTTGAATGGAACATCCGCTTTAGCATCTGCGTTAACAGGTATATCAGTAACTGATGTCGATTTAATTAAGGCAGGATTCCCGGAAGCCAGTATAAAAAGTGGATATGATTACTATTTCATTGTCATTTTTTGCTCTCAGCTGAAAAAACGCGGAAAACCTATTGGCGATGATTATGCCGTCCTAGTGCAAATAAAAAAAGCAGTTTCTGCCCCGGTGAATAAATCAGATCTTGCCACAAAGATTACTGAAGCTGAAGGCAAAAATGCCAGCAACTGCAAAACAGAGAACGACAGATATAACGCCGGAACAAAGGCAGTCAGCGAAAAGGGCTTCTGGTCAGATTTCCAGACTGCGCTTACCAGCGCAAAATCGGTCAATGAAAATGCAAATGCAGCACAGGCAGATGTGGATTCCGCGCTGAAAGCATTGACAGCGACCATGGCGAATCTGATTCCAGCCGAGCAGATCAATCCCACCAATCTTTACGAAACGATTGAGCGGTGCAAAAAGTCTAACGACGATCTGAAGGGCTGCACCGAAAAGACCGTCAATGCCTACCGCACGGCGCTGACCGAAGCAAATGCGTATCTGGACGCTCTGTTCCAGAAAAACGCCGAGGGCATAGTTGAACCTACGACGGAGAACGTCGCAACGAATCAGGGCAAGGCAGATGGCTATGCCACGACCCTGAGTAAAGCGACCGCAGAGCTTGCCAGAACGCTGGACAGATACGGAGACGTATCGCTGGCGCTGGACGCGATCCCGGCGCTCTGCAAGCTGGCAGACAAAGCGATCAGCAACACGGCGCTGAATGGGCGCGATGAGCTGAAAACCAAGCGTGACGCCGCCTATGCTGTCTGGCAGAAATACAAGGAAACGCAGCTGAATCTGAACGCCAGCGAGTACAAGGAAATCAGAACGGCATACCGCGAACTGTTCGATGCCTACTATCTCGGCCTGACGAACACGGCGGAGAGCATCACCGTGAACGTCCGCGTTACGGACACTGCCAGCCTGAAAGACCCGGACTTCTATCATGTGGATTCCACTTGGACAAGCACGACATGGACGGGTTCTGTCACGCTGACGGGCGACCAGACGCTCGGCGCACTGGAAACGCAGCTTGGCGGCAAGCTCTACAACAAGGGACGTCAGGACGGCTTCGGCGCGGTCAGCTATGCCGCGCTTATCAATGGCGTGTATCCCCACAGCCTACAGCATTTCAGCAGTTACTTTACTGACGATTATTATGAGAATCATGTGTCTGTCTATTACTCTGATCGGTATGTGCTGCATGACGGCGACACGGTAGAGCTTGCGCTGCTGCCCCAGCCGACGGTATCCGCCTATGTGGGCGAGATCTCTCTCGACACGAACTACACCATGCGCTATATGCAGACGGCTCGATTCGAGCAGGCCGGCGCACCCGTCACCGGCACACTGACCGTTACCGAAGGCGAACCGCTGACGCTGCACGTTTCCCGTGCGTATGCGTCCTTGCAGAACTACACGGGCGAGTATAGCGCGTTCTCTGGCGCGAAGCTTTATGCTTCCCCGGAGAACAGCGGCACTACGGCTGCCACTGCGGGCGAGGCTGCCGCGCCGACCTTTGATACTGGCTACCAGAGCGATGCAAACGGCAACGTGACCGTTACGCTCTACGGCTCCGGCTGGGTACACCTGTATGCGGTTGACCCGCGCGATGGCAAGGGTTTCTGGGGCAATACCGACGTGTCCGGCGGCCCGCAGATCAAGGAGCTGCCGAGCATGACAGTCGGTGCTTCCGTCTGGATCTATGTGAACGCCAAATCCGGCGATGAACTGACCGCCGGTCTTGCCGCGCTCAAGCGGGAACTGGACGACAGCTATCAGGACGTTGACCGCACTCTGTTCACGGCTGACGAACTGAAGCAGATCGACGAAACCTACGCCGAAAAGTGCGAAGATTTCCAGACTGTGACCAATCTGACCGACGCAAAGAACCTTGTGCGTGAGTTTGACGCACTGGTGGCGCAGCTGGAAAAGGCGCACAAGAACAGCGACTTCCCGAAGGAGAGAAGCATTCAGGGCGCACTGAATTGTCTGCCCGATGATGTGCGCGACTTTACGCAGGGCTTTGCGGAGCGCTTCCGGTATCTCCAGAGCATGATCGGCAGCGCAACGCAGCACCAGATCAACCAGATGACCACGGCACAGCGTGCGAAGTATGAAAAGCTGAAAGAAGCCTATGGCGAAGATGGCACGAACCTTCCCGCTGAGGTCGATCCGACTGTGACGGTCAAGGTTATGGGCGCCACGGATTACCAGAATGATTTCATCGTCGCCAACGACCGGAGCTATTCCTATGTTCGGAGCGATTACGCGAATGCTGATTCCCGTGTCAATGTTCCGGGCTCGAAGGAAAGAAGCATCCGCACCAGCGCGGCGCTCGGCGCGTTCGACGGCACGGATGGCTATCGTGTGCAGGAGGGCTCCTACTATCAGCTGATCATCGCCCGCAAGCTGAAAGGCGGCGCTTACGAGTGCCGCTACAACGCGACGGTCGTAAAGGTCGAGGTTGAGGACGAGGCCGGCAACCCCATCGAGGGTGTCACGGTTCAGACTCCGAACTATACCGACGCGAACCGGGACAGCTCCAGAAGGCGCTTCTTCTACGAGCCGAACTCGAACGGTTACGACGGCAAGGGCGAAAACGGTATGAAGGCGGCAATCATCAGCTTTGACTGTGTCATGCCGCGCAATATCGTCGTCAAGGTCTATCTGGAAAAGGTAGCGACCCCGGACGATCTGACCAAGGCAAAGACGCAGCTCAAAAACGAATTGACAGCTGCCTACCAGAAGTACACCAAGTCGGAGTATTCCAACGCAAATTGGAATACACTGGTCAAGGCGTACAATGACGGCATTGCCAACATCGAAAAGGCTGCGGACGTGACCGCCGCTACAGCTGCAAAGACCGCTGCTCTTGCAGCAATGCAGGCCGTGGCAAAGGACATGGAAGCCGACTATGGCAAGGTTCATGTTATCGTGGAGAACCAAACGTTTACGAGCGATATGTGGGCTGGCAAGACCTATTGGGAAGGTGTTCTGGTCGATGAGTGGATCGATCTGACAGCGGACTCCACCATGATGAGCTGCGTGGTAGAGGCACTTGAAAACGCTGACTGCGACCTGACCGGCGCGTCCAGCAACTACATCACATCGATCAATGGCCTTGCCGCGTTCGACGGCGGCTCTCAATCCGGCTGGATGGGAACGCTGAACGACTGGTTCACCAACGAGGGCTTTGGCAACTTCTCGGTTGCGAACCGCAAGCTGGGCGACGGCGATGAGATCCGCATCATGTATACCAGAACCGGCTACGGCGAGGACCTCGGCGGCACATGGAACAACCAGAACACCACCCTCAAGACCCTTGAAGGGGCTGGCGGCACGATCTTCCCGGCGTTCACGTCCGGCACGATCGGCTCGACAAACGAGTACACCTTGCAGATCGGCGATGAAAAGGCCGAAATCAAGATCACACCGACCGCCGCAAACAAGAATTTCCTTGTAAAGACCTTCCTCAACGAGCAGGTGACCGGCAAAAACGAGGGTGTCAGCTTCTATAAGCGGACGCAGACCATCCCCGTTGTCGCAGGCGACACCATCTACGTTGGGTGCGGCGTGAAGGACTGGCCGACCATGAACGCGCAAGCTGGCAACACGCAGACCTCGGACGGAACGTGGTATGTGCTGAAGGTGGTCAATGCAAAGGTTGACGACGGCTCCGCATACGTCATGGGGCTGATCGACAAGTATTGCATCAAGGTAGAAAGCTACAACTACAAGAGCATGGAAAGCGGCCTGAGCATCACCAGAGCTGCCTATAACGCGCTGAGTGAAACCAGCCAGAAGAACGTCACCAACTATCAGAAGCTCGTTGACGCAGAAAACGGCGTTGCCAGCTTCAAGAAAACCGCTGATTTGTCCGTAAAAATTGCCGCTCTGCCCTCCGTCTACCGCGCAACGCTGGAAGATGTGGAGCAGATCAAATCTGTGCAGGAGATTTATGAATCGCTGACGCAGGAGGAAAAAGACCGTCTGACCGTCAACGAGTACAATAAGCTCATGGCACTGATCGAAAAAATCGATGGTCTGAACCAGGAAGCGGCAAATAAGGTTATTGCCGACATTGTCGCAATCGGTTCGATTGACGAAATCACGCTGGAAAGCGCAAAGCAGATTCAGAAAGCGCACGCTGGCTACGATGCACTGAACAAGTACGCACAGTATATTGTCAAGTGCGCTAAACCGGTCAACTATTACACGCTTCTTGATGCAGAAGCGAAGCTGAAAGAGCTTCAGGACGCAGCCGCTGAGCAGGAACGCATTGACAGAGCTGCCGCCGCTGCGGTTGATAGCTTGATTGACGAAATCGGCGACGTCACGCTGGACAGCAAACAGGCCATCGAAACGGCCCGTGCCGCTTACGACAACCTGACTCCCACGCAAAAGACTTATGTGACGAAGCTGAATACTCTGACTGCCGCAGAAGCCGCGTATAAGAATCTGGTTGACCAGAAAGCAGCTGACGATGTGATGGAAAAGATCAATGAAATCGACAAAGTCACGCTGGAAAGCAAGACAGCTATCGAAGCCGCCCGCGCTGCGTATAACGCGCTGACGAACGATCAGAAGCCGCTGGTTAAAAACTACGATGTTTTGACCGCCGCAGAAGCAGAGCTTGCACGTCTGGAAGCTGAAGCCAAAGACAAAGCTGACCGCGAGGCTGCCGCGCTGGTGGACGAGATGATCGAGCGCCTGTTCCCCGTCACCCGATACAGCGGCCCGGCCATCCGTATGGCCCGCGCTGCGTATGACGCGCTGACCGAGGATCAAAAGGCACTTGTAACGCGCTACAACGACCTTGTACGGGCAGAAAAGGAATACGCGGCAATTCCGCCGCTCACCCCGTCTACGCCCGCCAAGCCGTCGCAGAAGCCTGATACCAGCAAGGATAACCTCCCGTTCACGGATGTGACCTCCGGCAGCTGGTACTATGACGGCGTGAAGTACGTTTGCGACAATGGTCTGATGAACGGCACATCTGCAAACGAGTTTAACCCGAACGCGAACACGACCCGCAGCATGATCGTCACGATTCTGGCGCGTATGGAGGGTGTCAATACCTCCGGCGGCGCAACGTGGTACGCCGCTGGCCGTGCATGGGCGATGGGCGCCGGCATTTCGGATGGTACGAATATGACCGGCAAGATCACCCGCGAACAGCTTGCCGCCATGCTCTACCGCTATGCGAAACTGAAAGGCTATGATGTGTCTGCATCCGCTGACATTTCCGGCTACACAGACGCTTCCAGCGTTTCGAGCTGGGCGACCGACGCGATGCGCTGGGCTGTCAGTGCTGGCCTTATCAACGGCCGCACCGCAACCACGCTTGCCCCGCAGGACAACGCGACCCGCGCGGAAGTTGCGTCGATTCTGATGCGTTTCATGCAGAAGTACACGAAGTAACCCGTAGCGCAAGATTCCCCCCTCCAGTTCACACTGGAGGGGGGATTTTTCTGTTCTCTTTGAGCGCGGATTTCATCAAAAATAAGTTTTTTATAGGAAGTTTTTGCGCTTTGCGCGAATTTTCGGAAAAATGGAAGTTCCATTTTGTGGTTGGTATATAGAAGCACAAATCAGAGGGATATGAAATGACAGAAAACCAAAAGCTGCATAAGCAATACGCCTTTGAGGATTTTATGAAAACAGTCCTCCGAAACAAGGCACGGAACATACATAAAAAAATTGGACATTCAGGAGCAGCGGGAAGCCGCAGCATCAAACTTTGACGAGAGCATTTTTGACAGCCTGATAACAGAGGACAGCTATGGAGCAGCTTTGCCAGCTGCCGTCTGCGAAGCCTTTGAAAAAATGATAAAAGTTCTTACAGATTTACGCAGAATGTTCCGTGCGAGTTTTGACGAAATGCGTCCCACCGTGAGACGCATTTTATAGCATTTTCAAAAGGGAGAAAGAGAAAGTTATGAATTGGCATCCTTATAAGGTTACGGCGCTATATTGCCGAGTGGACAGCGGGCAGCACAGCGCCATGTCTGCGGCCTGTGCGCAGAACCAGCAAAAACGGCTTGCTTACTATGCCAAGGAACATGGACTTGCAAATCTGCGAATATTCAGTGACTGCGGCTACAATGGCTTGAAAACAGACTGCCCCGCATATCAAGAATTGCTTGAGGCCATCCGTACAGATCAAGTCAGCGATGTGATTGTCTTTGATCGTTCACGGCTGAATCGTGACTTTGATAATCAACGCTGCATATTACTGGAGATGAAAGCACATGGCGTCGTACTGCACTGTATTCGTGAGCGGCGCGCAGGCTTGATTTCTTCCGTGTTCAGCGAATACCTGATAGAGAGAAAGCAGAAACACTCTTGACACAGTACAAGCAAAAGCTGATTCCTGCTGCATAAAATAGGGTGCGCGCTCTGCAAAGAATAAGCTGAATCTGCATAAAAGGAGCTTCTAATATGGAACAGAATCAGGAACAGTATCCTGCTTGCCGCAGCATCTTCAAAGATGGGCAATTCGTGACAAACACAGAAGCCTATACACGAGCGTGGATCACGTTTATCAATCAAACAGAAAGAAATAAAAGCAGCGATTTCGGTACAAAAAATGACGAAAAACTTGTCATGTGATATACTGTTATTGGAGCAGCTTGTTCCTATCTTAAAGGAGATATGGACATGAAAGCAGCGATTTACTGCCGCTTATCCGAAGAAGATCGGAACAAGCAATTTGAAACCGATGACAGTAACAGTATTCAGAATCAGAAAACGATGCTGATTCAGTACACAGTTGAACAGGGGTGGGAGCTATACGACATTTACAGCGACGATGATTACACGGGGTCTGACCGTAAGCGTCCGGAATTTAACCGACTGCTTGCCGACGCAGAAAAGCGCAAGTTTGATATTATTCTCTGCAAAACGCAGTCGCGTTTTACACGCGAATTGGAGCTTGTAGAGAAGTACATTCACGGTCTGTTCCCAATTTGGGGCATCCGCTTTATCAGCATTGTTGACAATGCCGACACCGCGAATAAGGGCAACAAAAAATCCCGGCAGATCAACGGGCTTGTCAACGAATGGTATCTTGAGGATATGTCGGATAACATCCGAAGCGTCCTGACGAACCGGCGTGTAAACGGATTCCACATCGGCGCATTTGCTCTTTACGGATATAAGAAAGATCCGGAGCAAAAGGGGCATTTGATTATCGACGAGGAGGCCGCAGCGGTCGTCAGAGAGGTTTTTACGTTATTTGTGCAAGGATACGGCAAGACTGCAATCGCCCGAATACTGAACGACAGGGGCATCCCAAACCCAACCGAATACAAGCGCCTGCATGGACTTCGCTACAAGCAGCCGAAAACAAAAAACAGTACACTCTGGCGATATTTCGCAATCTCCGATATGCTGGTCAATGAAATCTATATTGGGAACATGGTACAAGGGAAATACGGCAGTATCTCTTATAAGACCAAACAAAATAAGCCAAGACCCAAGGACACATGGTATCGCGTTGAGGGAACGCACGAAGCGATTATTGACCGAGAACTCTGGAACAGGGTACAGGATTTGGTTGCTGAGAGAGTAAAACCTTTTGATACGGGGAATGTCGGTATTTTTGCGCGGAAAGTACATTGTGCAAGCTGCGGCTATATCATGCGATCCTCCAAAAACCGCGGTAAACATTATTTGCAGTGTGCAAACCGTCATGTTTCTGCGGATTCCTGTGAAGGTGCATTTATTCCTGTTACAGAGCTGGAGCAAATCGTACTGGGTGAATTGAACCGTCTGTCGGCTGAATATCTGGATAAAGATGCGCTGGAACAGAATCTTGAGCTGGAAGATAACCTGCACGGTAGGAAAGAACGGCTTCTTGCAGAGTTAGCAGCGTACAAGAAAAAAATCGAGGAAGATTCTGAGGGCATCCGGCAGCTTTATGTCGATAAGGTCAAAGGACTCATATCGGCAGAAGATTTTGTTGAGCTGTCAAAAGCGTTCACTGAAGAACGGGAACGAATGAAACGTCTGATTGCGGAAGGCGAAGGCAGAATTGAACGGCTGGAAGAACAGATGCAATCAGAAGACCATCGCAAGGATCTGATCGCACAGTACATGAATCTGGAGCATTTGAACCGTGAGATGGTGGATGTCCTGATCGACTATATTACGGTTGGACGCAGAAACAAAGAAACACGTCAAGTTCCTGTCGAAATTCACTGGAATTTCTGACATTTTCCGCAAATATAGATACAAAATGTTGCGTTTTCACAGTTGCAGCAGAGCAGAAGGCCCGGGTGACGTATGACAATATTCTCCGCATTTCCGACGACCCGGATGTGAACGACGCCATCCGTTTCCTGCGCGAGCGGGAGATCGTCCATTTCCAGCGCTTCGGCGAAGCCGTCGAGCTGCTGCGCCGGAGACTGGATGAGAAAAACGTCTATTACATGAACCCCGCGCTCAATCTGCAGGCGTAAGCGTTTTGCCGAAAAAATCCACCGCCCGGTCTGGGCGGTGGATTTTTAAAATGCGTTTGCAGTCGCGCGTTATCCTCTCGTCTCCTGCGAGATGGCGCGGATGGCGTTGAGGGCGAAGCCGTGTTCCTCGAGCGTGATGACGCTGCCGCAGTACGGGCACTTTGCGCTGGCGTTGATCTCAACCGGCGCGCCGCAGTTCGGGCAGTTGACGGTCTGCATGGAGCCGGCCTTTTCCGTCTTCGTGCCGGTCGTGCGGACGAGATCCCACTCGTAGACCATGAATTTCTCCTTGGTTTTGCTGCCGGAGACCAGTTCGCCGGTCTTGTCGTTGAGCGTGTAATCGACGATGCGCGTGTTCAGACGGGCGACGAGCACGTCGTTTCCGCCCTCCTGGCACCAGCCGCGCAGATTTACGGACAGCACGGCGATGCGCTCGATATAATTGGTCTGGCCCTGCTGCTTCTTGCGCTGAAGCTGATTGTCCATCTGCGTGAAGAATGCGTCGGTGCAGTACGGACGGATGGGCGAGATATCCTTCTTCTGCCAGCAATCCTGCATCTGCACGTACAGGTTCGACAGCTTCGAGGTCAGTTCAGTCTCGTCGAAGTTTTCGTCGAGCTGCTGATACTCGGTCATGGGCTTCAGCTTGCGGTTTGCAGCCGCAGACCAGCTGGTGCCGCCAGACGCGCCCTTCTTCTTCTTTGTGCGTGAGGTCGAAACGATCGCGATGAAGACGATAATGGCTCCGATGACGATGGTACTGATCCCGCCGGAGGATTCGGAGCTGCTGGAATAGTCAGAATCGCTGCTGCTCCAGTCCCAATCGGAGTCAGAGCTGCTCCAATCAGAGGAGCTGCCGTAGTCGGAATCGCCGGAATAATCGCCGAAATCGGCCCCGGCGGGCAATACGGCCAGCAGCACGAGGCAGGCGCACAGCGCCAGCACGAACAGCCGCCGCAGGAAGGTCTTGGACATGAAGGATCCCCCTTTTTCTTTCTTTTTCCCTTCCAGTATATCATGCGATGCCGCATACATGCAAGCAAAATAACCGCCGGGCAGAAAAAACTGTCCGGCGGCGCTGCTTATCCGTGATAGCCGATGGCGCGGGAGATCGTCTCGGCTGCGGCGCAGACGAGGCGGATGGCGTGCAGGAATTCATCGGACTGCACCTGTCGGAACATGCCGACGCAGCCGATGGCATAGCGCACCTCGCCGGTCACATCATGGATCGGCGCGGAGACGGAGCGCAGGCCGATCTTGTACTCGCCGTTTTCGATGGCGTAGCCGTTCGCGCGGCAGGTCTCGATCTCCCGCATCAGGGCGGACGGGTCAGTGACGGTGTGCGGCGTGAACTGCGTCATGGGCTGCGCGCGCAGCAGCGCCTCGGCGCCCGCGCGG
>OQWM01001662.1_pt1 | contig 15240 bp, 14 predicted proteins | sample 1691531 | NCBI WGS metagenome assembly OQWM01 (sample SAMN03418257, study PRJEB22391) | human gut metagenome | biome: human-gut; feature: organic feature; material: feces | host: Homo sapiens | place: Tanzania | collected 2013-01
CGGTGCGGGCGGAATTCCATGCGCCGCCCTTGACGCCCAAGGTGCCGTCCGAGCGAACGGTAGTTGTCCATTCCCAAACATTGCCCCACATATCAATTGCACCTGAGGCAGAAAGTGTTTGAGAGTATGCTGTTACAGGAGTTAAGCCTTTATTTTCTCCGCTGTTGAAATCGGCATCTTTTGTCTCAATGGCGTGTACGTCGTGCTTGCCGAGGAAATTGATAAACTTCTGGTAAATCAGGTTTACTCCCTCGCGCAGACTATTCACATCTTCGGTCTTCTGCATAGCCGTGTTGGCACGCTCGAAGTCGTCTATCAGCGACAGCATCTCCGTAAAGATTTTCTCTCCGGCGGTCTCCATCAGGTCGAGTTTCTCCTTGTTGGTGCGGCGGCGATAGTTGTCAAAATCCGCCTGATTACGCTGCAACAACGCGACCGTTTCGTCCTTTTCCTTTTGGAGCTGGAGATTATATTCCTCACTCTGCTGCCTGATTTTTGCTGTCTCCTGTTTCAGGCGTTCCGCTTCCATTCGGGCGGCCTCCATCTGCTGGCGCTGCTGCTCCAGCTGCGTCAGAACATCCTCAAAATCCTTGTCACTCTTGCCCACAAGGTCACTGGCTTCCTTCAGAATGTCCTCAGAGAGTCCTAGCTTCCGGCAGATCGCAAAGGCATTGGATTTGCCGGGAATGCCGATGAGGAGCCGGTAGGTTGGCTGTAGAGTTTCCACGTCAAACTCGCAGGAGGCGTTGATGACCCCTTTGGTCCGCATGGCGTAGAGCTTCAGCTCGGCATAGTGTGTTGTCGCCACCACCCGGGAGCCCATTTTTCGGCTGAATTCAATGAGGGCAATGGCCAGGGCAGCACCCTCTGCCGGGTCCGTACCGGCACCCAGCTCGTCGTAGAGGACCAGCGTTCTTCCATCGCACTGGGCCACGACATCTACAATGGTACGCATATGGCCGGAGAAGGTGGATAGACTCTGGGCAATGGATTGCTCGTCACCAATGTCCGCCAGAATAGCATCGAAGGTGGAAAGGGTGCTTCCGTCTCCTGCCGGAACGTGGAGACCGCACTCCGCCATCAATGTCAACAGACCAATTGTTTTTAGAGTGACGGTCTTGCCGCCGGTATTGGGGCCGGTAATGATCATGGTATCGAAGTCAGAGCCCAAGCGCAAGGAGATAGGGACTACCTTCTTGGGATCAATCAGGGGATGCCGGGCCTTGCGGAGCTCCACCCTGCCCTGGTCGTTCATCAGGGGCTCCCAGGCGTTCATGCGATAAGCCAGTTTCGCTTTGGCAAAAATCACATCCAGCTGAATGAGCATATCCACATCCAGACGAATGGGCTCGGCATAGGCGGCGGCCTCGGCAGAGAGCTCCGCCAAGATCCGCTCGATCTCCTTTTTTTCTTTCAGCTCCAGCTCCCGCAGGGCATTGTTGGCATTCACAGCGGACATAGGCTCCACAAAGTATGTAGATCCGGTGGCGGAGACATCGTGGACAAGCCCGGGCACATCGTTTTTGCACTCGGATTTCACGGGCACCACATAGCGTCCCTGCCGGATGGTGATGATGGGCTCCCGAAGGAACTTACTGTAGGCCGGAGAGGAGATCACCTTTTGCAAGCTGTCTCGGATCTTTCCGGATTGGATACGTTTGTGCCGCCGGATGTCGGACAGCTCCGGTGAGGCGTTATCGGCAATTTCTTCTTCGGAAAGAATGGCGCCGAATATTTTGTCCTCCAGGTATTTGTTTGGGGTCAGTGCGTCAAAAAGCGGATCCAGGACCGTGGCCGGGTCATCCTCAGAGACGTAGCTCTTGATGTTCCGGGTGCAGCGCAGAACTCCCGCAATGCGCAGCAACTCCACGGGCTGCAGACTGCCGCCCCGATCTGCCCGCTCCAGGCTGGCGGATACGTCCATAACATCGGCGAAGGCAGGGTTTCCCTTCTTCTCGCAGAGTTTCGAAGCGGCAGTGGTCTGGCCCAGCAGCTCCCGGACTGTGTCCAGGTCTGAGTCCGGCTTCAATTGCAGACAGGCCGCTTTGCCGCCCTCGCTGCCGGCGCACTGAGAGAGCATAGCCAGCACCTGGCCCAATTCCAGTTTGTTTAAGGATTTTTCGTATAATTCAGTCATTTGGTTCTCCTTTATACATAAAGGGAATGATAAAAGTCCAGAGTTGGAAAACCATGCTCCAGCTGGGTAGCCAGATACCCCTCCGTCAATCCGGAAAGGCATTCTTGCCCATCCGCTCCCAACCGAAAGGAAAAGAGACGCTTGGGGCTGCACAGGCAGATGTAACGCATGGCTTCCAATGCGTCCGCAGTTACGGGGACCCGGATCCCTTGGGAAGAGGGGTCCCGGCAGATCCGGCACTCCAGCCGGCCCTCGTTTAGGTCAAACCGGTCCGGGGTTTGGCTGCCGCAGACATGGCAACCGAAAAGCTCCGGTGTGTAGCCCGCCAGGCAGGCGGCACGAAGCTCAAATACAGACTTGACAAGGGGCTCCGGTTTGTGAAGCTCCGACAGGGCGTAAAGGCAGTTTAAGAGCAGCGCCTGGAGCTCCGGATTGGGAAGGTCCTCCTGGGATATGAGCTCCGCCACCTGGGCGAAATAGCTGCCAAGGCTCAGTTGAGTCAGCTCCCGGCGCAGCCCCTTAAAGATTTCCAGGGCGTGGGCCTCGTTGACAGTGTATTTCCCGTTGTATTCGAACAATGTAAATTCCCCATAGGTCAATAGCTGACAGGGGGCGGCCAGAGGACTGTTTTTCCGCCGCAGTCCTCTGGCCTTGATGGTCAGCTTGCCGTAGTGCTCGGTCAGCACCGTCAAAAGGGCATCCCGGTCATTGTAGTCCGACACCCGCAGGACGATGGCCCGAACGGTCAGAAACATAGGCTTTCTCCATTCTTAGTTGGCTGCAATAGGCCGTGTAAGCCTCCGGTGCGCCGGTTTCTAAAAACAGCGCCCAATACTCGCTGGCATTCATGGTCATCCCTCCCTCAAAAGTGTTTGCGGAAAGGGAAAAATCATACCTCAGTCCTTGTAGCCGAAATTTTTTACCAGGAAATCACTGTCCCGCCAGTTCTCCTTTACTTTGACCCAGGTGGTGAGATAGACCTGGGTGCCCATAAACTTTTCGCAGTCCTGTCTGGCCAAAGTGGAGATTTTTTTCAGCATCTGGCCCTGCTTGCCGATAATAATGCCCTTGTGACTGGCCTTCTCGCAATAGATAGTGGCATCCAGATCGATGATGCCGTTGTCCCGCTCGGAAAACTTGGTGATCTCCACGGCGGTGCCGTGGGGGATCTCCTTATCCAGACACCACAAGAGCTTCTCCCGGATGATCTCCGCCATAACCTGCCGCTCAGGCTGGTCTGTGGTGATGTCCTCCGGGAAGAGAAATGGGCCCTCTTGGGCGTATCTGCCACAGATCTTCAGAAGTTCCTCCACCCCGTCTCCGGTTTTGGCACTGATCGGCACGATTTCGTCAAAGTGATAGCTTTCGGAATACTTTGCGATAACGGCCAAAAGTGCCTCCTTTTCCACCGTGTCGATTTTGTTGATGACAAGGACAGCGGGGCTGTGGCTGGAGCGGATTTTTTCAATCAGGGCCGCTTCCTGACTGCCTACAGAGGCGATGGGCTCCACCACCAAAAGTGTCAGGTCTACATCGGTGATGGACTCCCGAACGGTATTGACCATATAGTCTCCCAGCTTGGTCCGGGCCTTGTGGTAGCCCGGGGTATCCACAAAGACAAACTGAGTGTCTCCTCTGGTGACGATGCCGCAGATGCGGTTCCGGGTGGTCTGGGGCTTGTTAGAAACGATGGCGATCTTCTCTCCTACCAGATAGTTGGTCAGGGTGGATTTGCCCACGTTGTGTCGTCCGCAGATGGTGATCATGGCAGATTTTGTTCTCATAGCTTTCTCCTTATTTCCGGCTCATGCCCGGGATCTCCCCGGCAATGGCCTCTTCTCTTGAACGCATCTGACGCTTCTGGGGGCCTTCGTCCATGTGGTCGTAGCCCAGTAGATGGAGCATGGAATGAATGGTCAGATACCCCACTTCCCGGCGGGTGGTATGACCGAATTCCTGGGCCTGGGCGATGGCTCTCTCTAGAGAGATGCACATATCTCCCAGGGGTACCAGTCCGGTATCCGGATCCTGGTACGCACTCCAGTCGTCAGGAAGCTCGCCAGGGGACAGTTCAAACATAGGAAAGCTCAGTACATCCGTGGGTTTGTCGATGTTCCGGGAGGTTCTGTTGATGGTCTGGATGCCCTTGTCATCGGTGACCAATACATTGATTTCACATTTGACAGGCACATGCTCCTGCTTCAGAACAGCGTTGATACAGGTGCGGATATTGGCGGCAATGGGGAGCCTGCTGAGGCCGCCCTGCTCAAAAACCAGGTTGATCTTATTTCTCATTTTTCTCGCTTCCTTTGATATTTTCCGTGAAAATTCCCGGTAGGACCGGAAACAGTCTGCTTTTTCTCCGCTTTTTCGTAGGCGTTGATGATCTTCTGTACCAGAGCGTGACGAACGACATCGGCAGAGGTCAGGCGACAGATGGCAATGTCCTCTACCCCATCCAGGATGCGGACGGCATCCTTCAGTCCGGACACCTTGTCCTCCGGCAGGTCGATCTGGGTCACGTCACCGGTAATGACGATTTTGGAGCCGAAGCCTAAGCGGGTGAGAAACATCTTCATCTGTTCCCGGGTCGTGTTCTGCGCTTCATCCAGAATGATGAAGCTGTCATCCAGGGTACGGCCCCGCATATAGGCCAAGGGGGCGACTTCAATAGACCCTCGCTCCTGGTACTTCTGGAAGGTCTCTGCCCCCAGCATGTCGTAGAGCGCGTCATACAGGGGCCGCAGATAGGGGTCTACCTTATTTTGCAGGTCCCCGGGTAAAAAGCCGAGCCGTTCCCCGGCCTCCACCGCAGGCCGGGTGAGGATGATCCGATTTACCGTCCGTTCCCGAAAAGCGGATACGGCGGCTGCCACCGCCAGATAGGTCTTGCCGGTACCGGCAGGGCCTACACCGATGGTGACGGTATTTTGGGCAATGGCCTTCATATAGGTCTGCTGACCCACAGTCTTGGCCTTGATGGGCTTTCCTTTGGCTGTGATACATACCACATCCTGGGCCATTTTGGCGATTTGGGCTTCATTTCCCTCGCTGACAAGGGTAATGAGGTAGCGGACCCGTTGCTCATCGATGGTTTCACCCCGGGCGGCCAAAGACAGCAGCCCCTCCAGGGTTCGGACAGCCTTGTCTGCCATTTCCTCATCGCCGGTGACCTTCAGGTCCGTGCCCCGGTTGACAATGCGCACGCCAAGGGCCTCTTCGATCCGGCGTACGTTTTCATCAAAGGAACCGAATACGGCAATCAAATCCTCCACACGTTCAGCATTTACGATTCGTTCTGTTTCTTTACTCATTGGTATCTCCTATCTGCTCCCAGATCCGGCGGCTGATGACCTCCCGGCAAGTGTACGCACCTGTCAGGCAGTATCGTCCAGTGGTATGGGAAAGAGCTTCCTGTTTTTTCTGAATCACCCCTGCCAGCATGTCCGCTTTTACAGAACTTTCCGAAAGAACGCGAAGCAGCGCTCCGGCTTCCGCTTCCGGAATTGTCTCCTCACGCAATGGTGATACACAGAATCGGTCTGCCGCCAATGCCACAGGCAGGCGAAAGCCTCCGGGCAGGGTCAGTTGATATTCCTGATACATTCTATCACATTCGGTACCCCAAATTCCACTACCAATCCATAATTTTATCCGTTTTTTTCCGAGGACCAGGCTCCAGCGGGTGATTTTTTTCGAGAGACCGTCCCGCACAAGGCGATTTTCTGGGGTCACGGCGAAAAAGGATCTGCTTGTCAGGGCGGTGACCTCTCCTTGGGCGACGGTGGCCTTCTGGGTAATGCCGCAATCCATGAGGCCGGAAATCAGGATCTCTCCCTGGGTAACCGTCTGGCCCGGGGCGCAGAGGGCGGTGCCTCGGGTCACGGTGACATCCTGGATGACTCCGTCCCGGGCGGCTGCCAAGTGGCTCAGGCCATTGGTTTGCTGCTCCATGGGAACGGAAGGCGGCTTTTCCGCTACTCGTATTTCCGCAACGCAGCCATAAGTATTGACCCCTACCCATTTAAGCTCCGGAATGATCGACAAGAGACTATTTTTGATCTTCTCACTGCGAAGGCCCCGGCGGTTTACGCCAAACCGGAGACCGCAGTCCTCAGCCGCCGCCAAGATCTCTCCGGCGGGAATCCGGCTGTTGCCGGTGACCCGGAAGAAGAGAATCCGGGTGGGGATCAGCAAGGCGGACAGCAGAAGCAGGGACACCCCCATCAGCAGCAGTCTCCGACGGACCAGGCTTCGGAAGGTGTAATAGAGCCCCAGGTGACGCAGGACGGTCAGCTTTTCGCCTCTTTTGACCGCCAGACCATTCATGGCCTTCAGGTCTTGGCGGCGAATTCGGAAGGACAGGGTCAGTTCTCCCTCCGGTAGGACTTGACGGATGGGAAGCCCCATCTGGGCGATGGCTGCCAGGCTTCCGGCAGGGTCTGCCGTAACGAGCTCCACCAGGACCTCCCCGGATAGGGACCGCCAGAAGGTCATAGCTGTCCCCTCCGAACCAAGGTGACCCCCTCCACCCGGCCGGTAATCACCAGCTGGCGCTGGGTCATCCTGGCCAGTTCCAGGTTTTCCCCGCAGACCAGGACCCGGCCAAAGCTGACGGTGGCCCCAATCCGGCAGCGGCTGTATTCCGTGACTCCTTGGTGATTTTCGACCAGTACCCGGCTGTCCCCAACCAATTCCACAAGGCTCTGTCCGGGCAGGATTTCCCCGGGCAGCTCCAGGTCCTCGGTAAGCCGGGAAAGAAGGTCCTGTTTCATGGTCCTCCACCTCCTATGGTTTCATACCTATGAATCCGGGGAGCGGAACTTGCATACATTCCTTCGAGGTGAAGACCATGAAAGGAAGACTGCTGGCGCTTTGGTGCTTTGCCGCCATGGGGCTGGTGCTGCTGGATGGACAGACAGCGCAGGCAGGAGTGCGGGAGGGACTGCGACTTTGTGCCGGTGCGGTAATCCCGGCGTTGCTGCCCTTTTTCGTGCTGTCCAATCTGCTGACCCGGCAGCTTTGGGGACGATCCGGCCGGTTCCTTCGATCTTTGGGAAAGGTTTTTCGGATGCCGGAAGGGGCAGAATGTCTGCTGATCCCCGCTTTTTTGGGGGGCTATCCGGCGGGAGCCGGAGCCGTGGGACAGGCTTATGCCTCTGGAGGGCTGCGGAAGGAACAGGCCCAGAGGCTATTGGGCTACTGCTCCAATGTGGGGCCTGCCTTCCTTTTTGGGATCGTGGCCGGTGCCTTTGAAGACCCTCTGATCGGGTGGCAGCTGTGGGGATTTCAGATATTGGGTGCGCTGGTCACTGCCTGGTTGCTTCCCGGAAGCCCGGGGGATGTGGCTCCCTACGAGAGAAAGACTCAGAGAGATCTGCTAACCCTTACGGTGCTGACCATGGGAAAAATCTGCGTGACAGTGGTCCTGTTCCGGGTGGTCCTCTGTTATGGGGCAAAGTATCTTCCCGTGGAAGGAACGGCGGGTGTCCTCCTTGGCGGACTGCTGGAGCTGACCAATGGGTGCTGCAGTTTGAATGCAGTCCCGGCCATGCTTCGAAAAAGTGTGGCCGGTGGGCTCATGGCCTTGGGAGGCGTCTGTGTGCTGTCCCAGACAAAAGAAGTGGCAGAGGGGTTGAGTCTGAAATATTATTTTGTAGGAAAGGGGATCCAAGCTCTGGTCTGCATCCTGGGCGGATGCCTGAAATTTTGAAAAACAGATAGCTTTTTCATAGGAAACGGTGTATAATAGCACAAATACCAAGTTCAGGAGGAAGCTATGCTTTTCCGAAAGAAAATAGACCGGGCCTGTGCCTATTGCGAGCGGGGCGTTGCCCTGTGCGACGGACAGGTGCTGTGCGTGAAAAAGGGCGTAAAGGCCCCGGAGGACAGCTGCCGTGCCTTCCGGTACGACCCTTTTAAGCGGGTACCGGTAAAGGCCAAAGCTATGGATTTTTCCCGCTACGACGAAGAGGATTATTCCCTGTAAAGGAAGTGCTTTTATGCGGTACGATGAAACCCTCCGATTGGCCGATGGCCGTAGCCTTCGCATCCGCAGTGCTGAGGCATTGGACGCTGAGGCTGTCTGTGACCTGTTCACCCGGACCCACGGGCAGACGGACTATCTTCTGGCCTACCCGGAGGAAAACAGCTTTACGGTAGAGCAGGAAGGGGCTTTTTTACAAAAATTGCTGGAAAGTGACCGGGAGGTTATGCTACTGTCCGAGGTGGATGGGGGCTTGTGCGGCTGTGCCAGCGTCTGCGCTGTGGGAGTGAAATATAAGATCCGCCACCGGGCGGAATTCGGCATCAGTGTGGACAAGTCCTTTTGGGGCTTGGGTATTGGAACAAAGCTGACGCAAACCGCTATTGACTGTGCCAAGGAGGCCGGATACCGCCAGCTGGAGCTGGATGTGGTAGCAGACAACAACCGGGCCCTGGGGATGTATGCGCATGCCGGATTCCAGGAATTCGGTCGGAATCCCATGGGATTCCAGTCAAAGGTTTCCGGAGACCAGGCGCTGGTCTATATGAGACTGGAACTGTAAAAAACACTTCAACCGTGAGAGTGGCACTTGCCACCCCCACGGTTAAATTTTTATTGAATCATTTCTAAGAACTCATCTTCTGTCAGTACCGGGATGCCCAGTTCCCGGGCCTTGCGTTCCTTGGAGCCGGCGTTTTCCCCCGCCACAACAAAGCTGGTCTTCCTGGATACGGAGCCGGAGGCCTTGCCGCCTAGAAGCTCGATTTTCTCCGTAGCCTCTTCCCGAGTGAAGCGGCTCAGGGTTCCGGTGAGAACGACGGTTTTCCCGGCCAGACGGGTATCCGTAATGACCCGCTTGCTTTCAAAATTCAGTCCAGCCTCCCGGAGCCGACGGATCAGGTGCTGAGATTGGTCCTGCCGGAACCACTCATAAATGCTTTGAGCGGTGATCTCTCCAATGTCCGGCACAGCGGTAAGCGCTTCCAGAGAGGCATCCATCAGGGCATCCATGGAGCCGAAGGCAGCAGCCAGACTCTTGCCGGTTTTCACCCCTACCTGGCGGATACCCAATGCATAGATCAATCGGGATACATCCTGCTGCTTGCTGGCTTCAATGGCGGCAAGCAGTTTTTTTGCCGCGGTGGTGCCGGACTTCCAGAGGCCGGAAATCTCCTCCAGGGTCAGATAGTAGATATCTGCCGGGGATTTGATGAGCTTCTGGGAAATCAGACTTTCTACAATGGCTGAGCCAAGGCCGTCAATGTCCATAGCGTCTCGGCTGACAAAGTGGGCAATGTTTCGGCTCAGTTGGGCAGGGCACTCGGCACCGGTGCAGCGTAGGAAAGCACCGTCCTCATCCCGGACCACCTCCGCCCCGCAAACCGGACATCTGTCCGGCAGAAAATAGGGCTTGGTGTTCTCTGGACGCTTATTCAGGTCCACCCCCAGAATCTCCGGGATGATCTCCCCTGCCTTGCGGATGCGCACCGTATCACCGATGCGCACGTCCAGGCGAGAAATGAAGTCCTGGTTATGGAGTGTGGCATTGGTGACGGTGGTACCGGCCAGACGGACGGGCGCAACTACAGCCTTGGGGGTCAATACACCGGTGCGGCCTACCTGAATCACAATGTCCTCTATCACGGTGGACTTCACTTCCGGAGGGTATTTATAGGCCACAGCCCACCGGGGAAATTTCGCAGTGGCACCCAGCAGTTCCCGCTGGGCAAGATCATCCAGTTTGACAACGCCGCCATCGATGTCGCAGGGAAGCTTTTCTCGTTCCTCGTTGATGCGAAGAATCTCTTCTTCAATTTTCTTGGGGTCCGACAGCTTTTTATAGGGAATGACCTTAAAGCGGAGGCTTTTCAGATATTCCAGGGTCTCGCAGTGGCTGGTAAAGGTGACACCCTCTGCCAGCTGCACATTGAATACCAGAATATCCAGCTTCCGCTTGGCGGTGACCTTAGGATCTTTCTGCCGCAGGGAGCCTGCCGCTGCGTTTCTGGGATTGGCAAAGGTCTTCTCTCCGTTTTCTTCCAACGCAGCATTCAGGGTGTGAAAGGTCTTCTTGGGCATATATACTTCTCCCCGGACAATGAGTCTGGCGGGGGCATTCTCCAAGATCATGGGGATGGAGCGGATGGTTTTCAGGTTTTCCGTTACGTCCTCTCCCACTACCCCGTCTCCCCGGGTAGCGCCACGGACGAAACGGCCGTCCTCGTATTCCAGGGCCACGGAGAGGCCATCGATTTTCGGCTCAACAGAGTAGGCGGCGTTGGGCAGGGCTTCTTTGATTCGATTTAAAAAATCCTCCAGCTCTTCCATGCTAAACACATCCTGCAAGCTCATAAGAGGCACCGCATGGGTCACCGCCCCGAAGGTATTCACTGCCTGGCCTCCTACCCGTTTGGTGGGGGAATCCGGCAAGACATACTCAGGATAGGTCTTTTCCAAGTCCTCCAGCTCCCGCAGGAGCCGGTCATATTCAAAGTCTGGCAAGGTGGGATCGTCCAGCACATAATACCGGTAACCCGCCTCGTTAAGCAGTGCCGTCAGATCCTGTATTCTCTTCTGTGGTTCCATAATTGCCTCCTGTGTGGAAGAACGTGTCCGGCACGTCTCCGACGATGATGGTTTCCGCCACGGCTACTTGGCTGGAAACAGAAAACTGCTCGATTTTACCCAGCACCAGGGTGCTGGCATCCACCTCAACCTCTAATGTCAGGCAGTGGAGTGTCTGATTGATCCCCGCCTGACGAAAGGAACTGGAAAAATTGGCATCCGAATTGCGGATAGATAAAATATGCACCGGAATGCGGAAGCCCTTTCCGGAAAAGAACTCCGGAAAAATCAAGCTGCCGATTGGAATGCCCAGCTGGGAGGTATCCAGCTCCAATATTCTTTGGTTGACCAGCTCCAGAATTTTGGCTTTCAGCCGATTCACCTCCAAAATATTGGTTTTCATGGCGGTGATTTTTCCGTTCAGGTCCTTTTCAAAGTAGACGATCCGGTCGTAGGCAATGGCGTCCTGCTCCAAAAGCTCTGTCAGAGCGTCATTGGTCAGGTCTGATGTGGCGTTTTTTACTTGGCTCTGGGCCAGCTCCTGGAGCGTATCCTGAAAAAGGCTTCGAAAGATCAGCAGTCCCACCAGGGCGAAAATAGCCACAATGGCCAGACGCAGCAATAGCCTTTTCCAAAAGCGTCTCACGGCCACCCCTCCCCTATGGGAAAGGCTATGCCGGAGAAGCAGAGGCTATCACAGCTTTTTCATGTGAGCGCTGGCAGTTTTTGCCATAAGCTTTTTGGTGCCAATGTCGTCAAAAGCAACCTCGAGCAGAGCGTCTCCCCCCATTTTGACCACAGACAGCACCAAGCCCTTGCCAAAGGCTGCGTGCATGACGGTGTCTCCCTTATTGTAGTCCGGCAATGGGGCTGAAGGAGCGCTGGCAGCCCGGGCTGTGCTGGCAAGATACCCGCTGGTGCGGGTGATCCGCTTCTCGTATGGCTCCCGGCGGCGCTCTTCTGTGGCGTGATAGCCCCCGCGCTTTACGATGCAGCTCTCAGGGATCTCTCTTAAAAAGCGGGAGGCCTGGCTGGCGCTGGTCCGGCCGTAGATCATCCGCTGATGGGCATGGCTGATGGTCAGGGTCTGCTTGGCCCGGGTGATGGCCACATAGCACAGCCGCCGCTCCTCCTCCATCTCCTCCTCGTCGCCCATGGCGCGGTTGCCGGGGAACAGGCCGTCCTCCATGCCCACCACGAACACCTCCGGGAATTCCAGACCCTTGGCGCTGTGCATGGTCATCATCACCACGCAGTTGTCGCTCTCCTCGGTGCTGTCCAGATCGGTGTACAGCGCCACCTCGTCCAGAAAGCCCGCCAGCGTCGGCTCACCCTCCGCATTTTCCAGATAGCCTTGGATGCTGGATTTCAGCTCCTCTACGTTCTCCAGACGGCCGCGGCTCTCTACATCGTCCTTTTCCCGCAGGGCGGCGGTGTAGCCGCTCTTGTCGCAGACCAGATCGTAGAACGCCATGAGATCGGAGTCCGGCAGCTGCCGGCGCAGGGACTCGATCATATCTGTAAAGGCGAGGAGCTTGCCAGCTGCATTTTTCAATTCCGGATAGTCTGCCGCGTGGAGAAGCACCTCATAGAGGGAGCTTCCCTGCTCGGTGGCGAGGATCTGTGCCTTGTCCACGGTGGCCTGCCCGATCTTGCGGGAGGGTACGTTGATGATGCGCCGCAGACGCAGGTCGTCGGTGGTGTTGCTGATGACGCACAGATACGCCAGCATATCCTTGACCTCGGCGCGGTCGAAGAACTTCATGCCGCCATAGATCTTGTAGGGGACGCCGTTGCGCTTGAAGGCATATTCCAGCGCGTTGGACTGGGCGTTCATCCGGTAGAGCACGGCGTTGTCCTTCCAGCTTTCGCCCCGGCGGTAGCCGGTCATCATCTGCCCCACTACATAATTGGCCTCGTCGCTCTCATTAAAGGCGGTCTTGACGGTGACCTTCTCCCCCGCCCCGTTCTCCGTCCACAGGGTTTTCCCCTTGCGCCCCTCGTTGTGGCGGATGACGGCGTTGGCCGCGTCCAGAATGTTCTGCGTGGAGCGGTAATTCTGCTCCAGCCGGATGGTGCGGGCGCCCTTGTACTCCTTTTCAAAGCTGAGGATATTGCTGATGTCCGCGCCGCGGAAACGGTAAATGCTCTGGTCGTCGTCGCCCACCACGCAGATGTTGTGCCGTTCGTTGGTCAGAAGGCTGGCCAGCAGGTATTGCAGGTGGTTGGTGTCCTGATACTCGTCGATGAGGATATAACGGAATTTGTTCTGGTAGTACGCCCGCACATCCGGGCAGTCTTGCAGCAGCCGGACGGTGTGCAGGATGATATCGTCGAAGTCCAGCGCATTGGCGTCCCGCAGCTTTCTGTTGTAAAGTGCATAGACTTTACCGATCCTGATGCGCCGCCAATCGTTGATAGCCTGCCACTGCTGAATAAACGCCTCTGGCGACTGCATATCGTCCTTTGCACGGGAAATAACGCTCAGGATCTCTCTGGGCGGAAACGCCTTCTCATCCAGCGACAGCTCCTTGAGGATATCCTTGATGACCCGCTTGCTGTCGTCCGTATCGTAGATGGTGAAGCTGCGGTCAAAGCCGATGCGGTCGATGTCCCGACGCAGGATACGGACACAGGCGGAGTGGAATGTGGACGCCCACACGTCCTGTGCCACCTTCTCTCCCAGCATACGCCCCAGCCGCTCCTTCAGCTCGTTGGCGGCCTTATTGGTAAAGGTGATGGCCAGTACCTCCCAGGGGCAGGCCGGCTCGACAGCGCAGAGGTAGGACACCAGCGGGCGCTGAGATGCGTCCGGCGACTGGGTGTACTGCTCCAAAAAGGCCACCTCGTCCTCTGTGATGGGGACGGGGATCTCCTCTGTGTCGCTGCCGCGGCCATAGCGCAGCAGGTTGGCCACCCGATGGATCAGCACGGTGGTCTTACCCGAGCCTGCGCCGGCCAGGAGCAGCAGCGGGCCTTCCGTGGCCAGCACGCCCTCCCGCTGGCGTGGGTTCAGGTTCTGATAGTCCACGGCGATGGCGCTGCGCCGCGCCGCGATAAAGCGTTTCTCAAGTTCCGTCATGGGGCTTCCTCTTTTCTTCCCTGTTCGAGTGTTTCTCCCATTTTAATACAGAAACGCCCGGCGGTCAACCTGGTTTCAAAAAATATAGAATTTTTGTTCGATTTCACTTGACAAGAACAGTTGTTCGACTTATAATGCGTATAGAACATAAGTTTGATGTCAGGAGGACACGGATATGACGACATTTGGATTTATTATCATTCTGTTGGGTGCGGGGTCTATCGCGGCCAACGTGATGCGGCTCATCGACTGCATCGATAAGCCCGCTCCCAGGCGTCGCCGCCGCACGGCGTAAATGGGCCATGGAGCTGCTGGACAAGCTGACCATTCTGTCCGACGCGGCCAAATATGACGCGGCGTGTACGTCCAGCGGCGTGAAGCGCGGCGCAAGGCCGGGGATGATCGGCAATACCTCCTCTTCCATCGCCGGGTGCTGCCACAGCTTTTCCGCGGACGGACGGTGCATCACGCTGCTGAAGGTGCTGATGAGCAACGCCTGCGTGTACGACTGCAAATACTGCATGAACCGGCGGAGCAATGATACGCGGCGGGCAGCATTTACGCCCCAGGAGCTGGCGGAGCTGACTATGGGATTTTACCGGCGGAACTACATTGAGGGGCTGTTTCTGTCCAGCGGTGTACTGCGCGACCCGGACTACACGATGGAGCAGATGATCCGGGCGCTGCGTATCCTGCGGGAGACGTATCGGTTCAACGGGTATATCCACGCCAAGGCCATTCCGGGTACTGCGCCGGAGCTGGTGCGGGAGCTTGGGCTGCTGGCGGACCGGCTCAGCGTGAACATCGAGCTGCCAAGTCAGGCGGGGCTGAGGGCTTTGGCGCCGGACAAGACGAAGGAGGCCATTTTGCGGCCTATGGGGCTGATCCGGGACGGCGCGGCCCAGAGCAAGGCGGAGCTGGCCAAGTATAAGCACGCGCCGGTGTTTGCCCCGGCGGGACAGAGCACACAGCTCATCGTGGGGGCGACGGAGGATTCAGACCGGCATATCCTGCATCTGACGGAACGGCTGTATCAGAAATACCGGCTGAAACGGGTGTTTTATTCAGCGTATGTGCCGGTGGTGGAGAACAGTTTGCTGCCGTCGCTGAATACAAAGCCGCCGCTGCTTCGGGAGCACAGGCTGTATCAGGCGGACTGGCTGCTGCGTTTTTACGGGTTTCAGGCCTCGGAGCTGCTGGACGAGGCGCATCCGAATTTTGATCCGCAGCTCGATCCCAAGTGTAACTGGGCGCTGGGACACCCGGAGCAGTTTCCGGTGGAGGTCATGCGGGCAGATCTGGAGACGCTGCTGCGTGTGCCGGGCATTGGCCCGGTGAGCGCACGGCGGATCGTGTCCGCACGGCGGTGCGGGACGCTGCGGTTCGAGGACTTGCAGAAGCTGGGGGTGGTGCTGAAGCGGGCGCAGTATTTCCTGACCTGCGGCGGCAAGCTGCGGGAGGGGCTGCGCT
>OQWM01001668.1_pt1 | contig 15227 bp, 15 predicted proteins | sample 1691531 | NCBI WGS metagenome assembly OQWM01 (sample SAMN03418257, study PRJEB22391) | human gut metagenome | biome: human-gut; feature: organic feature; material: feces | host: Homo sapiens | place: Tanzania | collected 2013-01
GAATTGCGATTGGTTCGTCAATCTGGTGGAACTCAAGAGAATCAGCCACATAATCATAGAGTATTCAGTGCCTTAGCCACACGCTCCTCACGAATTGCCTCAATGTTCTCAGGTGTTACCGTCACACCAAGTTCCTGAGATAGCTCAGAGCATAAACGTGCAAGCTCCTTCTTGTTAAATTCAATGCCAGCCCGAACTTGAGCCGCCGCGTCCTGATACTTCTTCAGGCTCTCATTGTACTTCTTTACTTCACGAAGGTCAATATTACTATTCATAAGCCGTTACTTCATTCCTCTCTGTAGTAAATCAATAGCCTTACGCTTATACTTTTCAGGCACATCAGCCAGTGCCATAATGATGTCCTCGGGATTTCCGACATTTCTCTCGTGTTCATCCAATCTTTTAACTACATCGGAAATATCTACACGATTACGCTTCTCTTCCTTCTTCTCTTTTTCAATAGCCTTAGCCTCAACATTGAATGTTTCCTCAATAGGAGGCAACTCAAGATCGAGTCTATCATACTTGTACGAACCGTCATCCTCAATCGTAATAATGATTAGATGACCAGTTTCCTCGAGTAGGCTTTCATTATAAGCAGGTCGCGTTAAAGACCCAGGGTAGTCAACAAGAACTCTATGCCCGATTGTCTTGCCATCAACTTCCTTTAATGATAAACCCTCAAACAAATGGCTTGTATGAATGTGCCCGCAGATTAAAATATCCATTCCGAACAGCCTTGTCACATGGTCAAGCTCAGTAGCCGTTCCGAAGTTAGGCATCTTTGTATCAGAGAAAGCACAGTAATCATGTGCACACACAATATTAGTGTGTCCTTCCTCTAAATGAATGTTAGGCTGACAGGAATTGATTTCACCATAGTTAATCATTGTCAGATGAACATTTCCAAAGTCCAGGTTACAAGCTGGCTTCATCACACACTTAGCAATATAATACTCAAACTCTGTCATTCCGTATCCAGCAGAGTCATGATTTCCCTTCAACTGAAAATGATTATTTCCAGTAGCACGGTTAATCCTGTCAAACTGATCCTCTACTGCCCTACGGTATTCAAGGTTATTAAACCGTCCAAAGGTTAAGTCTCCCAACCCAATTACATGTGTTACGCCATTGTCTACTGCTGCATTTGCCACAGTTCTAAGTGCCCACAAAGAGTCCTTCATGTAGTCTCTATGTGCTCCATAGTTTTTACTGTGCAAATGCAGGTCTCCGTAGAAAAGAAGTTTAGCTAACATACTGCATCTCCGTTTACAAATGATTATTTATTTACACAAATAAATATCACATAGCCTTAAACATTGTTCAACCGAAATATATTAAAGTACACTTGTATCAATAATGATGGACTCTCCACACTTAGGACAGCTTGTAGTCGCCACGCCAATGGACTTCATCCACTCGATAACATTGTCAGTATACTCAACATACCCAGCAAGCGTAGCCTCGTCATTATGAATAGCAGCCATGAGTTCAATAGCCTGGTCAGCTTTCTGAATGCTATTGATCTCCTCAGCAAGGACAGGCTCAGGAAGGTCAGAGTAAACAGCCAGCTTATGCTCAGCCGCCTCAATAGCAGCAATGATGTCAGTGCATCTGCACAGCTTCATCAACTCTGCCTCTGATACAGTATCAAGGTTAGCCATCTCAATCAGAGTATTAGACTTACGCTCCATCTCTGACAGTTCATGCATCCTCGATACAACTGACTCAATCTTATCAAGAGTCGAAGTGTCAATAAACTCTGCCTTTGAAATCTCTGAATAGGCAGAGGCTGCTTCCTCACTGTGTTTAATATCATCCAGAACACGCCCGATGTCATTCAAACGAGTACACTCGCCAATGTCAATAGGCTTCAGTCCAGCCTCATCAATCTTCTGAATAGCACCAAGAGAAGCCTCAAGACCTCTGACAGTATTGATAGTCTCTACAATTCTATCAAGCTTAGCAATAATGCCACGCTCTTTTGCAAGAGTCTCCTTGATATTCACAAGAGGCTCAATATCATAAGACTTAATAGCCGCCATACTCTGCATCAGAGTACTAACACTGGTATCACTGTCACTAATACTCGCCTTCAAAGCATTAGCCTCAGCTGCTCCTTCTCTAATAGCAGAGGTAATCTGACTAATCTTAAGGGCATTATACATGACCTTATAGTTAGTAGATGCAGGAGTGACAACAAACAAGAGCTTGTCCTCATAGGTTCTAATATGAAGATACTCACCTGTTTCAGGCTCTTCAATAAGTCCCATTACTTTAGATACAGCAGCAGGCACATCTGGCTCAATCTTCTGAGCATCCCAAATGCTTCCATCAGGCATCTTAACTGTGTATCTATTGCCATTGGTCATCTTAATACGAGTAATTTGAGTTCCATCCTGCAACTCAATCATTACTCCAAAGCCAGTTGTGCCATCTCTAATGAAGTCCTTCTGTGACCTATAGTCAGAGTTAATTGCACAGACGCTAAACGCCTTTACAAGAGAGGTCTTACCAGACTCGTTCTCGCCGATCAGACTAACAATAGGAGACTCATCAAAAGATACAGTGACATCTCCGATGTTTCTGAAGTTTCTAACTACAATCTGCTTGATAGGGCTATAACTATACATAAGCATCACCAATCCAACTGAATGATTAAATATTTCTACTTAATACTTCTATGCTTAGCTGAAAGACTACTCAGCATCACTGTCAGGATTAAACTCTACAAGAGTGAGTTGTTCAGTCACAGCTCTATGAATGTCACTAAGCATCTCTGTATATCCAGCATCCGCAATCTTTCTAAATTCGTCAATAGGGTTCTTACTGGCATAAGCCTGCATCTTGATAGACTTTCTAAGCTCAGCCATATCATCAACATAGTTTCGCCACAGCCTATCAACGTTAGACAGAATTGTGCTTCTGATAATACTATTCTTAGTATCAGCATCAAAAGAGTATAGCTTGTCATCAATCATTTCATGGAAAGCATGCACAAAATCGCCAACAGGCTCTCCACCAGGATTAAAGTGATCTGACTCAAAAATCTTGCTTAGTGCAGGATTTGACTCGATACTACTCATTAACTCAAGAACATCAATACTATCCTCGAAGTAGTGCTCAGCCATTGTAAGCATCACTTCATCCAAGTCATGATTATGCAGAACAGCATCTCTCTGCTTGTAAATGATTTCTCTATAACCAGAAACGACATTGTCATATTCAAGCAATGACTTTCTTGCCTCAAAGTTAAGAGACTCTACTCTCGCCTGAGCTTTGCTAATAATTTTTGACAGCAGCCTACTGTTAATAGGGTCATTGACACTTTCTCCACCAAGCATACTGGCAATAGCTTTTACATTGTCACCGCCGAATACTCTGATTAAGTCATCCTCAAGAGAGAGCATAAACCATGACTCGCCAGGATTTCCCTGTCTACCAGACCTACCAATAAGCTGGTTGTCAATTCTACGGCTCTCATGTCGCTCAGTGCCAATAACACATAATCCTCCAGCATTGATTACTCTTTTCTCTGCTTTTGCTCTATCCATTGTGTTATAGGTACCTACATAATCAGGGTTTCCGCCAAGTAAAATATCGGTACCACGCCCTGCCATGTTTGTAGCCACTGTAACAGCTCCAGGTATACCAGCCTGAGCAATGATTTCAGCCTCAGCCTTATTATTCTTAGCATTAAGCACATTGTGCTCAATTCCAAGCTCACTTAGCATACGGCTGATTTGTTCGCTTTGTTCAACAGAGGTTGTTCCAATAAGAACAGGTTGACAAATTTCCCTGCACTCTACTACTTTTGACATAATTGCCAACAACTTTGCTTTCTTAGTCAGGTAAACTTGGTCTGGATAGTCTATCCTAATCATAGGTTTATTTGTAGGAATTTGCAGCACTCTCAGCCCATAAATAGACTCAAGTTCAGCTTCCTCTGTTTTTGCAGTTCCTGTCATGCCAGACAACTTCTTATACAGCCTAAAGAAATTCTGAATTGTAATTTCAGCAAGAGTAATAGTCTCTTTCTTAATTACAATGCCCTCTTTAGCTTCAACTGCCTGCTGCAATCCGTTATTGTAACGCCTGCCCTCAAGAATTCTGCCTGTAAATTCATCAATGATCTTAATTTCTCCATCGTGCACAACATAATCTACATCGGGCTTCAGCATAAAGTTAGCACGAATAGCCTGAACTACAGTATGAAGGCTATTTGCAAGCAGGTCAGACTTGCTTTCATCAGATAAACCGAATTCTTTATACAGCTTCTCGTAACCTTTAGCTGTAAGAACAACTGACTTATGCTTTTCATCAACAATGAAGTCAGCATCTGTATTTTCAACTAGTTCATCAGCAGTAATACTGCTCTTAAATTCACCAGTAAATGTCTTAACAAGTTTGTCAGCCTTGATATAGTCAGCATTACTCAAATCAGACTGACCAGAAATAATCAGAGGTGTTCTAGCTTCATCAATTAGAATGTTATCAGCCTCATCAATGATTGCACAGTTCAATCCTCTCTGCACAACACAATCTTCCGAGACTGCCATATTATCTCTCAGATAGTCGAAACCAAACTCACTACTTGTACCGTAAACAATGTTACAAGCATAAGCCTTTTTCCTATATTCGTCGCTCATCTCGCTGTAAATGTTACTTACAGTAAGTCCAAGTGCATTAAATACCTTTCCAATGTTCTCTGCATCACGACCAGCCAAATACTCATTGACTGTCACAATATGAACATTGTCGTATTTCAAAGCGTTAAGGTATGCAGGCATAGCAGCTGCAAGCGTCTTGCCCTCACCTGTTTTCATCTCAGCAATAGCACCAAAGTACATTGCAATAGCACCGATAATCTGCACCTTGTATGGCACAAGTCCAAGTGCCTGCCCAGAAGCCACACAGACAGCAGTAAACGCATCAATGATAGCTTCATTCTCACTACAAGAATTTAGCTTCTTTTTCAATGCTTCTGTCATATCACTACAGATTACATTTTGAAATCCAATATTCTTATAGTGTTCAACTTTCTTTAGAACAGTGTCAGCCAGCTTACCGTATGTAGCCAGTTCTCGCTTGTCACTGAATAAACTTCCTAAAATACCCATTACTCATAACTCCAATGCTATTTACAAAATAAGAGGGCACTGCATCCTCATTATGCAGTGCCCTCTCCGTTTATAGGATATCAGATGGACATAACCCCGCCGTTAAAAGCACCGTTAGGGTCAGGGATATTAGGCGCAGTCGGAATGACAGGAGCACCAGGGATCACAGGAGCTGCAGGAGCAGGCTGTGCAACAGGAGCGGGCTGTGCAACAGGAGCCGCCTGCGCCACATCAGGAACAACAGGAGCCGGAATTGCCGCACCAGGAATGACAGGAGCACCAGTAGGCATTGCCACACCAGGAATTACCGGTGCGCCCATGTTACCGAGTGCCGGCTGAGTAACAGGAGTATTGGAAACATACTCAAGGTACTGAGCCTGAGGATTGACCTGAACGTTACGCTTGTACTCGTCCCACTTCTCGAACATGTTATCCATGGTGACCTTAGCGGCCTCAGTGGTCATGCCAGCCCACTCACTAAACGACTTAGTGATGGTCTCGAAGTCGAACTTGTCCACATCCTGATTGATCTTATCAATCAGACCAGGGTAGCGAACGGTCAGCTTATTGTTCGGGAACACAGGGGAGGTCGTAGACTGAGACACCTGCAGACGCTTGTCATCCACAGCAGGATACTCAAAAATGAGCTCACTACCAGGCAGGTCAGCGCCGCTGTTGGCAATCTGCTGCTGGATCTTCTCGATACGAGAAGCAGACACCTTCATGACCTTCAGCTCGTACTCAGGCAGACCATCGGAACCAATCACAGGATTGTTTCGGTCGTCGGTACGGAACTTCACGATCAGCATGTACATATAGGGACGAGCAGCCTTAGCCTTACGCTCATCAGCAAACGTGGCGCTTGCCTTTTCCAGGTGCTTCTTACGGTCCTCGCCGAGCAGCTGGCACTTAGCCTCTTCCATCTCCTTACGGTAGTTGAAGATTTCCCAAGCGTCGTTCACACGGTCGCAGAACGGGCAGGTACCATCGTTCAGCAGAGTGCCATCCTCAGCCTTACGAACGAAGCCCTCCATACAAACGGTGGACTTGAACTTGCCGTCAGGAGACTGCCACTCATGGATAGCACCAGAAATAGCCACAGGCTCCTGAGTCTGAATGGTGTTACCAGCCTCGTCAGTGCCATTCACAGTCCGGAAAGGAATGTAAATGTAATGACGCTTGCCCTTCTCCGCCATATACTTGATGGAGGAACCACCAGCAGAGTCACGGAGGAAGCCACGGATGTCAGTTACGCGCTTAGCGCCACCAATAAAAGTTGCCATGTTAAAATACTCTCCTTAATTAAAATTTTTTGACTAAACTCTCTACTTTGGCTGTTATAAACAACTCTCTAGTCTATATAACAAAGCGGTTAAGCTTTATTACCAATTAAAAATTACACTAACTAATATTTCAAGGCTATTGTTCATGCAATCAAATTATTTATAAATGTTCTTACATTTATTCTCTCTGTCAGCAGCTTATTTTACTGTCTATATACAGTTGGCTTAATGTACTGAAGTGAGTTCACAGCTGCTAAAGTTTGCACAACACCAATACCAACTGTAAGGATTGTTACAACCATGCCAATAAGGTCACCAAAGATAAGATTTCCAACTACGCCAAGCACAACATGAATAAGCTGAAATACAAATCCTGCAAGACCAAGAATACACAAGACAGCATAAACCTTGATGTACACGTTCTTCCAGTTATTATGATACCTGCACATCAAGAAAACAATAAGAGCACAGATAGCATATTCGGCAGCCAGACCGATACAACTTGTTAGAACTGTCGAGATTAAGCTTGCAAAGCTAAAATAGGAACTGTACTTAACAAGTTCAATTACAGCGTATGCAACCTTGAGAACTGTAATTAAACAGAAACAAAGCAAGTACAGTGTCATAGCCTTAGTGATATTTGTGGTCATCTTACTGACATTTACATCTTCCTTAATGTCAAAAGCCTTTTTGATACCAGAAAAGCTCATTCCACTAAGAGACGCGAACAAACCCTCATCGCCAGCAATTACCCTCTGAACGTTATTCAGCACAATTCTCAGTGCATCTACATAACTAGCAGTAGAATACTTGTTATACAGGCCAGAGTTGTAATCGTCACGATGCGAGCTACGAGGCTTACGAGGCTTAGTGTCGAAAACAGCATCGTCTGTAAAGTATTCATCATCTGCATTTGTTCCGAAGTCATTTTGAGCATAAGCAGTATTGCCATTGTCCTCTGCTTCAGCAAAATTGTCTACACCAGACTCCTCAAAGTCTTGGTTACCGAAGTCAGTGCCAAAATCTCCATGCCCATCATAGTTTCCCATTATGTATCCTCCTCAACTGAAATAAGGTTTTGAAGCCCTCCATCTATGTCAATACAGTAACCAAATAGCTTTGAACCATATCTAAAGTGCAACCCATCAAGACTATCTGTATCTGCAATATAAACTCTCGCCTTGTCACTGCTGCTAATCTGCTCAAGCTGTGTCTCAACATCAACAATCTCTGTTTTGTACTCAGGCTCAAGTGTTACTCCAGCATTAGCATCGTCAGAGTTAAAATCATCAGAGTCCTTCTGCTCAGTATCCTGCTCAACAAGCACCTGTCTTTCCTCTGTGGTTACAAAACACACAGTATCTAAAAAATCAAAGCAGTCTTTGTTTGCAGCAGTGAAAATAAACCTGTATTTGCCATCTTCGGTAGCCTTAATCTCAAGTTTCACTTGATCTAAGTATGCTTTTGCCAAGTCAGTAGAACTAATAGTTCCGTCATCCAAATCATACTTAGGCAATACCTTTACATACTCTTTGCCGTCAACTACAAGGCTATCTGCATCCTCGTCATACTTAGGCTCAAAGTACTCAGTTTCTTTAGCACTCTGTTCAGCCTTAGTAGCTTCCTCAACTGCCTTTTTAGTATCTGCCTTATTGCTTAAGTAGGATACAAGCCAAATAGTAATAGCAATAAGTGCTAATGCACATATTGCTATTACAGCTTTTATAATAGGGTCGAAGTTAATACTTTTCTTAGGCTCCATAATTATTTCTCCTTGTCGACAAGATAATCAAAGGATACATCAAACTTGTATGGAGTCATCTTAGACCTGTTGAGCATTACACTTGTATCTTCGATTTCATACGGAGGGTTATCTGTCTGCCTCATATAGTTTGTAGCATATCCATCACCCTCAAGGAACCAATCATACTTAATAGCGTTACCGCCGCTACTTGTGTCATCCCAACAAACGTCCATGTGATACCACTTGTCATCATATTTGACAATGTTCCAGGCATGCCCAAGATTTTCACCGCCTGCAACATTTCCCTTACCAGTAACAATCTGGCAGTCAAGACCAGCATACTTGCACAGCTCATAAAACAGTGAGGCATATCCACCGCAAACTGCTTTCTGTGTTTCAAAAGCCTTCTCATAGTCATTGGCAGATACAAGTTCTGAATACCTATGATACTCTACCTCTCTGGCTGCGTCATAGTCATACTCAAGCCAGGTAGCAACAAAGTCGTGAATGACCTGATACTTTTCTTTCTGGTTCATCTTGTATTCAGGCTTAGTCAAGTCTTTTGCAACTGACTCAAGCTGCTGGTCGACGTACTTACCTCGAGCAACAACAGGAATAACCTCCGGAATGTCAGCGTTCTTTCCAAAGTTAGGCAGTAGCCCCTTATTCTTAATAAGGATTGTAGCAATAATGGCCAGTAAACAGATGAGGCTTACTGTTAGCACCATTACAACAGCTGAGTTCTTCTTCATACAAATGCCCTCACTTATTGAGTATTTTAGTAATCATATTATTAAAGTGTCGTCTTGCTTTAATAACCCGCTTGGCTTTCTTTCTCTCAGTATCCTGAATATCCATCAAATGAGAGAAAGAAATAATCAAAAGTATCTTGACAAGTAAACCTGACTTTTTATAAGCATCACTATAATTTGAAATGTCAGTATTCAGGTCATCAACAGTCCTCGTCTCATCAATCCATGCTATACTTTCCTGCATACTGCCAGGTTTCTTTGTCCAGAAGTATTGTAGCAATACTGTGTCAAATACATAGTAAACTGCAATTACTGCAGCTGATACTGCAACACTCAATACAAGGAAACCAAGAATAATTCTTACTGCACTTCTCTGAAAGTTTCCTGTATCAAATCTACCAAATATAGCAGATGTTAAGTCAGCATAATTATTGTTTATGTTACAGACTCTTCCTGTTACGTCCTCAGGTCTTACAAGAAGCGAGTCAATCTCATCGTTATTGTCTCCCTTTGTAACAAGATAGCCGTTTCCAACTGCAACTACACGATGTACTACAGAGTAACCAAGCCTACTGTTAAACCTAATTATGTCGTTAGGCTGTATGTCTTGAAAATCTACATGCTCTATATCAACAACTCCATTGACCATTATCACAGGTTCCATAGAGTTCGTTATTACTATTGTTCTTCTAGACTCTTCGCCAAAGTAGTATTGACTAAGCACAATTGCAATCAAAACTATTAGTACAACACAAATGGCAGTTATTACAGAGTGTTCTATGAACTTTATAGGATTCTTTCTGTACAATTTACAAAACATACTGACCACCCAATGATTATATCAGGCTATAGTTACCTGCTTTCTCTCGCACTCATACCCATTATGCTGTCCTGATAAAATCCAGTCAATGCAGTAGTCAGCACACTCTGATAGCAGTGTTATGTTTTCAAGGTTCTTTTCCTTTGAATTTGTCTCCTCGTTATAAACAGAGCACATTTCATCAAGGTCTTTGTATCTGAAGTTAACAAAGATTGTTATACTACGATTGTATATCCAGTTTTTATGCGCGTCTCTACCGGCTTTATCACGGTCAGGAATAAGGATTACACCGTGTCTACACCTATTCAACTGCTTAAGCACATGAGGAGATGTAGTGGTACCACACATTGCAAATGAGTTTTTATATCCAATGTCCCTAAGCCTAATAGTATCTGTAATACCTTCTGTTACAAAAGCATATCCAAGATCATAAGCCATCTCAAGGTTCTCAAGCCCATACAGTGTTTCTCTACGCCTATAATACTTAGATGTGCCATAGATGTAACGCTCATCTGCATCTGGACTGTAGCCAACAAGGTTCTGCACAAGCCCGTTTTCATCCTTAATAGGGATTACCCAACGTCCTCTAAAGATAGGCTTCTTGTTTGTCTCTGAAATGACACCAAGTTCTCCAACTCTATCAATGAAGGAAGGCAACAGCATTTCTGCCATATCTCCAATATAGAAGATACCAGCTTCATCAACAGTTGCTTCATCAAAGGCTCTTAGGCTGCAAAATCTCTGCTTTCTCTCTAAACTAGACCTAGCCTGAAGATGTGACACGTATTCAGTTAAACCTTTATTGTACTCAATCATATTCTGACGAGCCAGTTCATACTGATTACTCACTTAACAGTGCTCCTTTATTATATGTCTTTACAATATTAACGCACTTTCGATACACTCCAATAGGAATGTTATCAATGTACTTTGCCGCAGACAAGCTGTCGTTTTCACTAATAAGCCTAAAGGCCAGTGCATACGACTTAACCTTGTCTTGCTTAGAAACATCTACATGATAGCACTCAAAGGTAGTTAAATCGAAAATCCAGTTTCTATTTACCTTAATAATGTCATGTCCATCAAAATTCATGTATTACTCACCATTTTTATCTTTATCCAGAATTTCAAATAGGTAATCAAGAGGCTTTCCAAGCAGTTCCTCGCCCTTAGCCTTGATTGTGTTAATGTCACTCTCAAGGTTAAGCTTGCGCTCCGCCAACTGAGACTGCGTGACTAAACCCTTGCAGTACATTTGCACATACCCAGTGTACTCCATCTGAGCCTGCATAATAGATGCAACTAGCATACGCTCTACACCATTCAAGCCTCTATCAATATCAATAGAGGACTCAAGTTCAACAACCTCAGTCTCGTACTGCTTAACGTTTACTGTTTTCTTAAAGGTAGCCCTAAGTTTACCAGAGTTCTCACCAAGTGACGCTACCATGATTTTATCCATATTAACAATGTTCATAGTCTTACTCCTTATAGTAAATCAACTAATTGTTTTCTGCTCTAACAAGGTAAACAGCACCATCGAAACCGCCAAGCTTCTCTTTCTTTTTCTTACGGATTGCATCAATTTCATCAGAGCTTACTCCGTAAGCATTAGCAAGAGCGTATGCAACTTCTACAATGTCTGCAATCTCTTCCTTTTCTTTGCTCTCGATAAACTCCGCTGTCTCCTCAATCAATTTGCACTGTAACAAAATTTTCAAGGAGCCAGCATCTTTTACTTTCAGTGTTTCACACTTATCTCCGTTTGCTGTAATAATAGCTGGAATGTTATCTCTTACAAGCTTATTATGCTCGATAGTTTTCATATTATAGCCTCAATTCAATTTATAATGCTAATCTGATGTCTGCAAGCTCTTGCTGTGTAACTTCATGCAAAGGCTTTCCTAACTCAACGTTATGATACAACTTACAAGAGTCACCAAACACACTTCTAATGCCACAAGGTAACACGCGGTCAACCATCTTACTGTTTGCAAGACCTAAAAAGTTTAAGCCGTTCTTAAAACAAACGTAGATGTTACAGTCTCCACGCTTTGTAATGATACTGGCAAGTGCCTGAATTTGATGCTCACGAGTAGTACTGATTTCTCTAAAGTCAATCACATAGTTAGGAGTCAAAATCTCTGTATCCTCAGGAATCATAAGTGTATTAACATACTCACCAGAGATTGCTTTCTCAACACCATGAGATATAAGTTCATTAGCCTCATCAAGTGTAACAGGCTGACTTGGTAAACTCGGTTCTGCACCTGAGTCACTAAACAGGTTCAGTTCATCTGCCAAAGTTACACCTCCAAATCATTTTAATTAAATTTACTATTCTATATATTCAAGACTATATAAATGCTACTACAAAATTAGCTATCAGCACATCCAATAATACACGATTATGTGTAATGTTGAATGGCTGATAGCTAATTGTATTGGAGGCTGTTACACCTTGCTTGCCACTACATCCTCAGAGATATTGTTAACATATAGACCAGTTCTATTCAAGATATTGCCAGGCTGCAGGAATACAATCTGCATAGCGCCATCGGCATCTTCATCGCAAATATGCTGACACAAATAGTCAACTAGTTCATCCTTCTTTGTGTAGTACATATCAATAGCATCAATGCCACACACCTTGTACTTAGGAGAAATGAAGAACTTAAACTGATGAATCAGGTCTTGGATTGTAGCACCGAATACCATGTCGCTCTCGTCGACAACAGTAAACATGTTATCGCCGATTTCGACGTCATCATCGTTCTCCTCGTCTCCGTCAGTGTACTCAGCATCCTCTTCAACGTCCTCCATTGACTCCTCTTTAGCCTTAAACATTGAGGAGTCAACGCCTTGGATACCCTCATGCTTGATGAACTCGTCAAGGCACAACTGAGTAAACTCCTTGTCGTTCAAACCTTCCTTGTCCTTGTCATGCCCATAAGTAAACTGCAAGTTCAGCAGGTTACCAATAGCAGGGTGCAAGTCCTTATTATAGTTATTCGGGTCGCAAATATAATCACGAACCTTTTTCCTACGGAAGTCAAGCACACGCTTTGCAAAGTATTTAAGGACTTTGTTAGTGTCAACAGCTTTGTCCTCATGGAAGATAGGAATGTCCTTAGCTTCCTCTGTAAACTGCTCAAGCAGCAAAGGATGGATTTCTGCCATCTTTCCCTTTGCCTTGCCCCAAGCAGGACCGATACCAGCACCGATGTAAAGAGGAGGGAAGCCCTCAACCTTAAACTGCATGTTCTTTCCAACATCAGCAAGGACTCTCTGCATGTTCAGCTTCTGCACATTGACCTCAAACAACTGCTCGTCATGGATCATATTGATAATCAGCAACAGACCCTGCAGATGATTTTCTCTAATGTACATAAAGTTTCTCGCAACACTAATCTTAAAGATGTCGGCCGCTGTATTGTGAGTAATCACACCGTCTGCAACGTAGTATCCGTTATCTGTATTGCACACGTCATACATATCAATGTATTCATCTGTAATAGCAGCAGACTTAACAGTGAGATTTAAGTCTTTCGAGTCATGCCATTTGTATCCTTTAACTGTCAGACTACTTCTTTTATTGTAGACAACTGCATCTCCGTACTTTAAGTCACAGCACTCAATAAAATTCTTGTCTCCATTGGCTGAAGAAATAAGGAACTTATGAATTGGACTGCACACAAACTCCTGCCCTGTGCTAAATGTCACAATGCACTTCTGCTTCTTTCCAGAGTATGTAATGTCACCAAGTGCCCAAGAAGTTCCATCCCAAACGTGCAACCGCTTTCCAGCAACGTCTTTAATCTTTACAATGCCGAATTCCTTTGTCTGAATTAAGGTGTCTCCACCAAGACAACCCTGAATAACGGCATTGCCAGCCTGTCTCAGTGCGGCTCCCTTACGAGCATTATTCTCATTACCGTTGGCATCGGTAAACGAATAGTATCTGTAACGGCACCAATGAGTTCTGGTGTATTTGTTGACGAGTGCCATTTCCTTAACCTGGTCAAAGAACTTTCTTGTACGAGGCTGGTTCTTAAAGTACAGCTCATACTTCTCTTTTGCCTCGTCTACAGACGACGGCTTACTGTTACCAGTAAGCAGGATTGCAAGACTCTTAAATCCCATGCCGTAAGGAATGCCGAAGTTAAACGACTTAGCGTCGCTTCTCATTTTAGGGGTAACAGCTGCATAGTCAACTCCGTACATCTTGCTTGCCATCAAAGTATGATAGTCAGAGTCAGGGTCAGAGAACAAATGTGCAAGCTCAGTGTTACCAGCCAGAGCAGTAAGAACGCGGTACTCAATCTGCGAGTAGTCAGCGTCCATCATGACATAGCCGTCACGAGGAATACAAATGCCGGTAATAGCCTTAGGATACTGCTGTGCATTAGGGTGAGAACAGCTCATACGACCTGTAGCAGTAGAAATCTGACCAAAGCTGCTGAAAATATAACCACCTGGATACATAAAGTAAGGCAGATTGTCGTAGAACTTAACAAGAAGAGTATCTTTCTTCTTATACTCAGCATACATATTTGCAACAGGGTATGCCTGAGTTCCGTCATCGTTCTTAGCCTTTAACAAAGGCTTAATCTGCTTAGAAGCCACAGAACGCTTATCACCCTGCATAGGATAGCCAAGCACATCGTAGAAAAGCTCTGCAACCTGTGCAGGAGAACCAAGGTTAAGCTGGTTTTCCTCGTTCTTAGCAATCACAGAGTATAAACTCTCTGTTGACTCCAGCATACCCTTGATGGCATTGTTTCTGGCATCTTCATCTCCAGAGTTATCTACTGCTGAAAATGCATCAATAGACTCTTTCAAATGATTATAGGCATCAATTTCATCAGGCTTAGAAAAACCAACAGCCTGTCTAATTTCAGACTCAATGCAGGCCAGTTCTGCCTTTGTCTTATCTCTAACGCCGTAAATCTTACGCTCGTCAAGACGATGACCAAAGAACTCCATATATCCGATACAACAAGAGACAATGACCTCTACATTGTAAATGTATTCCTGCTCCTTATGATTGTCCATCATATCCTGCTTGTACTTCTTAAACAGCAGGAATGTCACATCTCCATCGGTAGGGGCATATACTCTGGTTCCAGCGTAGTCCATATAAGAGAAGTCGATTTTGCTTCCTTTCTTTTTACCTCTCTTATTAGCTGCTCTAACCTGACCGCTCTTGTCCTCCTTAAAGTCAGGGAAGAAGTCACTCAGTTCCCACTGGTCAATACCAAGTTCAACCTTAGCCAAATACTTCAAGTTAGAAGGCTCGCCTCGGTTGCTTGTAGTAGAACGGAACTTATACATGATCTGGTGCATAATCATTGTATCGTCCTTCAGGTTTGTGTCGATACCGTATAAACAGCCAACCTTGTATTCGAACGATCCATTGTGTGCTACAATATGCCCTTTCTCAAGGATACCTCTAACCACTATCATAACATGGTTAATTTATAGATACTTACCATTTATGGTAGGTAA
>OQWM01001673.1_pt1 | contig 15221 bp, 28 predicted proteins | sample 1691531 | NCBI WGS metagenome assembly OQWM01 (sample SAMN03418257, study PRJEB22391) | human gut metagenome | biome: human-gut; feature: organic feature; material: feces | host: Homo sapiens | place: Tanzania | collected 2013-01
CCGTTTCGCCATGCGCAGCGCTTCCAACTCAACCTCCACGTCGTGCAGTTCTTCCAGTGCGTCCTCGTTATCATCTTCTAAAATAACTTCTTCGTAACAAATGTGCTGCTTAATCATAAAATTCAGCTGTTCAATCGCTTCTTCAACTTTCATGTATCTTCCTCCTTTGCTAATTTTCTGATAATTCCGCGCTCGACTTCGTATGCAACCAGCATTCCTCCGTCATCCAGCCCGCAAATTTCTTCACTTACGACTTCCTGCACCAGCTGGATAATCTCAAGCGTTGTGTACAGCTTTTCTCCGCCCGCCGGTGCAGGTTTTGTCAGCTTTTCACCTCCCGCCGGTGCAGGCTTTGTCATCTTTTCGATTTCCTTGTACAACGTGTGCGCAGCATGACAGCACGATGCCTGCATTTCATCCATTGCGCTGCGCAGCTGTGCCACGCGGTCATCAAGTTCCGTTTTCATCTGCTCAAACATTTCTTCCGGTGTCATTCCGTTTCCCTCACTTTCAGTTCCGCTGCCTGCACTTCTATCATGTCTGCCGCCGCGAACAGCAAACTCTCGCAGGGCATCGACCTGTATTCATACGGGCAGTTTTCGCATTTCTTCTTCCGGTTAATCGCGCTGCAGCTGCGCAGCGCGATTACAATTGTTTCCGCCAGTGTCGGCATCCTTTGTCTGTAATCCATGTTTTTTTGTCTCGCTCCCGCCGGTCATTCTTCCGACTTTTCCTCTTCTTCCAGCAGATATTCTACAGCGTCAAACTCGATCTGCATTATTGCGTTTTCAATTTCCTGCTCGCCTTCGTGTCTGCACAAAGCATCCCGCACAAGGCCGTGTACCAGCTTCAGCACTTCATTTGTTGTGTACATCATTTGTTTTGCCTCCTACTCTATTTGCACCAGTCGGTAAAACTGATACCCATGACCGGTCACCGGATTCACGCCAATGACTAAGCTGTCTTTTTCCAGTGCCCAGCCCTTCGGCACAGTTGGCATCTCCCGCCAGCTGTTTGCCTTTACTTTCTTCTGTTTCTCGGGCGGATCAACCAAGTTTCGGCTGCATGAGTAGCTGCTTCTGCTTGCCGTTCCTTCCTTCGTGTCAGTTTTTGCTATGTATGTTGCAATTTTTTCGAAGTTTTGTCCGTATAGCGTTTGCATTTTGACATGTCCGCCATATCTGCGCCATTTCTGTTCAATCTCCCGCACGTCCGCGTAATACGGAATCACTAGATGGTGATGTATTCCGCCGCGCGTTCCGATCTCCGTCGTCGATACCCACTTAAATTCGGTATCAGTCTTTCTGTACATCCGTTTCAAGCAGGCGATAAACTTTCTTAAATTTTTCTCCGCGTCCGGCGGACTAGGGCGGTTGTCCCGCGTGTATGTAAGCGTCAAATACAGATCGCCTTCTGCAAAATTCGCGTTCAGCTTTCTTGTCAGCTTCCGTTCGCGCATCTTCTGATTGTATCGCTGTACTTCTTCTTTCGTCACTTGTACGCGATCCCCGCGTTTCCGCTTGACAATCTTTCCGTCTTTGATTTTGCTCTGGTATCTGTTACGCTTATATACCTCCCATGTTCGCCCGCAGATTCTGTCACCACGGATATACATTCTATTCGTACCTCTTGTTTTATTATGTGCGTAAGTTTAATATGTTGATCTAGCCTTAAAGCGGTATTGCACCGCTTCGCTTTTCGCTTGATTTTCTTTCATCTTACGTGTATAATAAATATAAATAGTGTGCTTAGGCATCCGTCAGCGATTGTGCTGCGGATGCCTTTTCTCATTTATGTATGACGTCCCACTGCTTCGGCATTCCTGCGCACCGGCAAATCGGTACGACAGTCGCGCCCAGCTGGATCATTCGCGCCAGCGGGCATTCTTCGCATTTCTGACAATGCAGTTCGCAGCAATGCTTGATTGCTTCTACCGCATTTTTCAGTAGCGGGATTGTCACTTCTGTGTCGATTTCCGCAATGCCCTGCGGCAGTTCCGGATAGGACTCAGCCCTTAACGGTGCGTTTAAATCCTTTAAATACCCGTCCGTCAAAGTCATATTCACCTCCGAAGCGCTTGCGGCCGCAGATGATACACGTCACCTTTTCGTCCTTCTTGCGCGATTGTACCGGCGCAATCGTCCGTGCTCTCAGTGTCTTGCCGTGCGTTTGCAGATAATCTTCAAACCGCTTTTCACAAGGTGTACACATCTTTGCTTTCATATAACCCCTTCTTTCTGTAGTATTCCGCGATTTGCTTTTTCTTCTTGTGCCGTACAAATGCGCGGTACACCTCGATGTTGATTCCGTTCCGGCGGCAATACTCCTCGCCGATATAGTCCCGATCCAGCGTCTTTGCCAGATCCGCCGTGCTAGACATTGCAGCCGTAATCTTTTGTTTTACTTCCTTGCGTCGCGTAAATTTCACTGTTCGTCACCTACCGGAATCCGAATGGTGTCATTTGTCAGCGCGTCGAAAATCTCTCTGCGCTTTGCCTGCACACACTGTGCTTTGCGCTGGCGTTCCGCCTTGCGCTTTCTGCGCGCGCGGCTTCTGCTGATCTGCGCGCAATCCGCGCGGAACTGGCAGAAGGACCCCGCCAAAAATCCAATCAGAACCCCAGCGATTCCCGCTAGGATTGCAGCTGTTGCTGCTGTCATACATTTACCTCCTTGATCCGGTCAACCAGTTCCGGCGGAACCGGTTGAAATTCTCCGGTCTGATCCGGACAGACGCCTTTGTATTCGCCCGTCAGATCAAACCACACTACTGTGCCATCCGGCAGCTGATACCGCCGCCGGAAGTACTCTTTGTGACGCTCCCAGAAAAACGTCATTGCCGTTTTCCTTGCATCCATGTGTGCACCTCCCGCATCCGCCCGCCGGTCATTCTTCCGACTTTTCGTTCGTCGCTGCATCTTCTACGCGGTCCGCAAACGCCTTGCCGCTTTTGATCTGCGCCATGCGCGCCATGCCGCTTGCGTAGTCTAAAACAGACTGACGCGCGTCCGGTGTAAGCATATTCCAGATTGCACCGATTTCTTCTAGCATTTCTCTGTTGATAGTGTCTTTCATTTCATCCACCTCCTTGTATTGTCGTTGCACTTATATTGCATTGTTTTGTATTGTGATTACATGTTATCACACCTGTTATGTATTGTCAATACGCATTCTTTTTATTTCGCTTCTATTTTTGTATTGACACTATTTGTTTTTCATGTTATTGTAATCAAGAAGGAAGGTGAAAGCATGGGAATTGGCTCGCGCTTTAAGGAAATTCGCAAAGCACAAGGACAATCACAGACCGAATTTGCCGAAAGTTTAGGTGTCACGCGTGGCGTAGTATCTAACATCGAATTGGGTAAAATAGAAAATTTAACCACTAAAATGCCCTTTTTTCGACTGGTATGTGACCGTTATGGTATCAATTTAGACTGGTTGATGCACGGTACAGGCGAAATGATTGAAGATGTTTCGCGCGACGATGAAATCATTACTGCAGTGTCAGAAATCTTTGACGGCGAAGATCAGTTTAAAAAAGATTTGATTAGTGTCTTAGTCAAGCTGCCAGAGGAGCACTGGTCAGTGCTTGCAGAATTTGCCGCCGAGATGCTAAAGAAACAGGAAGAACGCAATAAAAAAGATCAGGGTGATTAAAGCCCTGATCTTTTTGTTTTCATGCCGTGTGCAAATGCCAACAGGCGCCGCAGCTGCGTATACGACATGTCTTTCATTTGCTGCCGGATTTCTCTTTCTATCTTTTCTCGACTAGGTGTTTTCCCCTCTTTTTCGTCCATCGCGATTGCCCCTTTCCATTTTTTGTATGTGAGGTATGTTATTTTGTGTAGTTTTTTCTTTGTTTTTGTGTATTTTGTATATTCTATCTGCGTCTCACTCTTGTTATAATAAGTGTATATTAAGCATCAACCATATATAACAACTTAGGAGGTAAAATATGAAAAAGAAGCTGATTATGTGTGCTATTTTAGCAGCTATCGCGGCTACAACCTTGACAGCGTGCGGCGGCGACACATCTACCCCTGATGCCAGCAGCGACGCATCTGCAAGCACTTCTCAGTCCGCTTCGGACACTGCAAAAGATACCAGCGAAAGCACTTCCGGCTACTCTTTTAAAGATAACGTGCTCACTTCGCAGGACGTTAAGATCGAAATCACTGATTACAAGGTGATTCCAGTCGGCGAAACCGGCAACGAATACGGCGAAAAGCCGGTCATTGCCTTTTGGTACAAGACTACTAATCTATCCGGCAACGAAGATGTAAGCCCGCTGGCGGCATGGACGGCAATGTTCACCTGCGTGCAGGATAACGACGCAAACGCTGTAAATGAGCTGGAAGCAGCCAGCCTGCCGGACGAACGTTTTCTTGACAGCCAGATGGAAACTATCAAAAAGGACGGCACCGTCGAAAGTGCCGTTGCGTATAGTTTAGACGACACCGAAACGCCGGTTACTTTAAAGGCAACGCAGGGCATCGGCGGCGCGGACCTCGGCGAACAGACTTATAATATTAAGTAATCAATTCTTTTTCTTTACAAATTTATAATAGCACGTTTTTTAGTTTGTGACATATCCCTAATTTATCGTAAAAACGTGCAAAAAATTGTACATTATTATATTCGTGCAAAAGGGGCATATGATTATGCCCCTTTTTGCGTGAAAATATCGGAAAATTTTTACCGCTAAATTTGCGGTAAGGGGGCATTTTTATGACACGACAAATGACGGTACAGGGTGCAGCGACGATGATTGCACGCGCACGTAGCGACGCTGGTTTGTCTCAACGGTATATTGCGCAGGCGCTGGGCGTCAGTGAGCGCACAGTAAAAAACTGGGAAGTCGGCAGCAGCTTGCCGAACATCTTGCAGCTGATCGGCTGGTTCAGAGCCTGCGGCGTGAACCCCGTGCGCTATGTGCTTGACTGGTTAAACCCCGCAGAATTTGATGGCCTATCCGCCGAGAGCGACATTACAGATATAAAAAACGCGCTTTTGGAATATATTTCTTCCGTAGCCACGGAAAACGAGATACGCAAGTTGTCTTTTTGTATATTCGGCGGTCACGGCAGCAGCTGGAATGCACAACTGGAAATGCTCTGCGCGCACGATCACACAACTATGCACAGCCGCGTCACTGTCGCGCGGGCAATCTTGGAAAACTATGAGATGGAAGCCGCGCAAGGCAATCTTGTCGCGACAGATCACATTGCGCCGGATCTAGACCGTTTGCGTGCAGCCGTGGAAAGCGGAAAAGATGCCGCGCAGGAAGGCAAAATCGGATATGTACACGCAGGGGAGGTGTGATACATGGATGCTATATACGCCCGTCAGTCAATTGAGAAAAAAGACTCTCTATCCATCGAGCAGCAGATCGACATGTGCAAAAAGTCTGCTGCCGATGCCGTAGAAATTTACAAAGACATCGGCTACAGCGGCAAAAACACCACCCGCCCGGACTTCCAGCGGCTGCTGGGTGACGTAAAATCCGGCACAGTCAATCGTGTTATCTGCTATCGTATCGACCGCATTTCTCGTAATCTGTTGGACTTTATGAACATCTGGCAGCTTTTTCAGCAAAATCATGTTGAATTTATCAGCGTTTCCGAACAATTCGATACCAGCACGCCCGTGGGCAAAGCCATGCTGTATATTGCTATGGTTTTTGCGCAGATGGAGCGCGAAACTATCGGTACTCGTATCACAGACAACTTCTACGCCCGCACTGCTGCCGGCGCATGGGGCGGCGGTCCCGCGCCTTACGGATTTAAGAAGGTGCGCGGAATGCTGCACGGAAAGACGCAAACATTGCTGGAACCAGTGCCGGACGAACAGGAAAATATCAAATGGATGTTTACGGAATACGCAACCGGTCTGCGGTCCTTGGGCTGGCTCGGGCGCGAAATGTGGAAGCGTGATCCGGATCGCGGCATCCGCTGGACAAATGTATCGTTGCGGCGAATCTTAATCAATCCGCTGTATGCAGCCGCGGATGCAGACCTGTACGCTTTTTTCTTCAGGAGCGGTATCAACATTGTATCCCCGCTGGCGGCATGGGACGGAAAACACAGTGCCTTGCAGACCGGCAGCCGATCCGCAGACACCCGCGTGCGGCGCCCGATCAGCGAGCAGCAGCTATCTGTATTTTCTACTAATCCGGTTGTATCGTCACAAACTTACATCCGCGTGCAAAAGCAGCTTGCGAAAAACAGGCAAATCAAAAATACTGGAAAGGGGCAGTGGTCATGGCTGTCTGGTAAAATCAAATGCGCGGAATGCGGATACAGTTGCACGCTGTGTCACAGCCCCGGCGTCACGCGGACAAAAGCATATATCCGCTGCTCCGGCCGGTACGGGCAACTTGCCGAGAAACGCTGCACAACGCGTCATACAGAGACAATCGAAAGCGTCGAGGAATATGTACTAGCACAGCTAAAAGATCATCTGTCCGGCGTCGCGCCCAGCAAGCGCAGTAAAAAATCCGCTGCGCAGGAACGCAAGCGAAATGAGTTGAAATTGCAGCTGATCGAAGTACAGCAGAAGCAGCAGAACGCAGCCGCCGCGATCGCGGAAGGCGGCGCAACAATCATGCGGTTAATGATGCCGGAAATTGAAAAACTAGATGCCGAAGCTACAAAAATTACAGACGAGCTGTCTACGCTCGCCGGATCTGAACAACAAAGTTGGATGCCGGACATGGCACTTGACTTTGACGCAATCGACGATACCGGTCTGCGCGATCTCGTCGCATTGACGATTGACAAAGTGCTTGTCTCCCCGTCCCGCCCGCCGGAAATCATCTGGAAATAATTGTGTTTATTTATGCACTGTGTATTTTTATGTCTAGCGTATCTACATCCCAAACAAAAATACATTATTTTTCAAATATTTTTGATTTGCCTATTGACTTTACGCCCGCAAAGGCGTATTATATAGACAACAAAAAGAAAGCCTACGGACAAAAAAACGAGGAGGAAAATAAAATGACGAAGGAATTTGAAAGAAAAGTAATTAGAGAAGGCATGGTAGATACTAAGAAGTATCGCTATGTGTACGAGTCCAGCACGGACGGCGTCTATATCAGACGCATCGAGAGAAAGTATCTGGACACGACGGTTGCCATTGATGGCGGATGGGAAATCGTAAAGGACTACACCCAGCCGCGCGGACTCCATACCGCCAGCAAGAAATTTGATATCTATTCGATGCGCGGTAAGACCGACGCTGACGACGCGGCGCTGATGAAGTTCATCAACAAGGACATGGAAGATCTCCTCTTTGTTGATGACACAGGTGCAGTTTTCGATGTAAACGACAACTATGTCGCAAATTGCATCGAAGGAGACCCCGGAGACGGGATCTGCTGCTGAGTAAATAAAAAATGCGCCTTGCGGTACTCGCCGCAGGGCGCACTGAACCAAACAGGAGGAGTTTATCATGAAAGGGTACAAAGCATTTGATAAAAATATGGTAGCATACTTGTTTGACGGAAAAAGACAGTATGCAGAGCACACTGTCTTTGAGGACAACGAAACCGGTCTTAACGCTGGTTTAGCTTTTTATGCGAATCCATTTGAACTCTTGGATGATTACGGATTTGTCAATGACAGGAACGGCGAGTTCAATAGCTTCGCACAGGTTGATGCCCTGCGCGAAGCATCAACGAACGAAGCTGGTCGAGTGTATCGAACATCAAGGCTGAAGGTTGGCAACAGAATGTCATTTGACGAATACGTGAAAGCGTGTGTCGAATTTGCAGCCAGCGAAACATCGACCAGCGACGGAATTAACGATAAATACGTTTACGTTGATGAGGCTCGGGGCAAGACCTCGATCAGCAGCGAAAAATGGAAAACATGCATCGCCAGCTCTAAAGCTGCATATCCGATTAGTAATTCCAGCGATCTGGCTTGTGTTGCTAGCACTAGCAACGTAGGCAACATCAGCAATTCCGGCGAAAGTGTCATGATTGGCAATACCGGAAGATTATCCTGTATTAGCAGCGCCGGGCTTGACACCATCATCGCAAATTCCGGAGACGGATGTTTTGTTAGCAGTTCCGGAGACGGAACTGTCATCGGAAATTTGGGCAGCAGCACCTCTATCGCCAGCTCCGGCGTGGATACTCGCGTCAACAGTGACGGAGAGGATTGCGTAATCTGTTGCGCGGGAGACAATTCTTGCGTAAAGGCAAGGAAGGGTAGCTGGATTACTCTGAGCGAGTGGGAATACGACAAGGAAAAAGGGAGAAACGTCCCCGTCTGCGTAAAAACTGAATACGTGGACGGAGACCGAATCAAAGAAGATACATATTACACTCTTAAAGACGGGGAGTTCTGCGAAGCGGATGTATAAATAATTCAATCGCCCTATCCTGCAAATGGGTAGGGCAATTGTCGCGAAAGAGGTGTTTTTATGAAAAAAGTAATAGGCGGTCACGTCTGCAACACGGAGACCGCAAAAAAGCTCGGCTCTAACCAGTCAGAAGCGTTGTATGTGACTCGCGCGGGCATTTATTTTATCTGCGACAGCGCAGGAAATATGGTCGAGTTAAACAAGGAAGCTGCACAAACGTGGGCAGAAGAACACGCGGCAGGTGCAGCTGAACACTTTGCACGTAGAAACAATCTAAAATCATTGCGGCGCGCTGCCGGATTGACGCAGCAGCAGCTGGCGGATGCCGCCGGAATTTTTGTCCGGCAGGTGCAAAAGCTGGAAAACGGAGAGACGCAAATCGCGAATCTGCGTTTTCACACCGTTTCGTCACTCGCCGCCGCCCTCGGGGTATCTGTTGATAAGCTGTGCAGCAGCAGCGCAAAAACAGCGGAGGCTTTGACCGTCGTATCCACGTTTCCGGATTTTTTGAAATATTCCGGACTGACGCAAAACCGAATCAGAGAGGATTGGAAAATAACTCTAAAGGAAATGCGCAAGTGGATTGACGATGAAGAATCCGTTCCGCCTTGGGTGATACCGATGCTGATTGAGCTGTACGGCGTCGGAGATCGCGTCGAATATTATCCGATCGGCAGCGCGATTATAATCTAAATACAAAAGGCTAGGAAAATTCCTAGCCTTTTTCTTTATTTCTCTATCGCTGCATTCTGCATCTGATATATTGTGCACATGTCGTAATCAACGTCTTCTAGTTCCAGCAGCATCTTTTCCGCCATCTTCACTTCTTCCGATGTTTCGCAAATCATATCGCATAGCATCTGCATCGCCGTAGCGTCACTAAGATATCCAAGTTGTGTGTAATACGATTCGTACAGCTTTTTTGTCTCTTTTTCCCAATCCACCCATTGCCGAATTTTGTCACGGACCGCTCGTCTTTTAGTGCTTGCGTCAACGTCGCTGCGTGCTTTTCCATGCCAGCTTGTCGGTATAACTGCTGGATCTTCCGTTTTTTTATCTTGCAGCAACACGCCGTATTCGCAAATATAAAACGCGCGGATCCGACAGTAATCTTTCAGTTCCTCGCACATGCGGTGTTTGTGTAACTTTTTCCATCCGCACAGATTTAAGAAATCAAAGCATTCCGACATTTGCGCGTGCAGCATAACACCCTTAATCTGATGTGCGCTGATTTCCGCAAAAATTTCTTCCGTTGTCATTGTTTACACCTTTTCAATTACGCCGGATACCGTTCCTGCCGTCGCTGTACCGCCTGTCAATTTTACAGTCAGTCTGCTTTCTGCGCAGCAGCATCCGCGCACGCGGACGACCGATCGCGGCAAGTCAAAGTACAGAGTAGTGCCTGCTGCAGTCGGCGTCAAGGTGACGGCCGTGCCTGGAATCAGCGTACCGTCTTGATACAGCGCCGCTGTAGTCGCGGTTGTTCCACCCGCCGTGACAGTCAACGCAACGTCTACGTCAAAATATCCGCCGTTTTTGCACAGGATTGTGTTATCGCTTACTGTACAGTCGCAGCCGTATCGTCTGACAATATTCCCCGCCTGGATCGGGATGCTGCCACCATCCGCGATTGTACCGACGGTCGGGTTGTAAAAATATAATACAGATTTAGCCATTTTCATTTCCTTTCCGATTTCTAAAAAAGGCAGGGTCGTAAGCCCCGCCTTTTTCCCAGCCTGATTGACTTACTTATTTAGATATTTCCGCTATTGCAGCAGCCGCTGCCGCCGCAAAACGGATTCATGCCCGCGTAATACGTGGACGCAGACGGATACTTAACTACGCCGCAGGTTGCGAGCTGCAGCTGTAATCCGTTAATCTGATTCTGCATGTCAGCCATGCGATTCGTTGCCATCGCGTCAAGGATCTTCTGCGTATTTGCCGTGTCGTTCGCCTGAATCGCCGCAGAATAGTTCGCCATGTCAAAGCGCACACTGTCGATATTTCGGTTTGTTTCGCAGCAACACTGCTGCTGTGCCGCAAATCCCGCATTTACCGCTGCCTGCAAATCTCGCGTCTCGCTAAGATTCGCATAGCTCGCGTCCTTTACAGACGACATAATATCATACGCCGCCTGTCTAGTAGCTGCCACACCTTCGTTGTTCTGTCGTTCCAGTGCTGCAAAATCGCTTGCGCGCTGAGTTGCGCTGTAGACGTCCTGCGTAGTTGCCGTATCGTTCGTACCACATCTGTTGCCCCAATTTCCGAAGCCGCCGCCCATCAACGCAAGAATCAGCAGCGCAAAGATCCATACGCCAGATCCGCCGCCGAACACATCGTTATTTTTGCCGCTCGCAGCAGCGATGTCCGCCAAGTTGTAACCATTATCCATATTGATTGTTCCCTCCGTTTTTGTTTTTATATAAAACACGCGCGTTTTATTCACTTGTTATTGATTGCATTCAAAATTGTCTGCGGGTCAATCCCTTTCCGTTGACATTCCGCATAAAAAACCTGCTGTGGATCCTTCCCCGCGATCATGTTGTTTACCATTTGCATCATTGGATTGTTTGGCGCTTGCATGATGTTTTTCGCTTGCGACACCACACCGTTAATGTTGTTTGTCATCATTTGATTCAGGATTGGGTTTGCCATACAGTTCTTCCTCCAATTTTTTTAATCTGCTGTCGATGTCATGTATATTATTGCTGATTTCCAGCACATCCGGCTCTTGCTTTGACCTGTGCGGGATGATGTCAAACGCCTGTACCGTCTTATATCCCGCACCATCCGTCTGCGCAAGCCAGACTATTGCCCCCGTCGTATCCAGCAGCAATGCGGATGAGTTCGGTGCTAACTGATAAGCATTCGCACCTGCTTCTCCGTTCACTTGCGTGATCTGTGTTTGTATTTGCGGTTGTGGTTGCATCTGCATTTGCCTTTGCATCATATTGTTATACTGATTCCCGTAATAGTCCGGCATCGGCCGCCCAAACATGTCAAATGCCATTCGTCCACTTCCTCTCTTTTCTTTGTTTTTATTGTATCAAAAAAGGCAAGACAAAACGTCTCACCTTTTTATCTGTTTGCTTTTATAAAACTGTCAATTTAATGCGTATCCATCCATGTTTCTGCCGCAGATTTCTTGCGTTCCGGCAAAATATTACTGTATTTTTGACAGTTGTCGTATTTCAGTTTTAGTTTATGCACAATCCGGTTTACCGTTGATTCAGACATTCCAAACTCTATCGCTTGTTTCGATATACTCCAACCCGCAATGCGAGTTCTCACGATTTTCTCTTCTTCCTCTGTCAAGCACGCTTTTTCGACAAATTCTTCCAATATTACTTGACACCACGGTACCTGATGTGCCATGTTAGTTTTTCTCCAGCGTTACCGTTTTGTTCTCGGCATCCCAGCCGACGTTGTATCCCAGCGCAGATGCCAGCTCAGAAACATACGCAAGCGATCTGCCCGGTGCAATAATGCCGCCCAGCAGCTGCTTTTCTGTGCCGTCAATGCGCAGTTTGATTTCCGCAATGTCCATTGTCGGTTGCTTTCCGTTGTAGCCTACCACGACCGGCAGCAACCTCGGCAGCTGATCCAGTCGGACGTAATTGTGTCCGTCGTTTTCAATCGCCGCGATGGTCTGTGTACTGCCATTTACTTGCATTTCAAGGTTTTTCACAACATATTCCTCCCTCGGTTTCGCAGTTGTGTTGTTTGTCGGTTTTTGCTGTGTTGTGTTTTTTGTTACTATAAAATAGTAATCAATCGCCGCCTTGATTCCCGCCCGCGTGACGCGAACAAGACCGTCCGATTGCACAAGTTTACAATATTTTCGCCGGTTTGCCTGCGCTGTCCATTTTTTGTCGTAGCTACAGCTGTCAATGATGTAACCGTAATTGTCGTCAACCGCAGCGAGACACATAAAGTGCCCCGTGCTGGACAGCAATTTGTTATATGTACCGCCGACCGCACCGCTAGTATGAATGATGCACATGCCGCCAGCCTTGACAGCTGCAAACGCCGCATTGTCATCTGTGGTATATTTGTACTCAAACCCGCCGTATTTGCCCTGCATTGCTTTTAGCAATGTGCTGATAGTAGTGCCGCCGTCATATCGTGCGCCGCAATTCACAGCGATTTGAGCAACCGCCGGAATGGTTGTTTTCCATCCCAGTAGGTTGTTTCCGAGATTGCGCACGCTGGACGGTCCGCATCCGCCGCTCTTAATCGTTGCACCCTTCGGTTTGCCGTTCTTTGTCCGATACGCCACATTGCTATACTGCAGCTGACTTGCAATGTCGTATTTTTTCATTCGTCTACCTCCGGCAGACCGCCAGCAATGCTTGTCAGCATAGATAAAACCGCAGACAGGGCAGCGGTAGACAACACGACCGCCCAATTGGCATCTTGCAGCACGGTTGCGGTAGTTGCGACCGCACCGGCAGCGGTCTGCGCAGCGGTCTTGATTGCGCGGATGCACGCCGCTTTCCAGAATTTTTTACCCATTGTAAATCCTCCTTCAATGTAAAATTTGATTAACAATTGCACCGGCGACAGCGGCACCGATGGTTGCTAAAATTGCAATAATCATATTTAGTTTGTTTTTGATTACTGCAAATGCTGTGTCGCCGTGCGCAAGTCTTTCATCGTGCTTATCAAGCCTTTCCTCGTGTTCGTCGAGCTGTGCCTTGTGATCTTCCAAAACCTCTTTAACATGATTTACTTCACATTCCAAGTCGTGCATTTGCATCATCCTTTCAATTTTTATAGCAGATGTTTTTCAGTTTGCCGTAATAGTCTCCGTACAGTTCTTGCTTGTCGCCGTTGTATGTAAACTCCGCATAGACGCCATCGTCGGAAATAGTTGTCGATGCAAGGCATTTGTAATTCTGTAACACCTTGACCGACCATACAACAAACACATTGCGCAAATCAATCTTCTTTTTAAAATTCTGCGCGTTGTACCAATCGACGAGTTTTTTCAAGCAAATGTCCTGAAATTCCTCCATACCAGTAATAATCATTCCGTCAACCTCTTTAAAACTCCGTCCATGTTCCATCCATATAAACTTGCCGCTTACCGTCTTTCAAATAATACGCGTTGTCAATGAGCGTCACACCGTCATAATATGTGATCGGATTGTCCCGTGTGCCAGCTGGGTTTTCCTGCGCAACATATTCTTTTTTTGCTTCCAGACTGCCGACATTTGTAATTACCCAGTCGTATCCCAGCTTGTCGGATTGCACTGTCTCGGTTGTGACCAGCTGCGAAAACGTTGCGATTTCCGACTTTAACTGTGCGATCTGCTGTTCTGTCGTCAGCTGCGGCGTAAAATAGCTATCAAAATTTTTCATAACCTCGTCGCGCGTTTTTACCGTGCGGAACTGCGCTTCTTCAGCCGTCCAGATTTCGATGCCTTCCCCGTCCGTTTCCTGCCGGATGTTTCGGCGCAGGAATACATCTGCCTCGCCGCTAGGCAACGGCATATACAGGATCGCCTGCGGTTCCTCCGCAAATTGTACGTTGTTGATTTCCGTTTTTTCCATCGCTTTTCCTCCTTGCATTCATACTTTCGATTTTCGCTGACGCTTTCCAGAGTTGCGGAAAGTGCAGCTTTTTGATGATTTTGTAAGAGTTTGTGCTTGTAAAGTATCCTTTATAACTATTCGCCCGGCGTGCTTGACGCAGATTTAAGATCTGCTTTCGGCCGAACCGCAGCGCACCGCGCCGGGCGCGGATAAAAACCCGCGGTCTGATTGTTGATTTACCGTTTGTGTATATCCGGTATCCCATCATGTCAATCGGATGCTCGTCAATATCTTGTATGCACCAGTTTGTTTTGATAGTTAAGCGAAGATTTGTTTGCACATGCTTGACCAGTTTGCGCACAGCCGACTTTAAGTCGCGCCGAGAACCGGACAGTAGCAGCATGTCATCCATGTAAAACAGGCTGTGATTGACCAACTTCGTGTGCTTTCCGCGCCTAGTTTTATTTAAGTCGTTGACGTACCGCCATGCAAACGACAGCAGGTATTGACAAGCGTATTGACTAGATAGCGCGCCGATCATAAAACCGTGATAATCTCTGACCGTGTGAGATGACAACAACATATCCCAGAGCCACAATAAATCCGTATTTGCACAATCTCTTTCGAAGTAGTGTATAAATACGTCTTTCCGCAGGCTAGGATAGCACTTTTTGACGTCCAACTTGACAAAGTATTTGCATTTGCGCGTGTACTTTTTATTATGCTTCTTTGCGTATCCGGCGGCACGATTGTCGCGCTGAATCCAGCGCCGGATCATCGGTACACCGTAGCTTGCGCCGCGCCCCGGCAGGCTGGATGCTTGCTGTTTGACGATGCGTCGTTTCCAAATTTCCTGTGTCGCGTACACAGCAATGTAATCAAAGATTTGCTGCATCGCTTCTTCGTCACCGATCAATCGCAGTTTGCCGCTGCTTTTGTCGATGCGTTCGCGGTACCGGACAGGGCGCAGTCGCAGATCACGCGCCGCAGTTCTGCGTGCTGCTTCGGCGGCGATATTTCGCGCCGGTGCATCGTATAAAGTGTAATCGTGCGTACTGATTGCCGCATCGTAATCTTCGCGCGGCATTTTGCCGATGTGCAGCAACATTTTCCGGAAATCATGCCGTTTTGCGTGCTTTTCGATACAGATTTTGACCCACGGCAAAATTGTGTTTACGTCTGTGATGTTGATTCTTTTGCAACTTCTTTTCATGTTTTTAAGCCTAGTTCTTTTTCTCTTGACATTTTGCAAACTTTCGTTTACCTACCAGCTTGCAGGCTCTTGTATCAATTTCCCCCGCAGGGAGGGACGG
>OQWM01001678.1_pt1 | contig 15197 bp, 13 predicted proteins | sample 1691531 | NCBI WGS metagenome assembly OQWM01 (sample SAMN03418257, study PRJEB22391) | human gut metagenome | biome: human-gut; feature: organic feature; material: feces | host: Homo sapiens | place: Tanzania | collected 2013-01
AGCTCGGCATTCACACGGCGGTTCACGTCGTTCTTAACCAGTTTTACCGCACGCGTTTGAACTTGGACCAGTCATCAATGTTGATGCCTGTTAGAGAAAGATTATTTCCCGAAATCTTATAGGTGTATTCATTTGGGTCATCATAGTAGGAATCTGAATCTTTGATAATAATTAAGGTATTCCCATCGACAGAATATGTGCCCGTATCCTGCACTCCCGAAATTTTTTCGCCGTTTGCATCCTCCAGCCATAATACCCACTGGCCGTCCTTGTTAAACTTCATATACAGGGTACAGCCCCCGAAATCAAAGTCTTCGCCATCGAGGGCTTCCCAGGTTCCGACCAGTGGATTTTTTGGGCTGCATCCCGTCAGCAGGGCAATTCCCATTACCATCATTACCGCCAGCAGCAGCGCGCCAAGTCTCTTTTTCATTCTTCTTTCTCCTTTATATTGTTTTCACCGCAGCCACGCCGGGGGCCGGGGCCCCCGGGCAGCCGGGCGAAAAACAAAAACGCCGTGCAGGACAGAGCCTACACAGCGTAAGAAACTGAGTCTTATGCAACACGGCGCAGACGCATGACAGCAAAGCCGTGCTTGCAAGAAGCGCGGGGATGTCGTATAATACGTGTGCGGTGCGGCCGTAGGGCCGTTGCGTAGGTGGTCTTAGCACCTGCGTAGGCATTCGGGCGTTGCCGCGCCCGGATGCTGCCGCATTTTTGCTTTTCAAGTAGATTATAGCAAGGTTTCGCTTTGGCTGCAATAGGCTGACCAAAAAATGTCCGCCGCGGAGGTAAATAGGATGAAGGAAATGGACTGCGTTGAGGTCATAGTTGAGAAGGAAGAGTACGCGGAGGAAGGCGTACACAAGGGAATGCAGGGCTGGATATGCTATGATGTGTTCTGCGACGGAACCTGGCTCGTGAACTTCCCGCAATGCGGCGAAAAGGACGATATCGCAACGCTTAGCGTAAGGGAAGAAGATATGAAGCTTGTTCCGGTAATGAACGCTATTTTAAACGAACAGATAAAAGCCAAGTTCGACGATGAGTGAAGGGCGAAAAAGCAGTGGCTTAGTCTCGGCTTTTGCTATATATACGTTGGATGCTGCTGCAAGAGTTGATTAAATTATAACTGAAGATTTTTTTAAGTGAAAAAATTTTAGTTGTACGAAAACGTACAAGTTTTGCGGTGTTTCTCCCTATGGGTAGAAGGAGTATTTCCTTCGTGCTCGTAAGAAAGGAGAAATACATGTATTATAAAAAGTGCTTTGGCAGAGTGCTTGTGCAGAAATCCATCGGTGATCCCGTATGGGTAGAGTGGATCCATCATTCCGAGGGAATACGGCATTGCGCGACATGTCTGAAGCTGGACAAATGCTGGTTTGAATACGGAAATGTACCGGAAAACCCACATCATCCGCACTGTCATTGTGAGCTGCGTCCGCTTGACTATTCGCTTGTCCGGGCTGCGGCATGTGCACAGAGTGACTACAGCAAGTTCGATCCGTATCTATTTGATCCTAAAAACGACTATAAGCATGGTAAAAACCGGGCGTTTGAAAGTTGGGGCTACTCCATTCAAGATTCTCGCTGGCTTAAAGCCGAATTCGAAAAACAGGCTTTAGAGAAATATTTGGATGGCGATTATACGTTGGGCAAACTAAACGGTCAAGGGCAAAGAATTACGATCAGAGTCGAGATCCCACGAAAAGATAAGGTAGGAGAAGTGTCTTTTCAAACAGGATGGATGGTCGAGCCGAGAGGCAGAATAAGACTGACTACACCGTATGGAGGTAAATAGAATGAAGGAAATGGACTGCGTTGAGGTCATAGTTGAGAAGGAAGAGTACGCGGAGGAAGGCGTACACAAGGGAATGCAGGGCTGGATATGCTATGATGTGTTCTGCGACGGAACCTGGCTCGTGAACTTCCCGCAATATGGCGAAAAGGATGACATTGCAACGCTGAGCGTAAGGGAAGAGGATATGGTCTTATTGCCGGACGGAATGGATGCAAGGATAAACGAACAGATAAAAGCCAAATTCGACGCGGCGGGAGAGATGGAGGAGGATCTGGACGAATATAAGCTGTGAATGAGTAAAAAAAACGCAAAGACCGGAACACAGCCTCGGCCTTTGCGTTTTTTAGTAGCGCACTTACATTGCACCGATACATATATTGCAGTGTCACGATCGGAAACTACGGATAAAACCGCTGCAAATCTGCACCGCACTTGCGAGAAGCGACAGCTTTATGGTTTTGACGGTACTCTCGACACCGGGCATCGGCAATTACCGTATCGGTAGGTGCGTCAATGCGCCTCTGAAAACTCACCATTTGTTTGAGACTTTCTCGGCAAAGCCGGGGAAGTCTTTTATTTCGATAACCCTGCCGTCGTCGAGGATCGCTTTGCCGGTAAACAGGCCGAACACCTGATGCTGATCGCTTTTTATAAGGCCGACGTCCGTGCAGGACGCGCGGTCTAGCACGGGGCGGAAGTCCATCTCGAACCTGCCGTCGTCTGAGGTGAAGGTCCAGGGCTCCATGAAGGCCTTCTCATTGCCGGGAATGTTGAATTTGACTTGGCTGAGCTTGTGGGCTTTGCCGTTGTAAAAAAGCATGTTCTCGCTGGCGGCGGAGGTGTTGCCGAAGCCGTAGCCGATGTTCCAGCCGAAGGGCACGCCGTCGACCGCACCGGAGGCCGAGCCCCAGTACCATGTGTTTTTGTACGTCCACACGCCGCGTCCCCAGTCGAGCACCGCAAAGCTGTCGGCAGGGTCAAATACATATGTGTGTCCGTCGTAGGTCACCTCGCCGCGGGCGCGAAGGCAGTTTATTTTCTGGTTGTAGTAAAAATGCCCGGGCTTGTCAAACGGCGTTGCGATGACCATGCTCTCCTCGGGCTCGTCAAACAGCTCTACCCTGGCGTACAGCGAGCCTGCCGGGCCGAAGCGCTTCATCTGCGCGATAAGCGTGCGCACGCCCGAGCCGTCGTTTTTGAAATAGATGCTGTAGCTCTTGCCGATGGCGGTAGTGTCGCCTGCTTTGCTCGTTTCGGGAAGCTTGCGCTTGCCCAGCGGCATGAAGCACATGGGGCTCGTCGTTATCTCCCAGCCCTCCTCGAAGTTGAGCAGGCTTATCGAGTCAAGGCCCATGTAGCCGTTATCGTCGATGGTGAGCGCAAGGGCGAAGCGGCCGTTGTTGATGAGATAGTAGTCCCATTCCTTTATGCGCAGGGGGCTTGCCTTGATGTCTGCACGGCGGTAGACCGGCAGCAGCTTTTTGGCGTAGCCGGGCTCTGTGAGCTCGCCCCGGGCATTGAGCAGGGGTATCTCGCGTGTTATCTCGTGCTGATCCATTCCTACATCTCCTTTTTCATCATTCGTATATCCGTTCCGGCAAACGGGAGCTTGAGAAACTCGCCGTCGATCCTCGAGCAAATCTGTGGAGTGTAGCGGCGCGCAAGCTCCGCGTCGGTGAGGTTCGTGCTGATGATGGTCTTTTTGCCCTCTACAAGGCGCGTGTTTATAAGCGTGTACAGCGCCGAGATGCTTATCTGCGTGAGCATCTCCGTGCCGAGATCGTCAAGGATCATCAGCTCACATTCGAGCATACGCTCAACGCGTGTAGCCGCTTTTTCGGCCGTCTCCGCGTCGCGTGCGAATTTTTTGAGCTCAAAGGCCTCAAGCGCACTCGCCGCCGTGTCATAGCACACCGAATGGCCGTTTTGCGCGACGACGCGCGCTATGCAGGCCGACAGAAAGGTCTTGCCGAGACCCGTGCCGCCCTGAAACAGGAGATTCATCGAACGCTCGGAGAAGCTTGCGGCGTACTCCCGGCAGGTATCGAAAACAATGCTCATTGCCTCTCTCGCTTCGCCGTAAAGGCTGAGATCAAAGCTCTCAAAGCGCTCGTCGTTATTTTTCAAAAGTGTGCTCAGCTCCGAGGTGAGCTGCCTGTTATACTCCTGCGTAAGGCAGGAGCACATCGCGCTGCCGATAAAGCCCGTGTCCTTGCATTTCGGACAGGAATAGATATCCTCAAGATAGTCCGCAGGGTAGCCGCGCTCGTTTAGAAGCTCCGCCTTCTTTACCTGAAGTGCAAGGCTTTCCTCCTCCAGTGCGCTAAGCGCATCCGTCAGATCTGCGCTGCGCTTTATCGTCAGGCCGACGAGCTCGGACATCTGTGTGCGAAGGCGGGCGTCGATGCGCCTTATCTCGGGTATAAGGGCATATATTTTTTCCTGTCTGAGATAGTGCTCGGCGACGTTATCGGCGTGCCTGTGCGCTATCTGCTCCCTGGCTCGCGCCAGAATCTTTCCGTCCAGTGCCATTATTTAACCGTTTTTAACCTTTTCGTATATTGAACGCAGACGGTCGAGCTCATCGCCCGAGACCTTGCTGCGATGCTGATTTTCCGCTTTTACGGCCGAAGCCGGCGCACGGCTGTCGCGCTCGGCGACCTCGGCGGCCGTGTGTATGCCTTTTTCATGCCAAGAGAGCATGATCTTGTTCATGTATCCCCATTTTAAAGCGCCGGTGTTTATGACCGTGCGGTCGTATGCAATGAGTATAGACTCGTTGTCAAAGCCCATCTCAAACCAAGAGAGCATGTACCTGCGCTCGGTCGGCGTGAGCACACGCGCGCCGAGCCCCATGGAGGCTTTTATTTCACCCGCACGTGAGCGCCTTTCAGCCTGCTTTCGTATGTATTCATCGGCCTGCTCGATGGTGATGATCTCCCTGTTTGCCCATGAGTAGGCCTCCTTTTCTATGCTGCGCATCGACGGCAGCCTGCCCGGACCGTATTTTTCCGCAAACACGTCGATGCAGTAGCCGATAAGCATGAATATGACGTCGGCCGGGAGGGCGAGATAATCGTAGATGCCGAACAGCGTCTTGAGATCGGCCGTCGAGAGCGCCCGTCCGAGCTTGCGCTGCGCCTGGGCGATGACGGCCTGAAAGCCGCTGTCGGCCTTTGAGCGGCGCACGATATCCTCCGAGGTGTACTCCGGAAGCTCCTCGGCAGGGGGGAGCCTGCGCGCCGCCGTAGTCTGCTCCGCGGACATGCGGCAGAGCTTTTCGTAGGCGTTTTTTATCTCCGCACCCGTGCGGCAAAGCTCACGCGCCGCGGCGTCGGTGTCAAATGCATCGTGCCTGCACAGCCAGATATACAGCAGTGCGACGTCGCCGTCATGCGCGGCGATAAGCTTGTCCGCAATGCTGTCCGGTATTAAATTACGCTCCGCTGTGGGCATATCGTTTCACCTGTTCATTCAAAGTTTACACAAAGCGCTTTAACAAGAGGAATTATATCATTAAAATAAGCTTGTAGCAATAGCCTTGTTTGTGGTATAATTCATTGATTACTTACAAACAGAATTTGCAGATAAATGCAAGAGGTAGGGGTATATGCTGGAGCTGCTTTCACCCGCAGGCTCGCCGGAGGCGGTCGTTGCCGCCGTACAGAACGGCGCGGATGCGGTCTATATGGGATTGGGAATATTCAATGCTCGCCGCGGAGCGAAGAATTTCAGCGACGAGGAATTTGAAAAGGCGGTGCGGTACTGCCGCATACGCGGCTGCAAGGTCTATGTCACGATGAACACGCTTGTTGGCGACCGTGAGATGGAGCAGGCCGCCGAGCTTGCCCGGCGCGTATCGGACCTTGGAGCGGACGCAATACTGGTTCAGGATATCGGACTTCTGAGTGTTCTGAAAAGGATCGTTCCGGATATCCCGCTGCACGCGAGCACGCAGATGAGCATACACGACCTTGCCGGCGTTGAGGCCGCGGCCGAGATGGGGCTGACCCGCGCCGTTCTGGCGCGCGAGCTCAGCTTTGAGCAGATAAAATTTATCACAAAGCACTCGCCTATAGAGACGGAAATCTTCGTCCACGGTGCTTTGTGCTTCTGCCATTCGGGGCAGTGCTACATGTCCTCACTCATAGGCCGCCGCAGCGGAAACCGCGGCATGTGCGCCCAGCCCTGCCGCATGGAATACACCATGGGCGGCAGACTTGAGGACAGTCATCCGCTGTCACTGAAGGATAACTGCCTTGTCGACCGTCTGCGCGAGATCGAGGATGCCGGCGTTGCCTGCGTGAAAATCGAGGGCAGAATGAAGCGCCCGGAATATACGGGTATAGTCACCGGCATATATTCAAAGATCATAAAAGAGCGCCGCGAGCCGACTGCGGACGAGCTGCAGGCACTTGCCGACGCATTCTCGCGCCAGGGCTTTACGCAGGGCTATTTTAACGGTGATAAGACCGATATGTTCGGCGTAAGAGCCGAAACGGACAAGACGGGCGAGAAGATGTTTGCCGACGTGCGCAGAGAATATATCGGCCGCGAGGAGCGCCGCGTTCCCGTTAAGTTCTACGCCGTCGTAAATGCCGGAGAGGCGGTCAAGGCGGCGGCTGTCGATAACCTCGGCAACAAGGCTGTCGCTTTCGGAGCGGAGCCGCAAAAGGCCATACGTCAGGCAATAAGCTCCGAGGTTTTGAGCGACAGGCTCGGCAAAACGGGTGGCACGCCGTACTATTGCATTGATGCGCAAAGCAGGGTGCAGAGCGGCCTTTACCTGTCCGCCTCCGAGATAAATGAGCTCAGGCGAAAGCTCATCACGGCGCTAAACGACCGCCGAGCCGCAGCGCCGCAGCGCCGAAGCCTGCCTATGCCGCCGATGCCGTCGGGGCAGGGAGCGGTGACAGATCCCGTCATGATCTATCAGGTGCGCACGGCAGAGCAGCTGACCGAGGAGCTTGCCGATACCAGGCCCGATTATATCTATATTCCCGTCAAGGTCATGCACGACAGCTTTGACCTTATCCAAATGTTCAGGGAGCGGGGCACGGTGCCCGTGGCGGTTCTGCCGCGAGTTGTGACCGACAGCGAGACAAAGCAGGTGTTCACAATGCTCAGGGGACTGTTCGACCGCGGCATAAATGAAGCGCTCGTCGGAAATCTCGGGCATATAAAGCTTGCCCGCAGAGCCGGCATGAAAACGCGTGCCGACTTCGGCATGAATGTGTTTAACTCGTATTCTATGGATATGATACAGAGGATGGGCTTTCTGTCCGCAACAGCCTCATTCGAGCTTCGCCTTGCGCAGGTGCGCGACATGGCGAAATGCGTGCCGACGGAGCTCATAGCCTACGGGCGGCTGCCGCTTATGGTGTCCGACCAGTGCGTAATAAGCCACAGTCTGGGCACGTGCAGCTGTCAGAGCCCCGCGCAGCTTTCCGATCGTATGGGCTCAACCTTCCCCGTCGTGCGCGAGTTTGACCATCGCAATGTGATATACAATTCCCGAAAGCTGTTCATGGCCGATAAAAACGACGAGCTGTGCGGCGCGGGGCTTTGGGGCATAAGACTGATGTTCACCACCGAGGGCGCACGCGAGTGCGTTCAGGTGGCAAGAAGATATAAGGGCGAGGGCGACTATCAGCCTAACGATCTGACCCGCGGCCTTTACTACAGAGGAGTTGACTGATATGGATATCGTGCTGGCCTCCGGCTCACCGAGACGAAGGGAGCTGCTGGAGACGATGGGACTTGAGTTTTCCGTTGTTCCGGCAAAAGGCGAGGAGATAGCGCCAGAGGGTGCAGGCCCCGCAGAAACGGTCATGGCTCTGTCAAAAGCCAAGGCAGGGGAGGTTGCGAAAAGCCGTCCCGAGTCGCTGGTTATAGCTGCCGATACCGTCGTATGGGCCGAGGGCAGGATACTCGGAAAGCCCAAAGACGAGGCCGAGGCAAGGGCGATGCTGCATATGCTCTCGGATAATACACACGAGGTATACACGGGCGTTACTGTCGTCCTCGGCGGCAAAACGATGGCCGGAGCGGAGTGCACGAAGGTGTTTTTCCGCAGGCTGACCGATGAGGAGATAGACAGATATGTCTCCACCGGAGAACCCATGGACAAGGCCGGAGCCTACGGTATTCAGGGCAGAGCTGCGCTTATGGTGAGGCGGCTTGAGGGCGATTACTTCAATGTTATGGGTCTGCCGCTGTGCAGGCTCGGCCAAATGCTCGAAGAGATCGGGGTGCATCTTTTTTGAACGTAAAAAATTATCTTAAGAAAAACGGAATAAAGCTCGGCGTCATAGTGCTGGTCATAGCGCTCGTCGCAGGAGCGGCCTCGTATCTTCTCAAGGGCAACGCCGGAGTGATACAAAACGTGACCGGTACGGTCAAGGCTCCCGTGCAGCGTATGGTAAGCTCCGTCGCCGAGTGGCTCGAGGGCATATACGGCTATCTTTACGAATACGATCAGCTCATCGCGGAAAACGAGCGTCTGCGTGCGGAGCTGACCGAGGCGCAGGAGGAGGCGCGAAACGGAGCGGCCGCCATCGAGGAAAACGAGCGCTTCCGTCAGCTGCTGAACTTTAAGGAAAAGCACAGCGATATGACGCTCGAGTCGGCTAAGGTCGTCGCGTGGACGACCTCGAACTGGGCACATTCGTTTACCATAAGCAAGGGTACAAACGCCGGTCTCGCCGTCGGCGACTGCGTTATAACCGAGTACGGCGTCATGGTCGGCCAGATCACCGAGGTCGGCTCAACGTGGGCGACGGTCGCGACGGTCATTGACCTTAACACCAATATCGGCGCTCTCGTATCCGAAAACGGCGCGTCGGGCCTCCTTGTCGGCGATTTTGCCATGATGCAGGAGGGCTGTGTGAAGCTCAGCTACCTTGCCGACGGAGCGCAGGTGTTCTCGGGCGACACGGTCATGACCTCGGGCTCAGGCGGCGCTTTTCCGCAGGGGCTCGTTGTCGGAACGATAAGCTCGGTAAAAACGGAGGCCGGAGGTCAGATAGAATACGGCGAGGTCAAGCCCGGCTGCGATCTTTCGGCGCTCGTTCAGGTTTTTGTCGTAAAGGATTTTGAAGTGGTGGAATAATTGCTCAACAGACTTATTCAGGCTCTTGAATGGAAAAAAGTCCGTATGGTGCTCAGGTATGCGGTCTATATGATACTGGTCATGCTGCTGCAGAGCGTACTGTTTTCAAGGCTCAGCATTTTCGGCGCCAAGGGCTTTATAATCCCCGCTGCGGCGGTGGCGGCCGGAATATATCTCGGCGGCGTGCGCGGAGCGGTGTTCGGCATCTTCCTCGGCCTGTTTACGGACATGGCCTTTTCCGAAACGACGGTGCTGTTTACGATACTGTTCCCGCTCATCGGCTTCGGGGCGGGCTTTGCCTCGGAGTTTTATATAAACAAGAGCTTTTTCGCATTTATGATATTCAGCATGGCGGCGATACTTCTTTGCAGCATTGTGCAGCTCGTGCACGCACTTCTGGGCGGAGGCACGGAGCTGCTGCCCGGCCTTTTAACGGCGCTTTTGCAGACGGTGCTGTCAATACCGCCGGTCATGCTGCTGTACCTGCCGTTTAAAGAGGGCGGCGCGATGAATCACTCCTACTGATCGAGGATACCCAATGAACATTATCAAGAAAGAAAGACTTATAGCACTTGCGGCTGTTTTTGTCGTGCTTCTTACGGTGTATATCGTTGCACTGTACAAGCTCCAGATCATAGAGGGCGAGAAGTACTATGAGGAAAGCCGCAATAATATGGTGACGACAAGCACCGTTACCGCCGCGAGAGGAAATATCCTTGACCGCAACGGCAGAACGCTCGTCACGAATAAATCGTGCTATGACCTGACCATAAACACAGACGAGCTTTTCCCCAGCGATAACAGCGTTGACTCAAACGCCGTTATCTTAAAGCTCGTAAACATGATCCGCGATTACGGCGACGATTATATTGATGATCTGCCGATAACGAAAAGCCCGCCGTTCGAGTTTGAAAATGTCTCCGAGCAGGATCAGGCCAGGCTCGACGCATACATGAAGCAAAACGAGGTAAAGGAAAACGCCAGCGCCGTCGAGATACTCTCCAGCATGCGTGAGCGGTATAAGATTGACAGCAACTACACTGCTGAGGAGGCAAGGATCATTGCCGGCGTGCGATACGCGATAAACGTGCGCTATCTGATAAACACCTCCGACTATGTTTTCGTCAAGGATGCGGATATGAAGCTCATAGCCACGCTGCGCGAGAACAACATCGAGGGCATAAATATCAAGGAATCCTATGTCCGCGAATACTCAACCTCCGCTGCCGCGCATATTTTGGGCTACACCGGCGCAATGAGCGACAGCGACTACGCAAAATACGCCGATCAGGGCTATTCCGCCGACGCGTCAGTCGGTAAGGACGGCGCGGAGTACGCCTTTGAAAAATATCTGCACGGCACCAACGGCACCGTGCGCACGACCTCGTCCTCCGACGGTACGGTCATCAGCAAGGAATACACAAAAGAGCCTGAGCCGGGCAGCAATGTGTACCTAACAATAGATATCGCGCTTCAGGAGGCGGCCGAGCTTGCGCTCGAAAACGGCGTCGCCTCGATACAGGCTAAGATAGACGCTAAAAAAGAACAGCAGATAGCAAGCGGAAGCTACAAGGAAAAGCAGGATCAGATAGACGGTGCGGCGGTCGTCGTCGTAAACGTCAAAACCGGCGAGCCGCTTGCCATAGCCAACTGGCCGACCTACGATCCGGCGCAGCTGCTTGAAAATTATAACGAGATACTTGAAGCGCCGAACACTCCTCTGTACAACCGCGCCCTGCTCGGCGCCTACGCCCCGGGCTCGACCTTCAAGCCCTGCACGGCCATCGCCTCGCTTACAGAGGGCATTATAAACACGGGAACGACGATAGAGTGCCGCGGCCGGTACACGCGCTATGAGCAGTACGGCTATGCGCCATACTGCTGGATATACACGCAGAATAACCAGAAGCTCACGCACGGTTATCTGAATGTCACCGGAGCTATCCAGAACTCCTGCAACATATTCTTCTACTCGGCAGGCCACGATCTGGGCATCGATAAGATGGATAAATACGCGGCTTTGTTCGGCCTGGGTGAGAGTACCGGAATAGAGCTGCCGGAGTCCAAGGGCAATATGGCAAATGCCAAAAACCACGAGGAGCTCACGGGCGAGGCATGGTCGATAGGCCATACCATGCAGGCCGCTATCGGCCAGTCAGACAGCCTTTTCACTCCGCTTCAGCTTGCCGAGTACTGCGCGACGGTCGCCAATAACGGAGAGCGACACAGCGCGTCTATACTCAAATCCGTGCGCAGCTTCAGCTACGGCGATAACGTGTACGAGCGCGAGGATGAGATCCTCAGCAAGGTCGAGAGTCCCCAGTATAACTGGGACGCCGTCAAGGAGGGCATGAGGCTTGTCGGCAAGTCAACGCTGACGGGCTATACCATGACCTCGGTCGCCGCCAAGACCGGTACCGCGCAGAAGGGCGAGAGCGTTGCAAACGACGCGATCTTCATCTGCTATGCACCTTTTGACGATCCTGAGATAGCAATGGCCATCGTTGTCCAGAAGGGCAGCGCAGGCTCAAACTGCTCGGTCATAGCAAGTGAGATACTCGAGGCGTACTTCAGCATGAAGTCCGCGACGGATATAACCGATGTCGAGGGCGAGCTGCTGCAGTAATAAAAAATGCGCTTTTTGTCAAAAAAGCGTTGAAAGAGGCCACTACATTGTATATAATATAACAGGTGATTTTGAAAACAGATGCAACAGAAATGAGGTAGCTTATGAATATTGCACTTATGGCACATGACAGAAAGAAAGAGCTGATGGTTCAGTTCTGCATAGCTTATTGCGGTATTCTTGCTGAGCATTCCGTTTGTGCGACAAATACGACGGGCAAGCTCGTGTCCGAGGCGACCGGCCTTCCCGTGACGCTTTATCTGCACGCCGATCAGGGCGGAGCACAGCAGATCGGCGCGAGGATAGCCTATAACGAGATAGACCTTGTGCTGTTTTTCTGCGATCCGGCCAATCCCGGCGGCTTTGATGATATAAATAAGATAGAACGCCTGTGTGACCAGTATCAGATCCCCTTTGCGACCAACGCCGCGACGGCGGAGGTGCTCGTTCAGGGCCTGCGACGCGGCGATCTTGACTGGCGAAATATCGTTAACCCCAAGCGCAGATGATTTGTGCAGCAAAAAATGGAACTCAAATGCTGTTATCGCTTTTGTGATAGCAGCATTTAGTGATTGTTGAAAGGATAAAGGATATATGGCAAAAGTTGCACCGAGGACCCTGTCGGGCTTTATGGAGCTGCTTCCGGCAGACCAGATTAAGATGGAAAAGATGATGGAAACGCTCAGAAGGAGCTATTCCGTTTACGGCTTTGCTCCGCTGGATACGCCGATCATCGAGTCAGCAGAGGTGCTGCTTGCAAAGGGCGGCGGCGAGACCGAAAAGCAGATATACAGATTCAATAAGGGCGACAGCGACCTTGCGCTGCGCTTTGACCTGACCGTTCCGCTGGCGAAATTCGTCGCGGCAAACTACGGCAGCCTGACGTTTCCCTTCCGCCGCTATCAGATCGGCAAGGTCTACCGCGGCGAAAGAGCCCAGCGCGGCCGCTTCCGCGAATTCTACCAGGCCGATATCGACATAATCGGCGACGGTAAGCTCGATATCATAAACGAGGCGGAGATACCCGCGATAATCTATCGCACGTTCACGGCACTCGGACTTCGCGGCTTTAAGATAAAGGTCAATAACCGCAAGCTCTTAAACGGCTTTTACAGTCTTGCCGGAATGAGCGAAAAGGCCGGAGACATCATGCGCACGGTCGATAAGCTCGATAAGATCGGAGCGAACAAGGTTCGCCAGCTTCTAATGGATGAGCTGCACATGTTCTCGCACAAGGCCGACGATGTCATGGACTTCATGGCCATCAGCGGAACGAACGCCGAGGTCATTGCGGGGCTTGAGCGCTATAGGGGCATGGATGCGCTGTTTGACGAGGGCCTTGAGGAGCTCAAGACCGTGACGAGGTATCTTGCCGATTTCGGCGTACCGGAGGAGAATTTCGCAATTGACCTCTCCATCGCACGCGGCCTTGATTATTACACCGGCACGGTCTACGAGACGGAAATGACCGCCCACCCGGAGATAGGCTCTGTATGCTCCGGCGGCAGATACGACGATCTCGCCGGATATTATACGGATAAAAAGCTGCCCGGCGTCGGCATTTCAATAGGCCTTACGAGACTGTTCTATGTCCTCAACGAGCAGGGGATGCTCTCGGATGAGACGGTTTCCGCGCCTGCCGATGCACTTGTTATACCCATGGCCGAGGATCTCGGCTATGCTATCGCCGCAGCCACGGCTCTGCGCGACGCAGGCATAAGAACTCAGCTTTACTGTGAGCAGAAGAAGTTCAAGGCAAAAATGAGCTATGCCGATAAGCTCGGAATTCCCTATGTGATCCTCATCGGCGAGGATGAGATAGCCGAAAACATCGTCGCCGTTAAGAATATGCAAAGCGGCAATCAGGAAAAGCTCAGCTTTTCCGATGCAGCTGCGCTTATAAAGAAAGACATGGATGAGCGCGCGAAAGCCGCGGTCATCAAAGAATAAGGGAGGTTAAAATATGACACAGTCAAGAACCCATACCTGCAATCAGCTCCGCCTTGAAAACGTCGGAGAAAAGGTCAAGATCGTCGGATGGATGGAGAACGTCCGCGAGGTAGGCCAGAATTTCGCATTCGTCATCGTCCGCGATTTTTACGGCACGACTCAGGTTGTCGTCGAGACCGAGGACATGATGAAGATCATAAAGGGCATAAATAAGGAGAGCACCATATCAGTCGAGGGAACCGTGCGCGAGCGCGCCAGCAAGAACCCCAAGCTCCCCACCGGCGATATCGAGGTCGTCCCCGAAAAGATCGAGATACTCGGCCGCTGCCGCTATAACGAGCTCCCGTTTGAAATTAACCGCAGCCGCGAGGCAGACGAGACCATGCGCCTGAAGTACCGCTATCTCGACCTGAGAAACCCCGCTGTAAAGCAGAATATTATACTGCGCTGCAACGTTGTTGCCGCTCTGCGCAAGGCAATGATGGAGCATGATTTCCTTGAGATAACAACGCCTATCCTCACCGCCTCCTCCCCCGAGGGCGCGCGAGACTATCTTGTTCCCGCAAGAAAGCACCCCGGCAAGTTCTATGCTCTGCCGCAGGCACCGCAGCAGTTTAAGCAGCTGCTGATGACCTCAGGCTTTGACCGCTATTTCCAGATCGCGCCCTGCTTCCGCGACGAGGATGCACGCGGCGACCGCTCCCCCGGCGAGTTCTATCAGCTCGATATGGAGATGTCCTTTGCCGGCCAGGAGGATGTTTTCGCCGTCATAGAGGACGTTCTGCCTCCGATATTCGAAAAGTTCGGAACCTATAACATAGCCAACAAGGCGCCCTTCCGCCGCATAGGATATAACGAATCGATGGAGAAATACGGCTCGGACAAGCCCGATCTGCGCATAGATCTCGTGGTTGAAGATATAACTGCGCTCGTCTCCGGCACCGATTTTGCACCCTTTGCCGAGGGAAACACCGTAAAGGCAATCGTTGTCACGGACTGTGAGCTTACCCGCAAGCAGATCGACAAGCTCTGTGCTGACGTTGAGGTGCAGGCCGGCATGAAGCCATACTGGTTCAAGGCCGACGAAAACGGTGAGCTTGCCGGCGGTGTTGCGAAATTCCTTCAGGACAAGAAGACTGAGCTCACCGAGGCTCTCGGCCTCAAGCCCGGCTGCCTTGTCGGCGTGACGGCGGGCAGGAAGGGCGAGGCGCAGAAAACGGCCGGCGTCATGCGCAAGATGCTCGGAGCGGCAGTGCCCGGCCACATGGATAAGGAGCGCTACGAATTCTGCTGGATCGTCGATTTCCCGATGTACGAGATCGGCGAGGAGTCCGGCGAGCTTGAGTTCTGCCACAACCCGTTTTCAATGCCAAACGGCGGCCTTGAGATCCTTGAAAAGGCAGAGCGCGGCGAGGTCGACCCGCTGTCGATCACCGCATTCCAGTACGATCTCGTATGCAACGGCGTCGAGCTGTCCTCGGGCGCTGTTCGTAACCACGATCCCGAGATCATGATAAAGGCCTTCGAGATGGTCCGCCTCGGCGAGGACGATGTCAAGGCTAAGTTTCCGGCAATGTACAACGCGTTCTGCTACGGTGCGCCTCCCCATGCCGGCATCGCCCCGGGCGTTGACCGTATGGTCATGCTGCTCGCAGGCGAGGATTCCATCCGCGAGATCATCCCCTTCCCGATGAACAAGAACGCGCAGG
>OQWM01001679.1_pt1 | contig 15190 bp, 12 predicted proteins | sample 1691531 | NCBI WGS metagenome assembly OQWM01 (sample SAMN03418257, study PRJEB22391) | human gut metagenome | biome: human-gut; feature: organic feature; material: feces | host: Homo sapiens | place: Tanzania | collected 2013-01
ATGCGATAATCCAGGTAGAAAGCGAAGGAAACGCAAGGGCGGTGAAGGGCAATTCCTGTGGAGCTATGCAGATAACCCCCGTACTGGTAAAAGACTGCAACCGCATACTGCGCATGAGAGGCTCGAACAAGCGCTACACCCTTGCCGACAGATTCAGCATCAGCAAGTCGCGAGCTATGTTCCTGCTCATCCAGTCGTTTTACAACCCGCAGAACAATGTAGAACAGGCCATCCGAGCTTGGAACGGCGGTCAGAACTACACCATGGCGAGTACACAGCGTTACCTTGAGAAAGTGAAACGTCATTTGTATTGATACAAACACAACATCAAGACTTTCATTCCTGCCTCTGGGCAGTGATGGAAGTCTTTTTTTTTGTCCCCGAGCCTGTCTTGCCGGCGGCGCCGTAAACCGTAGCAAGCATGGAGTGGGGCAGGGGCGAGGGGCGGAGCCAGGTGCAGACCGTCACCCATGAGGTCGCCTCGCCAGCCTCTCACTACAGCCTCCGCCTGGGCAGCCATGGAGGCGGCCGGAAGGGCTCTGTCTGGCTCGTAGTCGACGGAGATGGTCGAGAGGTACCCAATACGCTTGTTGTCAGCAGGTTTGGCGATGTTCTGATGACGGTTGTCGGCTCGTAACATAAGTCACGAGGTCACGTATCTTGCGTCACGAGCTCACGTACCTTATGTTACGAGCCGCCCAAGAGGCTGGCTGCGGTGACCGATGAGCTTGCAAAGATTATGTCGGGCAACCGTGGCGACGGGGAGCGGTGCGCGGTGACTGTGGCGATGCGGAAGGAGGTAGTCTCTCCAAGTTGCCGCCGGCCGTCGGTGCACGGGTAGATGGTGTCGCTTGTGAGTCAGGTTGTCACCAAATCTACCACTTTGCTCGCGCCTGCGGGCGTGCGTATATATAAATAGGTGTTTTTTCTGTTGATAATGACTAATGTTACCAAAAAAAGTAGTAACTTTGCAACTTGAAGGTGACAAAACGCCTTTTGCGCATAAAATATTTATTAATAACGTTATAATTTTTATGAATTTCACTTTGTTGATTACCGTTATGCTAACGGCTGTAACCTTGGTGGTGGCTGCTTATGTCATTGCCAAGCTCATCGGTCCCCGTTCGTACAATCCGGTAAAAGGTGAGCCCTTTGAGTGTGGTATCCCCACGCGCGGCAGCTCATGGTTGCCCTCGCACATCGGTTACTACCTCTTCGCCATCCTTTTCCTGATGTTCGACATCGAGACTATGTTGCTCTATCCTTGGGCTGTAGTCGTTAAGCAGTATGGAAGTCTGGCCCTCGTGAGCATCAGTTTCTTCCTGTTGGTATTGGTATTTGGCCTGGCTTACGCCTGGCGGAAAGGAGCATTGGAATGGAAGTAAAGAACAGAGCCTCTATTAAGAGCATTCCTTACGACGAGTTTAAGGACAACGACACGCTGGAGAAGATTGCCGCCGAGCTCAATGAGGGCGGTGCCAATGTGGTGGTGAGCTCACTCGATGCCGCCATCAACTGGGGTCGCAGCAACTCGCTGTGGTCGCTTACCTTCGGAACATCGTGCTGTGGTATTGAGTTTATGGCCGTAGGCTGTGCCCGTTACGACTTCTCTCGCTTCGGCTTCGAGGTGACCCGTAACTCTCCACGCCAGGCCGACCTTATCATGTGTGCCGGTACAATCACCAACAAGATGGCACCAGTGTTCAAGCGTCTGTACGACGAGATGGCCGAGCCCAAGTATGTAGTGGCTGTAGGCGGATGCGCCATTAGCGGCGGCCCCTTCAAGAAGAGCTACAACGTGGTGCGCGGTATCAGCGAGCTGGTGCCTGTGGATGTGTTCATCCCCGGCTGCCCTCCACGCCCCGAGGCTATCCTCTACGGCATGATGCAGCTGCAGCGCAAGGTGAAGGTCGAGAAATTCTTTGGCGGCGCCAACCACAAGATGACTGCTGATGAGAAGAATCTCTCCATGAGTCAGGGTGGTCTGCGCGGTCTGAGCAACGAGAACCTCTCTGATGCCAACAAGTTGGGCAATAAGAAGCCTATCATCGTGACCCAAGTGCCCGAAGGCTTCGACCCACAGAAGGGACTTGATGACTAATATATAATAAGGTATAAGAATATGAAGCTGAATAACATAGAACTGAGTTTTGACAATTTCGCCGAGGAGATGGCGAAATTGAAGAACGAGAAACACTTCGACTACCTTGTTACCATCATCGGTGAAGACTTCGGTGAGGAAGGACTCGGATGTATCTACATTCTCGAAAATACAGACACTGCCGAGCGTTGCTCGGTGAGAACCATCGCCAAGAAGGTGGATGGCAGCGACGTTATCCCCACGGTAATCAATCTGTGGAAGGTGGCCGACCTGCTCGAGCGTGAGGTCTACGACTTCGTGGGCATCAAGTTCCTCGGCCACCCCGACATGCGTCGCCTCTTCCTGCGTACCGACTTCAAGGGTCATCCCCTGTGCAAGGACTTCGACATGAGCCCCGAGGCCAACCAGTTCCCCTGTACCGACGAGCCCGAGAGCGACTACACCGTAGAATACTCGCTCGACAAGAACGGTCATCTGGTAGCCACCGAGAAGAGACTCTTTGACGAAGATGAATATGTAATCAATGTAGGCCCCAACCACCCATCCACCCACGGCGTGCTGCGCCTGCAGACCGTAGTGGACGGCGAAACCGTGAAGCGCATCTATCCCCACCTGGGATATATCCACCGCGGTATCGAGAAGATGTGGGAGAATATGACCTACCCACAGACCCTCGCCCTGACCGACCGTCTCAACTACCTCTCGGCCATGATGCACCGCCACGCTCTCGTGGGCGTCATCGAAGAGGCTATGGGCATAGAGCTCAGCGAGCGCATACAGTATATCCGTACCATCATGGACGAGCTGCAGCGTATCGACTCCCACTTGCTCTACCTGGGCTGTACCGCACAGGACCTCGGTGCCCTCACCGCTTTCCTCTACTGCATGCGCGACCGTGAGCACGTGCTCAACGTGATGGAGGAAACTACCGGTGGCCGACTCATACAGAACTATTATCGCATCGGCGGACTGCAGGCCGACATTGAGCCCAACTTCGTGGACAATGTCAAGAAGCTCTGCGCCTATCTGCGCCCGATGATACAGGAATATCTCGACGTCTTTGGCGACAACGTGATTACCCACAACCGTCTCGAAGGTGTTGGCCCCATGGGCAAGGACGACTGTATCAACTATGCCGTGACCGGTCCTGCCGGACGTGCCGCAGGCTGGGCCAACGATACCCGCAAGCGTCATCCCTATGCCCTCTACGACAAGGTGGAGTGGAAGGAGATAACCATGACCGGCGGCGACTCTATGGACCGCTACTACTGTCACATCAAGGAGCTCTATCAGAGCCTCGACATCATCGAGCAGCTCATAGACCATATCCCCGAGGGCGAATACTACATCAAGCAGAAGCCCATCATCAAGGTGCCCGAGGGACAGTGGTATTTCTCTGTAGAAGGAGCCAGCGGCGAGTTTGGCGTCTATCTCGACTCTCGTGGCGACAAGATGCCTTACCGTATGAAGATGCGCCCGATGGGTCTGTCGCTTACCGGCGCCCTCGACCCTATGCTCCGTGGTCAGAAGATAGCCGACCTCATCACCACCGGTGCTGCCATCGACTTCGTAATCCCCGACCTCGACAGATAATAATATAATAATGTATAAGTAAAAAGAGAACATAATGATGTTTGATTTTAGTATAGTAACAACCGCCATCGACAGTCTTCTGCGCCAGACCCTCGGGCTGGGCGACTTCTGGTCGATACTGATAGAGTGCGTGCTCGTGGGTGTAGGCATCCTTACCGCCTATGCGCTGATAGCCATCGCCCTCATCTTCATGGAGCGCAAGGTGTGTGCCTACTTCCAGTGCCGTCTGGGCCCGATGCGAGTAGGTCCTTGGGGTATCTTCCAGGTCTTCGCCGACGTGCTCAAGATGCTTATCAAGGAAATCTTCGTTGTCGACAGAGCCGACAAGATGCTCTACTACATCGCTCCTTTCCTTGTGATTATCGCCTCGGTGGGCACCTTCTCATTCCTGCCATGGAACATGGGTGCGCATATCCTCGACTTCAATGTGGGCCTGTTCCTCATCACCGCCATCAGTTCGATAGGCGTACTCGGCGTGTTCCTCGCCGGATGGGGTTCCAACAACAAGTATTCGGTAGTGTCTGCCATGCGTGGCGCCGTGCAGATGATTTCCTATGAGATGTCGCTCGGCCTCTGCCTTATCTCTGCCGTAGTCCTCACAGGCACCATGCAGGTGAGCGGCATCGTTGAGGCCCAGGTTGGTCCTTGGAGCTGGCTCATCATCAAGGGCCACGTGCCTGCCATCCTGGCTTTCCTCGTATTCCTCGTAGCCGGTAACGCCGAGGCCAACCGTGGCCCGTTCGACCTGGCTGAGGCTGAGAGCGAGCTGACAGCCGGTTACCACACCGAGTATTCGGGTATGGGCTTCGGCTTCTACTATCTGGCAGAGTACCTCAACCTCTTCGTTATCTCGGGCATCGCCTCTACCGTATTCCTCGGTGGCTGGGCGCCTCTCAATATCGGTATCGAGGGCTTCGACAATCTGATGAACCTCATCCCCGGATTTATCTGGTTCTTCGGCAAGACCTTCGCCGTGGTATGGATTCTGATGTGGGTACGCTGGACTTTCCCCCGTCTGCGTATCGACCAGATACTTACCCTCGAGTGGAAGTATCTCATGCCTCTGTCTCTGATTATCCTCGTGCTGATGACCGTATGCGTAGCGCTGGGTTTCCACGGATAATCTGCGAAATATCAAACCGTAATTCAACAATAGATTAATAACAAAGTATGTCTAACAATTCATATTTCAAAGGTATTGCCGATGGTGTGAAGACGCTTGCCATAGGTATGAAGACTACCATGAAGGAGTACTTCACACCCAAGAGCACCGAGCAGTATCCCGAGAACCGCAAGACTACACTCCACATTTCGCCCCGATTCCGCGGACGCCTGGTTTTCGAGCGCAACGAGGACGAGAGCTACAAGTGTGTGGGATGTACACTCTGTGAGAAGTCATGCCCCAATGACACCATCAAGATTGTTACCGAGATGGTGGAGGACCCCGAGACAGGCAAGAAGAAGCGCCAGCTGGTAGATTACCAGTACGACCTGGGCGACTGCATGTTCTGCGAGCTCTGCGTCAATGCATGTAACTTCGGAGCCATCAAGTTTGTCAACGATTTCGAGAACGCTGTCTTCGACCGTGACAAGCTCGTCTATCATCTGGACAAGGAAGTATACAAAGGCGGTTCGCTGCCCAACCTCATTGATGGCGGCGCTCCCCTGGAAATAGGTAAGTTTAACACCAAAACCAAGTAAACCGATTATGGCAAATATTGTAATGTTTTGTATTCTGGCCGTAGTCATTCTTGGCTCAGCCTTAATGTGTGTGCTGACCCGCAGCATCATGCGTGCAGCCACCTTCCTGCTGTTTGTGCTCTTCGGCATCGCCGGTCTTTACTTCCTGCTCGACTATACCTACCTGGGTGCTGCCCAGATAGCTGTCTACGCCGGAGGTATCACCGTGATGTATGTCTTTGCCATCCAGCTGGTCAACAAGCGCGCCCTCCAGGGCAAGACCGAACACTTCAAGGGCTCACGCCTGATGGGCGGACTGCTCATCTCACTGCTGGGCCTCGCCACAGTAGTGGGCGTAATCCTCAAGCATAAGTTTATCGACATGGCAGCCAGCTTGGCCGACAAGGAGGTAACCATGCAGGAGATAGGTACAGCCCTTGTGGGTTCAGAGAAATATCAGTATGTATTACCCTTCGAGTTGATATCAGTATTCTTGCTGGCTTGTATCATCGGAGGCATCATGATTGCAAGAAAGGAGGACCAGAAATGAATATTCCCGTAGAGTTTTTCCTTACACTTAGTGCATTGCTGTTCTTTATAGGTGTATTCGGATTTGTCACACGCCGCAACCTCGTGGCCATGCTCATCTCGGTCGAGCTGATACTCAACTCTGTCGACTTGAACTTTGCCGTGATGAACCGCATCCTTTTCCCCGGTGAGATGGAAGGCTTCTTCTTCACACTCTTCTCTATCGGTGTGAGTGCTGCCGAGACTGCTGTTGCGCTGGCTATTATTATTAATGTTTACCGTAACTATCACAGTGACCAGGTGAACAGTATTGAAAACATGAAATTCTAAGACACTATGTACAGTTATGCATTTTTGATACTTCTTCTGCCGTTGCTGAGTTTCCTCGTGTTAGGACTTGCGGGCATGAAGATGAAGAAGCAGGTAGCGGGTGTCATCGGCACCATCGTGCTGGGCTGCGTATTCGCCATGTCGGTATATACCGCCTATAATTATTTCTTCGTTGAGGGAAGAAATGCCGTCACTGGCGCCTACAACACCGTTACCGTGTTCAATTATAGCTGGTTGAAGTTTAGCGAGCTGCTTACCTTCAACATCGGTTTCCGCCTTACGCCTATCAGCGTGATGATGCTCATCGTCATCACCACTGTCAGCTTTATGGTTCATATCTATTCGTTTGGTTACATGGCCGAGCGCGACGAGAACTATGAGGTTGAAGGCTATGAGAAGGGCTTCCAGCGTTTCTACGCTTACCTGAGCCTGTTTACGATGTCCATGCTGGGTCTGGTGGTTGCCACCAACCTCTTCCAGATGTATCTCTTCTGGGAGCTGGTGGGCGTGTGCTCTTATCTACTTATCGGTTTCTATTACCCCAAGCATGCCGCTGTCCACGCCAGCAAGAAGGCGTTTATCGTAACTCGCTTCGCCGACCTCTTCTTCCTCATCGGTATTCTCTTCTACAGCTTCTATGTAGGCACGTTCAACTACGACCTGGCTGCCGACCATGACCTGGTGATGAAGTGGGATGGAGCAGCTTTCGTCCTGCCTACCGCCCTGTTCCTGATGTTTATCGGTGGTGCCGGTAAGAGTGCCATGTTCCCGCTGCACATCTGGTTGCCCGACGCTATGGAAGGCCCCACACCCGTGTCAGCGCTCATCCACGCCGCCACCATGGTTGTGGCTGGTGTATATCAGGTGGCCAGCCTGTTCCCCATCTGGGTGAACTACGCCCCCAACGCTCTGCACTATGTGGCCTACATCGCTGCCTTCACCGCATTCTATGCCGCAGCCGTAGCCTGCTGTCAGCGCGACATCAAGCGTGGTCTGGCCTTCTCGACCATCTCTCAGATAGCCTATATGCTGGTAGCCCTTGGCGTATGTACCGCCATCGACAACCACGAGGGTGGCCTGGGTTATATGGCCGGTATGTTCCACCTCTTTACCCACGCCATGTTCAAGGCTCTGCTCTTCCTCTGCTCCGGTGCCATCATCGTGATTATCGGCAGCAACTTCAAGGAGTATATGGGAGGTCTGCACAAGTATATGCCCATTACCAATGCCTGCTTCCTCATCGGATGTCTGGCCATCGCCGGTATCCCTCCCTTTGCAGGCTTCTTCTCTAAAGATGAAATCATCACCGCCTGCTTCCAGTTCTCTCCCTTCATGGGCTACTTCATGACACTGGTTGCCGGTATGACCGCTTTCTACATGTTCCGTCTCTACTACGTGATATTCTGGGGCCAGAGCTACTACGAACTTGACCCCGAACACCGTCGCAAGCCACAAGAGGTGCCCTTCGTAATGTGGGGTCCGCTGGTGTTCCTTGCCATCATCTCGTGTGTAGCCGGTCTTATACCTTTCGGCCACTTTGTTTCGGCTACCGGCCAGAGCTACGATATCCACATCAACGCTCAGGTGGCTACTACCAGCATTGTGGTGGCTATCATCAGCATTGCCCTTGCCACCTATATGTACGCTCCCAAGAAGACTCCGCTGGCCGACACTCTGGCCAAGCGTATGCCTGTGCTGCACAAGGCTGCCCTCAACCGTTTCTACATCGACGACGCATGGCAGTTCTTCACCCACAAGATAGTCTTCGGACTCTTCTCCAAGCCCATCGCATGGTTTGACCGCCGCGTCATCGACGGCACCATGAACTTCATGGCATGGGGTACACAGGAAGCCGGTGAGTCTATCCGTCCATGGCAGAGTGGCGACGTGCGCCAGTATGCCGTATGGTTTATCACGGGAAGTGTAGCTATATCATTAATCCTTCTTTGTCTTTAGAGCATTATCATTATGAGTATATTAACATTATTCGTAGTTATCCCCGTCCTGATGCTCCTCGGGCTCTGGTTTTCCAAGAACCTGGCTCAGGTACGTGGCGTAATGGTAGCAGGCGCCAGCGCCCTGTTGGTCCTTGCCATCTGGCTTACCGTTACTTTTATACAGATGCGCCATGCCGGTAACACCGACCCCATGCTGTTCACCTACAGCGTGGCATGGTTCCCCTCGCTCCATATCGCCTACAGCGTAGGCGTCGATGGCATCTCGGTCGTGATGCTCCTGCTGTCGGCCATCATTGTCTTCACCGGAACCTTCGCCTCTTGGCAGGCCATGTCCAACCACAAGGAATACTTCCTCTGGTTCACCCTGCTCAGCACCGGTGTGTTCGGCTTCTTCATCTCGGTAGATATGTTCACCATGTTCATGTTCTACGAGGTAGCCCTTATCCCTATGTATCTGCTTATCGGAGTATGGGGTACAGGCGCCAAGGAATATGCCGCCATGAAGCTCACCCTGATGCTTATGGGTGGTTCGGCGCTGCTCATCATCGGCATCCTGGCCATCTACTTCTTCAGTGGAGCCACCACGATGAACATCAACGAGATTGCGGCTATGGCCAATATCCCCGAGAATGTGCAGAACATCTTCTTCCCCTTGCTCTTCATCGGTTTCGGCGTGTTGGGAGCCCTCTTCCCATTCCACACATGGTCGCCCGACGGTCATGCCAGCGCCCCTACCGCCGTGTCTATGCTCCACGCCGGTGTGCTGATGAAGCTCGGTGGCTACGGCTGCTTCCGCATTGCGATGTATCTCATGCCTTCCGCACTCGACACCTGGGCACCTGTGTTCCTCATCCTCACCACCATCTCTGTGGTATATGGAGCGCTCTCAGCCTGTGTGCAGACCGACCTCAAGTACATCAATGCCTATAGCTCGGTATCCCACTGCGGTATGGTGCTCTTCGCCCTCTGCATGGTAACCCAGACCGCCATCACCGGTGCCGTTATCCAGATGTTGTCCCACGGTCTGATGACAGCCCTCTTCTTTGCTGTCATCGGTATGATTTACCACCGTGCCGGCACTCGCGACGTGCGCTATCTCGGCGGACTGATGAAGGTAGTGCCCTTCCTCGCCGTTTCCTATGTAGTGGCTGGTTTGGCCAACCTGGGTCTCCCCGGTTTCTCTGGCTTCGTAGCCGAGATGACCATCTTCGTAGGTTCGTTCCAGAACGCTGATACCTTCCACCGCGTATGTACCATCGTGGCTTGTACCTCTATCGTAGTGACAGCCGTGTACATCCTGCGCGTTGTGGGCAAAATCCTGTTCCAGAAGATACCCAACCCCGAGTTCCTCAAGCTCACCGATGCTACTTGGGACGAGCGCTTGGCTGTGGGCGGACTTATCTTCTGCGTAGCTGGTCTCGGTACTGCGCCTTTCTGGGCACAGGAGATTATCTACGAAGCAGTAGGCCCTATCATCCAGCATATCGGCAACTTTGTTGCGATAGCCCAGTAAACTGTAATGTCTAACGATTAAGTATCTAAAAGAAATGAATATTGATTATAGTCAGTTTTTACATATGATGCCCGAAGTAAGCCTTATGGCTGTTCTGGTAATCGTCTTCATTGCAGACTTCTTTACTGCCCCCCGTGTAGCCGATGTACAGGCTGGCGCCGACTTCAAGGCTCCCCGTGCATGGTTCGGTCCGCTGGTGTGTGTGCTCATGCTTGCCCACACCCTGCTCAACCTCGCTCCCGTAGAGTCTGCCGTTACCTTTGGCGGCATGTACTATACCACACCCTCTATCGGTATCATCAAGAGCATCCTCGCCTTCGGCACACTCATCGTGCTCATCCAGAGCCGCGAGTGGATGCGCCGCCCCGATACCTTCTTCAAGGAGGGCGAGTTCTACATGCTCACCCTCGCCACCCTCTTGGGTATGAACATGATGGTAAGTGCCAACCACTTCCTGCTGTTCTTCCTGGGTCTTGAGCTGGCTTCGGTGCCCATGGCCTGCTTGGTGGCGTTCGACAAGTGCCGCCACAACTCAGCCGAGGCAGGTGCCAAGTTCATCCTCACCGCCACCTTCTCGAGCGGCGTGATGCTCTATGGTATCAGCCTGCTCTATGGCGCTGTAGGCACACTCTACTTCGACGACGTAGTGATGCGACTCTCTGCCACTCCTATGGTCATCGTGGGTCTGGTGTTCTTCGTCAGCGGTCTGGGCTTCAAGATTTCTCTCGTGCCCTTCCACTTCTGGACAGCCGACTCTTACCAGGGCGCTCCCACCACCGTTACCGGCTATCTGTCGGTTATCTCTAAGGGAGCCGCAGCCTTCACGCTCTGCACCGTGCTGATGAAGGTCTTCGGTCCCATGGTCGAGTACTGGCAGTACATGCTCTTCATCGTCATCGTGCTGTCTATCACCGTGGCCAACCTTTTCGCCATCCATCAGAGCGACCTGAAGCGCTTCATGGCGTTCAGTTCTATCTCTCAGGCAGGTTACATCGTGCTCGCCATCGTGGGCAACCAGGCCACATCGGTCTACGCCCTCAGCTTCTACGTGCTCATCTACGTGGTAGCCAATATGGCTGTGTTCACCATCATCTCGTCTATCGAGGAGCACAACAACGGCGTGGTAGATATGGAAAGCTACAACGGACTCTATCAGACCAATCCGCGTCTGGCCTTCCTCATGACCCTCGCCCTGTTCTCCCTGGGTGGTATTCCTCCCTTCGCTGGTATGTTCTCCAAGTTCTTCGTCTTCATGGCAGCTGTCAAGGGCGCCGACTTGGCCACCACCACCGGAGCGCTGGCCTACATCGTGGTATTCATCGCGCTGGTCAACACCGTGATATCTCTCTACTACTATCTGCTCATCGTCAAGGCTATGTACATCAAGCCCAACGAGCATCCTCTGCCTACATTCCAGAGCGCCACGAGCACCAAGCTCGCCCTCGCCGTTTGTACCACAGGTGTGCTGCTCTTCGGTGTATGCTCATTCATCTACGAATGGATAGCTCTGGCATAACGCAGCAAGAGAACAAGATATACTAAATCTAACTTAATAATATCTACAGGGGATAAGTCGGTATCTTACCGCTTATTCCCTGTTCTTTTTTCTGCTTCTCCATCCGCGCCGTCAGTTTCTCCATGGCGCCCGTCAGTTTCTCCGCCTGCGCCGTCAGTTTCTCCACGAAGCCCGTCCACCCGCCCGCCGTCTGCAACCCTGCTGCGAGCCCCTCAGAGTCGATTCTGCGGCTTGAAATGCAGAAATCATGGTTTGCCATATTCATTTCCGAGTTTGCATTTCCCGTTTCAAACCTTGAAATCACCGCAGATGTCATCTCCGCCAGGTTTGTTTCCGTGAGCGGGAGAGTGGCACCCACTATCCGTAGTTTTCTCATGCCCTCGTCTACAGCAGTGGTAGAGGCCATAGCTGCACTGTCAATGTACTTTCTTTTCAGTTTTGCTCCCTTTGCACCATCTTTAGTCAAGATAGGCGGCGTCTTAACCATGCAAAACGAAAAAAACTTCGTGTTTTTCTTTGCATTGTCTTCGACTTGCACTATCTTTGTAAGAAAAATGGAGAGGTATGAATACCAGCGATAGTATTGTAATTATTCCTACATACAACGAGAAGGAAAATATGGAGAAAATCGTTCGTGCGGTTTTCTCCTTGGACAAGTGTTTTCACATCTTGGTCATCGACGACGGCAGCCCTGATGGTACTGCCCAGATAGTCAAGCGCCTTATGGCCGACGAGTTTGGCGACCGCCTGTTTCTCATCGAGCGCAGCGGCAAACTCGGACTCGGCACCGCCTATATCACCGGCTTCAAGTGGGCGCTCGAGCACAATTACGACTACATCTTCGAGATGGATGCCGATTTCAGTCACGACCCTGCCGACCTGCCACGCCTCTACTCTGCCTGTCATGACGAGGGCTACGATGTAGCTATCGGTTCGCGCTATGTGAGCGGTGTCAATGTCGTCAACTGGCCCATCGGGCGCGTGCTGATGAGCTATTTCGCGTCCAAGTACGTGCGCATGGTCACCGGCTTCAAGGTCCACGACACCACTGCCGGCTTCAAGTGCTACCGCCGCCGTGTGCTTGCCACCATCCCCCTCGACGAGATACGCTTCAAGGGCTACGGCTTCCAGATTGAGATGAAGTTTACCGCTTACAAGATAGGGTTCAAAATCAAAGAGGTGCCCGTCATCTTTGTCAACCGTCGCGAGGGTGTCAGCAAGATGAGCGGTGGCATCTTCGGTGAGGCTTTCTTTGGTGTGATGCGTCTCCGTTGGGACGGCTGGTTCCGCCATTATCCCGCCTTGCCCAAAGCCTGAGCCATCCCTCTCTTTGAGTGAAGCGATTTCACGCCTATGACGATAGAAGATTTAAGCAGACTCTACGGAGCGTGCCCGCAAGCGGGTGCGCTCGTTAAGGTTTTGGCCGAACCTGCCACCCGCCATATCTATATACAAGGTGTACAGGCGTCGGCCACGCCTTTGCTCTTTGCCTCGGTGGCCGACAGAGTGGCCGTCCCCGTGGTCTTTATCCTCCCCGATGCCGACGAGGCGGGCTATTTCTACCACGACCTTACTCAGATTATGGGCCAGGAGCGCGTGCTCTTTTTCCCCTCGAGCTACCGGCGCTCCGTGCGCCACGGCCAGCGCGATGCCGCCAACGAGATACTGCGCACCGAGGTGCTCGGCCGTCTCAGCTCGCGCAGCAGTGGCGACGTGCTCTATGTGGTCACCCACCCCGAGGCTCTGGCCGAGATGGTGGCGTCGCAGCAGAACATTGACGACCACCGCATCCATCTCACCACCGGCCAGACCATCGACATCACCGATGTCGCCCATCGTCTGCGCGACCTGGGGTTCGAGATGGTCGACTATGTCTATGAGCCAGGTCAGTATGCCCAGCGCGGCAGCATCATCGACATCTATTCCTACTCGAGCGAGTATCCCTACCGCGTCGACTTCTTCGGCGACGAGATTGATACCATTCGTACCTTTGAGGTCGAGGACCAGTTGTCCAAGGACCGCAAGTCCGAGATAGACATCCTGCCCGAGCTTGCCCAGACCGCCACCGAGCGCGTGTCTTTCCTGCAGTTCGTGCCCGACGATACGCTGCTCGTTGCCCCCGACTTCGACTACGTGGGCAGCGTGGTGGCGCGCGTCTATAGCGAGGGTTTCTCCTCCCAGGCTCTCACCGAGCGGCTTGAGGGCGCCACCGAGATGGAGCGCCAGCAGATAGAGCGCGAGATGCGGCGCGAGTGGGCTCTCTGTCCGCCGTCGCAGTACGACACCCTTCAGGCACGCCTCCGCCACGTGTGGTTCGGCATGAATGTGGGCGCCCATGCCGATGCCCAGTCTGGCGCCACGGCTACCATCGCCATGAACATCACCCCGCAACCCCTCTTCCATAAGAATTTCGACCTCCTGCGCCAGTCGCTCGAAGACTATCTGCTCCAGGGCTACCGCCTCTTTATCCTTGCCGACAGCGCCAAGCAGCAACAGCGTCTGCGCGAAATCTTCGCCGAGATGGGCAGCGACCGCGAGCGCTCCCACCTTGACGCCCAGCGCACCGGCATCGACTTCGAGGGCGTCGACAAGGCCCTTCATAGCGGTTTTGCCGACAATGCGCTGCGCATCTGCTGCTTCACCGACCACCAGATATTCGACCGTTTCCACAAGTACAGCCTCCGCAGCGACCGCGCCCGTTCCGGCAAGATGGCGCTTACCATGAAGGAACTCTACGAACTCGAGCCCGGCGACTTCATTGTCCATGTCGACCTCGGCATCGGCAAGTTCGGCGGCCTGGTGCGCGTGCCCGTGGGCGACAGTTATCAGGAGGTGATACGCATCATCTACCAGCACAACGACAAGGTCGATGTCTCCATCCACTCGCTCTACAAAATTAGCAAGTACCGCCGCCAGGACACCGGAGAGCCCCCCCGCCTCTCCACGTTGGGCACCGGCGCCTGGGACCGTCTCAAGGAGCGCACCAAGAAGCACATCAAGGATATTGCCCGTGACCTCATCAAGCTCTATGCCCGTCGCCGTCACGAGAAGGGCTTCCCCTTCAGCGCCGACTCCTTCATGCAGCACGAGCTCGAGGCCAGCTTCCTCTACGAAGATACCCCCGACCAGCTGCGAGCTACCCAGGAGGTGAAGGCCGATATGGAGCGTGCCCGCCCCATGGACCGCCTCGTCTGCGGAGATGTGGGCTTCGGCAAGACCGAGGTCGCCGTGCGCGCTGCCTTTAAGGCCGCGTGCGACTCCAAGCAAGTGGCGGTGATGGTACCTACCACCGTGCTCGCCTTCCAGCACTACCAGACTTTCCGCAACCGTCTGAAGAATTTCCCCGTGCGCGTAGACTATCTCAGCCGTGCCCGCACGGCGCGCCAGACCACCCAGGTGCTGAAAGACCTGGCCGACGGCAAGATAGACATCCTCGTGGGCACCCACAAGCTCATCAGCAAGACCGTCAAATGGAAAGACCTGGGGCTGCTCATCATCGACGAGGAGCAGAAGTTTGGCGTCTCGACCAAGGAGAAGCTGCGCACCATGAAGACCAATGTCGATACGCTCACCATGTCGGCCACCCCCATTCCCCGCACCCTGCAGTTCTCGCTCATGGGTGCCCGCGACATGAGCGTGATGCGCACCCCGCCGCCCAACCGTTATCCCGTGCATACCGAGGTCGACACCTATGGCCACGAGGTCATCGCCGAAGCCATCAACTTTGAGATGAGCCGCAACGGACAGGTGTTCTTCGTCAACGACCGCATCTCCAATCTGCCCGAGATAGCCAACCTCATCCACAAGTATGTGCCCGACTGCCGTGTGGCTATCGGCCACGGCCAGATGCCGCCCGACGAGCTCGAGCAGGTCATCATGGGATTTATCAACTACGACTACGACGTGCTGCTCTCTACCACCATCGTCGAGAACGGCATCGACATATCCAATGCCAATACCATCATCATCAA
>OQWM01001682.1_pt1 | contig 15179 bp, 10 predicted proteins | sample 1691531 | NCBI WGS metagenome assembly OQWM01 (sample SAMN03418257, study PRJEB22391) | human gut metagenome | biome: human-gut; feature: organic feature; material: feces | host: Homo sapiens | place: Tanzania | collected 2013-01
TGCTGCGAGCCAACAACTGCTTGTGGGTGTCACCGTTTGCAAGCACAATTGGAGTATATGCTTTGCCCAGGAATTTGGCCTCTTCTCTGGCCTCCGTATCTGCTTGAATGGCCTCCCATCTATGTGCGATGCGCATCTCCTGCAAGGCATCATATGTAAGTTTCTGTATATGAAAGCGGTCTATAGTACGCTTTGCATTCGGGAAACAGCGTCTGGCTATAAGGTGCATGGAATTCGACATATCCATTGTTATTTCCTTTACTATCTGTCTCTTGTCCTCGCCAATGCGCATAAGTGCTTTTGTGACAGCATCTGCCGCCACACCCTTTACTATCGCAACGATGGTACCTTTGCCTCCACGTGAAGATCTGTTGCTTACTATCGTGTACAACTCGCCATTGCTTGGAGCCGTTTCGTCAATGCAGAGGCTTTCACCTATGTTTTCGGGAAAGACAAGCCAGTCTTCTGCATGCGAAAGTTCTGACCATTCACGGTAGCCGCTGAGTACTTCCTTGTATTGCTTTTCAAACGTATCACCGTTTATGTGATAATAGCGGTCAAGCGAACGGGAGGTCGTAGGAATTGTCTCCATACACTCCTTTTAAAAAAGCCGCAAACTCTTTTGAGTAGCGGGTCCCTTCTGCCTTTAGGTTATAAGAGTCGGAGAAGTATCGATTATTCTGCTTGTCATACCATCTGCGTCTTCTGACAATTAAATCGACGCCTTTGTCGCGTATTGGGAAGTCACGTATAGTTGCGGCGTCACAGAACCCTTTGGATTCTATCTCTGTATTCTCTTTATAATCAGCCTTAACTGATTCGTCAAGATAGATGCGAATAAGGGATGCCTCTTCTTCTACACGTACTACTTCAAAATTTGAAAGTATCTCTGATGGCAGTATCAACTGTGCCAATGCTAAAAGTCCTTGATTATTCATGGTACAAAGGTATAAATAATCTATAGAACCAAAGAATTATCCCCATGGTTTATCGGGTGAGCCTCGATTTGCGCCATGGTAGTAGTTGGTATCCCGATGCGCAAATCAGATAATCGAAAGGTGGATGATAGCGCCCTATGGCGAACTCCCAACCCTGGGTAACGGGTGGAAAAAAGAAGCAACGCTGTAAGTCTTGCGTTTAGCCAAGCGTTACTCGCAGATGCAGGTCACAACAGACCAGCTATCTTTGACGCTAAAGCTAATCACAACACCTACAGCGTTGCTAATATAGATATCCAAAGCCCCAAACCCAATCACGGGCGCCATCCTAACCCTCTAAAAAACAGCAAGAATGAGCTCCCGCCCCTTGGGGAGGGCCGGGGAGGGGCTCGCAATGGACTCCCTCCCCTTGGGGAGGGTTGGGGAGGGGCTTTCGGAGGGCCGGGGAGGGGCTCGGCTTTATCCCTATCCCCCTATCACTTCACTCCCATCTCCTTGAGTAGGCGGTCGGCGTGGCCCCAACGATCCATCATGTAGAGGACGAAGCGGATGTCGACGCCGATGCAACGGGCGAGGCGCTTGTCGAACCAGATGTCGCTGGAGAGCGAGTCCCAGTTGCCGTCGAAGGCAAGACCGATGAGGCGGCCCTTACCATCAAACATCGGAGAACCCGAGTTGCCGCCGGTAATGTCGTTGTTGGTGAGGAAGCAGAGCTGCATCTTGCCCGTGGTCTTGTCGGTATAGCTGCCAAAGTCCTTGGCGCCGAGCAGTTGCTTCATCACAGGCTCTACCTGGTAGTCGATGGTGCCGCGGTCGCCAGCCTCCATCTTCTTGACGATGCTCTCTGCCTCGGTGTAGTAGCCCGATGGCTTGCCGCCGAGCATGTATCCACCCACCTGGCCATAGCTGAGACGCATGGTGAAGTTGGCGTCGGAGTAGTGGGGCAGTTCCTGCTCCATGCGCACCTTGGCGTCGCAGAGATACTGTTCCTGCAGGTCGATGGAGTCGGCATTCTGGAGGTACGACTTCAATATCTCGGCGCGGATGTCCATGAGCTGCTTGCCATACTGGTATCCGGGGTCTTTGAGGAGCTGCTTGCTGTTGAGCATAATCTTCTTGCCGCTCTTCATGAGGATGGTATTGTCCCACAGCCAGTCTACATACTTGCGTGTGTCGCCTCCGAAGCGGTCGGCGATGGTCTGGTAGAAGGCGGGCAGCTTGTCGGCAGCCACATACTTGCGGTAGTTGTCTATCAGCGTAGCCATCACGTCGCGGTCGAGCGCTTCATCCCACTCGGCGCTGTTGTCCTTGAATACATAGTACTGCTTCTTCTTGGCAGCGGTGGGGTTGACGGCGGTGGGGTTGTTGGCTATGCGCATGGCGCGGCTGTTGAGCTCGGTGGTGCGGCGGAAGGTCTCGCCCCAGACGGTGAGCATGCGTGCAGCGTCGAAACGCTGGGCGTAGAACTTGGCGAGCTTGTCCATGTCGAGCTTGCCTTTGAGGTATCCCGTCCACTTCTGGTAGTCGACAATGCGGTCTTCAAAGTCGGCTTTCTGGCGGATAATGCCCACAGAGTCGATGCACTTGTTCATGCCGAGAGAGTTCTTCCAGTAGTTGGAGCTCTGCGCGTACTTGGAGTCATACTTGATGCGCACGGCTTCGTCGGCGCGCATGTGGCGAATCATCACTTCCTGCTTCACACCACGTATCTGTGCGCGGGGAGCATTGTCGGCGTCGCGCATCTCACGTATACCGTATGAGGAGAGGTAGCGCTCGGTAGAGCCGGGGTATCCCACGGTCATGGCGAAGTCTCCCTCCTTGTAGCCGTCGAGCGAAACGGGCGCCCAGTGCTTGGGGCGGTATGGCACGTTGTCCTTGGAGTAGTCAGCAGGGCCGTTGGTCTTCGGGTCGGCATAGATTCGGAACACTGAAAAGTCGCACGTCTGTCGTGGCCACATCCAGTTGTCGGTCTCACCGCCAAATTTACCCATCGATTTGGGGATAGTAAAGACGAGACGCAGGTCTCTGAACTCCTGGTAGGTAGTGGCATAATACTTGTTGCCCTCATAGAAAGGCTTGATCTCAAGCTCCAGGTTGGCATCCTTGGCGTGTACCTCCTTGAGCATCTCGTTCTCGACCTCGTCGAGCAGCTTGGCCTGCTCCTTGGCGGTCATGGTGCGTATGCCCCGCTTCTCGAGCAGTGGGGTGATGTCGCGCTGGTCGACCATGAAGCGCACAAACATGCCCTTGTTGGGCAGCTCGTCGGCATAGGTCTTGGCGAAAAAGCCGTTGAGCATGTAGTCGTGCTCTACGGTAGAGTGGCTGCGTATGGCCTCAAATCCGCAGTGGTGGTTGGTGAACACCAGACCGTCGGGCGAAACCACTACTCCCGAGCAGTAGCCCGAGAAGTTTACCACTGAGTTCTTGATGGCGTCGTCGCTCTGATACAGGCTGCTGTAGGGCAGAGCAAATCCGTAGCCCTTCATCTGCTCGTACACCGCGTTGGGCAGGTTGTAGAGCGTCCACATTCCCTCGTCGGCCTTGGCCGAGATGGTAGCCGCAAAGGCGGCTAAGATGACAAATAACTTTCTCATATTATCGTTTGTTAAAGTATTTACCGATTACGGGGAGCCCGCTGAGCGGGAAGTCTCTCTTCACGAGATAGGCCACAAAGACCAGGATGAGCAGGGTGTTGACAGCCAGCGACGCACCCATGGGCAGCAGTCTGTTGGCAGCAGTCATTCCGGCGGTGAGCACGGCGGTAAGAGCCACATAGACCATCATCTCCTTGACGGGATAGTCGATGGGATATTTCTTCTGCCCCACAAAGTAGGACAGGAGCATCGCCGTGCCATAGCCTGCCACTCCGCCCCACGCACACGCCATGTAGCTGTAGCGCGGCACGAAGACCACGTTGACCACGACCAGCACCAGACAGCCTGCGCCCGAGAACCAGGCGCCATAGATGGTCTTGTCGATGAGCTTGTACCAGAAAGAGAGGTTGAAGTAGATGCCCATCATTATCTCGGCGGCCATCACGATAGGTACAACGCGCAGCCCCGGCCAGTAACTGCGGTCGCGGATGACGTAACGCAGAATGTCCATATATCCAATCACAGCCAAAAACGCCAGCAGGGTGAAGATGACGAAGTACTTCATGGCTTTGGCGTAGGTGTCGCGGCTGTCGCGGTCTTTGGCTTTGCCGAAAACAAACGGCTCGTAGGCATAGCGGAAAGCCTGGGTAATCATGGCCATAATCATGGCTATCTTGGTGGCTGCACCATAGATGCCCAGCTGCGCCTTCTCATCGGTGCCGGTATAGAGGTAGGGGAAAATAATCTTGTCGAGCGTCTGGTTGAGTATTCCGGCTATGCCCAGGATGAGCAGCGGCCATGCGTAGCGCATCATCTTGCCCCAAAGTGCGCGGTCAAAGCGGTAGCGGAAGCCCGTAAGCTCATGCCAGAAGCACACCACTACCACGGCGGTGCACACCAGGTTGATGTAGAAGACCATGCCCACATTGAGCGTGAACTTGTCGTCGTACAGCCCGAAGGGGTTGAGCCTCAGAGCCGGCAGCACGATGAGGTAGGTGAGGTTGAGGATGATGTTGAGGATGATGTTGACCAGCTGCAGGCAGGCAAACTTGATGGCGCGCTTCTGGTAGCGCAGGTAGGCGAACGGGATGCACTTGAAGGCGTCGATGGCGACACACACAAACATCACCGCCACCCAGTCGGGGTGGTCAGGGTATTTCATGAATCCTGCTATCTGGGGCAGCAGCGCAAAGACAGCGATGACAAACAGCAGCGACGATACTCCCACCGATACCAGCACGGTGGAATAGACCCGCATGGGGTCGTCTTCGGTCTTGTTGATAAACCGGAAGAAGGTGGTCTCCATGCCGTAGGTGAGTATCACCATCAGCAGCGCCGTGTAGGCATAGATGTTGGTCACTACGCCATACTCGCCACCGCCCGCGGCAAAGGCTGCCGTCTGGATGGGTACCAGGAGATAATTGATGAAACGTCCGGCGATGCTGCTGATACCATAGATGGCGGTATCTTTGACCAGACTCTTTAAATTAGCCATTTCTGTAGAGTTTTAGAAGAATAAATAAGCGATGCCGATGGCGGCGATGACTCCGGCGAGGTCGGCCAGCAGTCCGCATGGCACGGCATGACGCATGTTGCGGATGCCCACGCTGCCGAAATAGACGGCGAGGATGTAGAAAGTGGTGTCGGTCGAGCCCTGGAAGATGCAGCTCAGTCTGCCCACAAACGAGTCGGCGCCGTAGGTGGTCATGGCGTCGACCATCATACCTCGGGCTCCCGAGCCGGAAAGCGGCTTCATCAGCGCAGTAGGCAGCGCGCCCACAAAGTCGCTGTTGCCGCCCAGGGCCTTGACCAGAGTTGCCACGCCGTTGATGAGCATGTCCATGGCGCCCGACGCGCGAAACAGGCCGATGGCCACGAGTATCGCCACGAGATAGGGTATGATGCGCACGGCGGTGGTAAAACCTTCCTTGGCACCCTCGACAAACGCATCATAGACATTGATGCGGTGCTTCATGCCTGCCAGCACAAATGCCACAATGATAGTCATCAGCAGGATATTCGCCACCGATGTGCTCACGATGTTCATCTGGTCCTTGTCCAACTGGCCGAAGCCCCAGATGATGGCACCCACCACCAGAGCCATGCCGCCCAGGGTGAGGAGCATGGTGCGGTTGAGCAGGTTGATGCGCTGGTATATCGAGGTAATGATGATGCCCGCCACGGTCGAGAAGAAGGTGGCAAGCAGTATGGGGATAAACACATCTGTGGGCTGGGCGGCTCCCAACTGCGCCCTATACACCATGATGGATATGGGGATGAGCGTGAGCCCCGACGTGTTGAGCACCAGGAACATAATCATGGGGTTGGTGGCAGTCTCCTTGTTCGGGTTGAGCGTCTGCAGCTGCTCCATCGCCTTCAGCCCGAGCGGCGTGGCGGCATTGTCGAGTCCCAACATATTGGCGGCGATGTTCATGAATATCGCGCCGGTCACAGGGTGACCCTTGGGAATGTCGGGGAAAAGCCGGGTGAACACCGGGGACAGCGCCCTGGCCAGCACGTTGACCACCCCGCCGCGCTCGCCTATCTTCATGATGCCCAACCAGAGCGAGAGCACGCCCGTGAGGCCCAGTGAGATTTCAAAGGCGGTCTTGGACGAGGCGAAGGTTGAGTCTATGAGCGCCGGAAATACCGTGACATCGCCCAGGAAAATGAGCTTGGCCAGGGCGATGACAAAGGCGATGATGATGAAGCCTATCCAGATATAGTTGAGTACCATTGCGCTTGCGTTATTTGACAGTGGTGCGGCGCTCACGGATGAGCTTGATCTGGCGTTGCAGGTCCAGATAGTGGAGTTTGTCGATGCCCTTGGCGCCAGCCTCCTGGCTGTCTACAAACTGGGCGATGTCGTCGAGGTGCTGGACGAGGAAGAGCAGCGCATCAGAGTCCTTGTTGCTGTCGCCACCGCGCGAGGCAAGGAGCAGCTGCATCAGCGACGACTGTGCAGGCTTGTCGTCCTTGGGGTTGAGCAGCGAGTTGACGCGGTTCAGGTAGCTGCGCTCCAGACTGCGTCTGATTTTGTCGCTCATGCCGTTGTCGCCAGCCAGAGGCTTCCACACTGCACTCTTCAGCGCCGAGAGGTAGGCGTCGAGCTTCAGCGCCGATGGCGAGAGGTAAGAGTCGTTGTATATCTTGACGATGATGTCGGCAGAGAGGGCGCGCGAGAGCACGATATTCTGCTGGTTGGCGATGTCGGCCGACGGGTCGATGCCAGTCTTCTCGGTGAGGGTGGCGGGGTACAGCCACAGCGGAGCCTCGAAGATGTTGCGGCCCACCCAGTCTATCGCCTCGAGCGGCATGGCTGCCGGAGCCATCTCTACGGGCTTGGTGCCGGGCATATTGTTGAGGTATCGGCCGCCCAGATGCTTGATGACGTGGCCTGTGTATCGGCGCAGCTGGTCGCGCACGCTCTTGTAGACCTCTGTCAGGTCACTATACAGGTCGTTGTCCTGATGAGTCCACTGGGGCAGACCCGCGATGACGCGCTTCAGGTTCTTCACGCCATACTCGTTGGCCTTCATGTTATCGTCGCCCAGGTCTTCGGTCTGCGAGCGGGGGTCTTCGTCGCGGCCCTCACCCGAGAACCAGCAGCGGGGATGACCAGCCAGGAAGCGCGAGGTCTCGGTCATCATCGCCTCTTTCTCTTCATATTCGTCCTTGAACTCAGGGCGGTAGGAGTAGCCCCACTTGATGGCCCACTTGTCATAGTCGTTGATGCGGGGGAAGAGTCCCTTGGGTCCAATCTTGTCTTCGGGCTGAGCCACGTAGTTGAAGCGGGCATAGTCCATGATGGATGCGGTGTGGCCGTGGGCCTCTACCCACGCCTTGTCGCGCAACTTCTCTACGGGAGTGGCGTGGCTGGCGCCCATGTTGTGGCGCAGACCCAGGGTGTGGCCCACCTCGTGGGAGGAGACGAAGCGTATGAGCTCGCCCATGAGCTTGTCGTCGAAGGTCATGGTCTGGGCGCGCTTGTCGAGCGGTCCGCACTGCACCATGTACCACTTGGTGAGCAGGCTCATCACGTTGTGATACCAGCAGATGTGGCTCTCGATGATTTCTCCGCTGCGCGGGTCGCTCACGTGGGGACCGTAGGCATTTTCTATCTCAGCCGGGAGATAGCGTATCACGCAGTAGCGGGCGTCGTCGACGCTCATGTTGGAGTCGTTGGGCCACGGCTTGGCCTGGATGGCGTTCTTGAAACCGGCGGCTTCGAACGCCACGTTCCAGTCTTCAACTCCCTTGATGAGATAGGGCACCCACTTCTTGGGCGTAGCCGGGTCTATGTAGTATATGATGGGCTTCACGGGTTCTACCAGCCGTCCCTGGCGATAGGCTTTTACATCGCGCGGCACCAGACGGTAACGGGCGATGAACGACTCACGCTGTGTCTTGTGCTGGGTGTCAGAGAAACGGGTGAAATTGTTGACAAAGTAACCCACGCGCTTGTCCCAGAGACGCTTGCGCATAGGCTGGCTGGGCAGCAGCACCATCGATGTGTTCATGCCCAGGGTCACCGAGCCCGTCTGACTGGCTGGCGCGTTGCGGTTGGCTGTGGCGCCATAGGTGCGCACGGTAGCCACCTCGATGTTGATGGGAAACACCTTCATGGTGTCGATATACGAGCGGCTGCTTATCATTCCGCCGAGCTTGACCATACCCAGTGAGGGTCTTACGCTGGTTGTCAGCTTGTTGTCGTTCTTGAAGAAATTGGTAATCTCTATCATGCTTCGGCCCTTGGGGCTCTTGCCGATTATCTTGAACGACGCCACGATGGGGTCGATGGTCGATGCCTGGAGAGTCTTGGATATACGGTCGGTCGAGTCGGCCAGCTGGGTGAGCACGTAGGCACGCATGTACATCGTCTTGTAGTCGTGCTTCTCAAAATAGATGGTGGCCTCGTTGACCTCTTCGCCGGCATACTTGCCGAAGTTCTGGGGCACAGCCGTATAGCGCGTCACGCACATGAAGTAGCGGCCCAGGAGCGTGTCGGGTATCTCGAAGTACCACTTGTCCTGTATGTGGCGCACGGTGAAGAGACCTTCCTTCACGGTGCCACCCTTCTTGATGATGTCGGCATACTCGTCCTTCTTCTTTTTGGCTACGGTGTCGTTGTCATGCTTGGTGGTGTCGGCCTTGATTACAGGTTTGCCCTTGAGGGTGTCGTCGTCCACGGCAGATACTTGTTGATACTTCGCAGCGTTGAGCCCCGTGATGCGCGAGGCATAGATGCCACCGGCTATCATCATCACGATAGCGCAGATAAACAGCTTGTTACCCATATAGATACTTATTTATTGGTTCGTTGTCACTGCAAATTTAGTAATAATAATCCATACCCGGCTTGGGCAGACCGAAAAAAGCATGACAATCATGAAGAAAAAAGTCAAAATCGCTGTTTCCGCCCGTAGTTCTGCCGTCATTGGAGCGGCGATGCGGCCCTCGGGCCGACTGCGCAGCCACACAAAAGCCCCGAAGACGGCTTCAGGTATAGCAGCGGGCATGGCCGTGGGGCTATATCCTGACGCCACCTTCGGGGCTATGGTCGCTCCCGTGGTGGGGATGATGGGTTGTCGGGTGTTAGAACTCGTCGTTGGCGTAGAGGAAGGGGTGGTAGCACTGCTCCCACTCTATGATTTCCTCGTCGCGGAAGAAACGCTTGAGCTCGATGGCTGCGGTCTCGGCAGAGTCGGATGCGTGGACGATATTCTCCTGGAAACTCATGCAGTAGGAACCGCGGATGGTGCCGGGGGCGGCGTTGCGGCCGTTGGTGGGGCCTGCCAGTGCGCGCACGGCGGCGATGGCGTCGACACCCTTGAGGCACATGGCCACCACGGGGGCTGTCATCATGGCGTCCTTGACGCGCTGGAAGAAGGGCTTCTCGCTGAGGTGGCTGTAGTGCTCGGAGAGCAGCTCGTCGGTGAGCATCATCATCTTCATGCCGCATATCTGCAGGCCTTTCTTCTCAAAAATACTGATAATCTCGCCTGCCAGACCGCGCTGCATGGTGCAGGGCTTGAGCAGGACCAATGTCTTTTCTATTGCCATAATCGTTAATGGTTGTAGGGTTAGTAATATATGTTTTGTTCTGATTGTCTGCAAATGTAGGAATAATTTCTGAGATAGCCCAAGGATGTGGCTACAAATTGGATGCCCACGTATACAAATCCTTGATGACCATCTTGCGGAAGAGCCAATGGCCCATGCCGCCGGGGATGCGCATGATGGTGTTGTCGGCCAGGTCGAGCACATAGAGAGGGCGTATGCGCCAGCTCTCGTTGTAACGGTTCTGCCAGTCGTACATGCAGTATTCCCACCATTCGCGGTCGCCGCGCCACCATTCGCCCGTGGTGTAGTCGTTCTTCAGTCCGTAGCGGGTCACGTCGAAGGCATTGGCATAGCCACACTGGCGGTATATGCGATAGGGGGCGAGGCCCAGGTCGAGCACGCTGCCCAGGCTCACGCGGCACATGATGATGCAGCCGCCCGAATAGTGGGTGGCGGTGCTGCGCACGGGGGCGAAGTAGATGCCGTTGCCGGCAAAGTTGCCGGCGCCTACGTTCCAGATGCCCGACATGCGGTTGCCGCCCCAGCAGCGGCCGGGCGCCATCACGATGTTGAGCGCGGCGGTCTCGTCGGTGCCGTGGTAGAGGGTAAGCGCGGGGACGAAGGTGTCGAAGACGGTCCAGAACAGGCTCTCTATGACGGTGAGCGACATGTGCCATATCGGGTACTTGATGATGCGCCACGGCAGCCACAGCGCCCAGTCTATAGCATCGTCGGTGCCCTCCTTGTCGCTGCTCGGCACAAAGACCTCGAGCACATAGTTGAACATCTCGAAGGTGCAGTGGGCGAAGAGGTTGAAGTAGATGGCGTTGACCAGTCTTATCGGTGTGAGCAGTATGTACAGCGGTATCTTGGCCAGCAATAGATAACCTTCCAACTCATCGTTGCGACGGTCGTTGCCCGAGTTCTCCTTATAGAGCGCGCGCCAGGGCTTGGAGAGCCAGCGCTGGAGCCAGTTGGTGATGAGGAAGGGGATGCTCGTAATGCGGTATATCCACTGCATGATGAAGTAGTAGACGGCAAACCCGTAGAAGAGGACCTTGGATATGATGTAAAGGACGATGAGGATGAGCGCCAACTTGAAGGCCCATCCTATCAGGGTGAACAGCGAGAACGAGCTGCGCCGCTTCTTGGGCTTGGAGGTAGCCACGGGCTCGTCTTTGACATACGACAGATAGCGGCTGGCGGCATAGGCGGTGTCGCCCTCGAAGATGACCTTGGACCAGTCGTCTCTCCATTCGACCACGAGCAGCTCGGTGCCACGCGGAGCCACCCCGCGCTTGTAGGCGTTGGGTGATGGCTGCATACGCATGTTCAGGTCGCTGGTGGTGACATAGATTGCGCGCGGAGAGCCCATCGCCGCCAGGGCGGAGAGCCATAGCAGGCAGAGGGTGAGCCATAACGTCTTCTTGTGCATCATAAACGATGTAGCTATTAGGTGATTAACTCTTGTCAAGTAAGTATAGATATGCAAAAATACGATTATTTTGCCAAACGCCTTGTGCATAACCGCGTTTTTTTGCATCGCGGCGCGGCTTTTTCTGACTTTTGGGATAACAAAGACGATAGAAAGCGCCATCCCCGGCGTTACCGCCGTCGGGGAGATGGCAGCGGGATGGGCGGAAAATAGTGAAAAAAAGTAGGGGCAAATGGCTATAGTTACATCCTTTTGCAGTAATTTTGCACATTATTATATAATATAGCGCGCTTCCATGAACGTAAAAATCAACGACAGTTGGGCTGAGCGGCTCGGCAATGAGTTTGCCCAGCCTTATTTCTCCCAGCTCACCGACTTCGTAAGGCACGAGTATGCCACCACGACCTGCTATCCTCCCGGCAGACTTATCTTCAACGCCTTCAATCTCTGTCCTTTCGACAGCGTCAAGGTGGTCATCATCGGGCAGGACCCCTATCATGAGGCGGGTCAGGCTATGGGTCTCAGTTTCTCGGTTCCCGACGGAGTGGCCATGCCGCCGTCGCTGCAGAACATCTTCAAGGAGATACAGGGCGACCTCGGTATCGGAGTGCCCCAAAGCGGTAACCTGACGCGTTGGGCTGAGCAGGGAGTACTGCTGCTCAACGCCACGCTCACCGTGAGAGCCCACCAGGCTGGCAGCCACCAGCGCCATGGATGGGAGAGGTTTACCGACGCTGCCATCAGCAGGCTCAGCGAGGGTCGCGACCATCTGGTCTTTATCCTCTGGGGTGGCTATGCGCGCTCCAAGGCGTCGCTCATCGACCGCAGCCGTCATCTGGTGCTCGAGTCGGTGCATCCCTCACCCCTCTCCGCCAACCGGGGTGGATGGTTTGGCAACCACCACTTCTCGCGCTGCAACGACTATCTCGCCGGGCACGGCATGGACCCCATCAACTGGTAAGACCATGAATGAACTGCATATTTTACAGATAGGAAACGTATTCGTTTCGCCCGATATTTTCACGGTAAAGTTCTGCTGCGACCTTGACGTGTGCAAGGGTGCATGCTGCATCGAAGGCGACGCCGGCGCGCCGGTAACCCTCGATGAAATCGGCGATTTGGAGACTTCGCTCGATGTGGTATGGAATGACCTCTCGGCTTCGGCGCAGGCTGTCTTGGACCGCCAGGGTGTGGCTTATGCCGACCGCGACGGCGATCTGGTCACAAGCATTGTCGGAGGTAAGGACTGTGTGTTTACATGCTATGAGGGCGACACCTGTCTCTGTGCCCTTGAGCGCGCGCATCGTCAGGGCCGCTGCCCCTTTGTCAAGCCCATCTCCTGTGCGCTCTATCCCATTCGCGAAAAGACGTTTCCCGATGGTTCGGTGGGGCTCAACTATCATCGTTGGCGCATCTGCCAGTGTGCTGTAGAGAAAGGCCGCGAGCTCGACTTGCCTCTCTACCGCTTTCTCGAGGGTCCGCTCGTGCGCCGCTTTGGCAAGGAGTGGTATCAGGAGTTGTGCCAGGTGGCCGACGAGCTTCGGGCTTTAGGCATGATTTGACGCCTCGGCAACGGTAGAAAACGAGGGCGTGACGGCTCTGCTGGCGCTTGTCGTCGCGTCGCCTCGGGGCTTGCTGCCGACAGACTACGACCTTCTGTATTCGGTCGGCGACATGCCCACGTGCTCCTTGAAGTATTTCCCCATAAAGCTCTGGCTGGGGAAGTTCATGTCCATCGCTATCTGCTTGATGCTCTTGCGCGAGTTCTTGATTTGCACGCGCAGCTCCATAATCACATAGTTGTCTATCCACTCGTTGGGGGTGCGCTGGCTTACCTGCTTGATGCACTCCGACAGATATTTTGGGGTGATACACAGCTGTCGGCCGTACCAACTCACACGGCGTTCGGTGCGGAAGTTCTTCTCGATAAGTGCGATGAAATCGGTAAAAATCGTCTCTGCACGGTTCTTTTTCCTGTTGTCCCTGTTCATGATCTGGTAGATGGTATTGCCCAGGTCATATATCATCGTGGCGATGGTCATGCGGGCCACGTCACGGCGGAAATGATGCCCCTCGCAGTCTATCTTGCTCTTGAGCATCTTGTAGTAATCGCAGAAAGTGTCGGCCTCCTTCATGCTCAGCGTCGAGACCGGGTTGCTGCGCGCAAAGAGGAAAAGCGATGATATCTCGTGTACGTCTTTGGCGATGTCGCTGAAGAAATTGGGCGAGATGATAAATCCTATGCCGCTGAAATCTTCGCTGAACGAACAGTTGTCGACCACCATGCCATTGGTGATGATGATGACGTCGTTGCGCTCCACGGTGTGTTCTATGGTGTCAAGCCGGTAGGTGGCTCTGCCGTTCAGGCAGAGCGCAGCCATCATGCACTGCATGCGGCGCGTGCGGTCGGGGAAGGGGATTTGGGCCAGATTGTCAAACAACACGATGTCGTTGTCTATGTGGCTTCCTTTATATTGGCTAAGCGTTGAGGCTATGGTTACCTCGTAGATTTCCTTGTTCTTGTATTTTATCATTGCTTTAGTATGGATATGCATTGTAAGATGTTGTCGTCATGAGGCTTACGCCGTCGACGCGCTGCACTTGGCTGGCGTCAAACGCACTGTCTCCGCTGACAATCACCCGTCGGTGGTAGGTAGGTTCGAAGGCAGTGGTAATCTGCTCGTCGGTCTCGCCGTTGCAGGTATACTTGCGCCCGCCGATGATAATGGTCTCACCCTTCTTCGCCCCGCGCAGCGTGAGCCTCACAAAGCCGTAGAAGCCAGTGACAAACTCGTAGGCGATGCCCTCCGGCGTCCGCTCCGAATATCTCGGCTCAGCGACTCTCGTCACGCGATTTACCCGGACAGGCAGCAGCGTAGCCAAGGGCCACACCCCCATCTCCGTCGATACCCTCCGCAGTGCCGAGTCAGCCTTAGTTACTCCTATCTCCACCCTCCGTGGTTCCGAAGCACTATTCATTCCTTCTATCTCTAATCTCCCTGGTGCCGAGACTGGTGTCCAGCATGCTGTAGATACCGTCTGCGTGTAGCCGCGGTCAATTCCGTCGCCCGAACCTTCATCTACAGGCCGGCAGAGCCATCCTCCGTCGGCGTTGTGACTGAAGGGGCGACCGTCGCGACCCACTCCGTAATAGCAGACGGCTATCTGGTGGTCGTGGGGACCAACCGGGTGATAGAGGATGGCCACCGTGTTGGAGTCGGAACGCAGGTAGCCGCTGACATTGATATCGATGGTGACGGGGTGATGACAGTTGTCAGTCGGGAGGGGCGGGGTAACATTAGACTCATTGACATACACTCTGTATCTGCCACGGGCGGTGACGCTGAGCTTGGCGCTGATGGGGCGGCGCTGCGTGAGATAGGTGTGGCGGAACCAGATGTCGGAGAGCGAGTCGGCCGTGGTGCAGCTTATCTCTCCAGGGCCAAGGCTGGCGGTCTGGGCGCTGGCGGTCGTCATGCCGATGACGAGCAAGCCCATCAGCACCATAATCATCTCTTGTATTGCAGTTTTGGCCATCAGTTGCAAAATTAGTACTTTTTATTGGCGTTACCAAGTGAAAATGAGGAAAAATCAACGATACCACTATCTTCGTGACGGATATAGCCATCGTCGTGACCAGCAAAAAAGAAGGCACACCTCTTGTCATAAGAGGCGTGCCTTTTTTAGGTAATTGACATTTTGTTTAAGCGTCGATATTGGCGTAGGTAGCGTTCTCTTCGATGAAGATACGGCGTGGTTCTACGTCATCGCCCATAAGCATAGAGAAGATTTCGTCGGCGTCGGCGGCATTCTCTATAGTCACTTGTTTGAGCAATCGACTTTCAGGATTCATAGTGGTTTCCCACAGCTGCTCGGGGTTCATCTCACCAAGACCCTTGTAACGCTGGGTGTGAAGGGCTTTGTCGGAATCGTTTCCGCCAGCATATTTCTCGATAAACTGTAGGCGTTGTTGTTCGGTATAACAGTATTCGCTCTTGTCCTTGTACGAGCAACGGTACAGGGGAGGCGTGGCGATATACAGGTGGCCGTCTTCGATGACCTTGGGCATGAAGCGGTAGAAGAGCGTCATGATGAGGGTGTCGATGTGAGAACCATCGACGTCGGCATCGGTCATGATGATAATCTTGT
>OQWM01001684.1_pt1 | contig 15165 bp, 13 predicted proteins | sample 1691531 | NCBI WGS metagenome assembly OQWM01 (sample SAMN03418257, study PRJEB22391) | human gut metagenome | biome: human-gut; feature: organic feature; material: feces | host: Homo sapiens | place: Tanzania | collected 2013-01
AAAAAAAGCCAGCCGCGCTTCGAAGCGCGGCTGGCCTAGACACTAGACTATCTGAAGCCCGGCCTTTTACTTACCCCAGACTTCGCCAGAGACGTCCACCTTTATGAGGTCGTCTTCGTTGGAGGTCAACACCACACCCTTGATGGTGCACAGCGTCTCGTCATTCGCGTCAGGAACAATCTCGTAGGTGGCGATGCAGCCCGTCTCGGTGATCACGCAGTTGCTTTCAGCGTAGATGTTGGCGTTGGCGGCATTGGCTTTGATAATGGCATTCTTGACTTCCTTGGCGGACTTGAGCGTACGGTCGGCATTGAGGGCGATCTCCACGTCTTTGCACTCCTCCTTCACATTGCCGCTCGCATCTATGAGACCTATTTTGTCGTCCTTGTCTTGCATAAAGTAGCTCGTCTGCCTCTTGAGGGACATGTATGAGCCATACGACTCGTTAGCTCCCGTGCCGGCGAGGAAACTGTACTCCTTGCCGATCTTTGTCTTCTTCGTCGTACCCATGCGGGTGCGCACCTCCATAGTGTAGATGCCAACGGGGATCTTGGGCGAGCTGAGGGTGCATGTCCACACCTTGCCGTCTTCAGTGCGGTCCTTCTCGGCCTCGCTGCCCTCGAGCAGGTCGTAGGTCTTCGTGCCGTCTTCAGACGTGAGGGAGAAAGTCTTGAGTTTCTTGTTGGTCTCCACCGTGCCGGAGATAATGATGGTGCCGTCGTTTTGGGCGGTGGCCACGAGGCCCGTCATGTTGAACTTCTCAGCAATCTCCACGCTGTCGTCTGTGTCGTCATCAGAGCAGGCGGTGAACGAGCAAGCCATGATGGCGGACATCATCACGCCAGCCACGGGCATCAGGAACGTTTTCTTCATAATCTTGATGAAAAATTGAATTATAGTTGTCTTAGGCAAAAGTATGCAATATTGCCACAAGGCAAAAACAGGTTACGCAAAAATACCCCTATTTCTTGTCTTTGACCGCCCTTACGGAGAGTCCCCACCACAATTCGGCATCGTTGGACACATATATGCCCTCTTCTTTGCCGCCGCTTGTCATATCAAAACGTAGGCTCGGACAGCCTTGGGAATATATGTCAGTGCGCGTGCCCACGGCATAGTAGCCCGACAGCTTGCGGCCATTGAAGTCTTCCACGTCATCGTCATGCATGGTGGCCCTGCCCACTTTAGCGCCGGCGCAAGGCAAGATTATGCTGCCGCCGTTTGGCCCCGTGAGGCGCAATGCGGCGCGACCACCGCTCAACGCCACGCCCTCCCATTTGCATTTCTTCCTCAGTTCATCCACTTCCCTCTGCGTCGGCAGCCTCCAGCCGTCTCCGGCAGCGGCCGTGGCCGCGTCAAAATCCGCCTTGGCGGATATGGTGTCATAAGTCAATTCTTCCACAAGGTAACGGAGCGCATACCCCTCCTCGTCATATTTCTTTTTGCCCACTACCTCGCCCCAAGCGAAGTGGTCTCCCGGGTCTTCCTCCGTCTGGGCTCCGAGATTTGTGGTAGCCCACAGCACAGAGAGGCCGAGATCGCAAGCCGTGAGTTTCTGCTTCTTGACCTCAGGCTTTGCCGGGATGTCTATTTCCACAACGTTGGAGTAATACTCCTCCTTGCTGTCACCATCCACCACGGTCATAAGAATCCGCCCGTAATATTTGTCATCGATGCCCATGTCCAGTGCCATAAACTCTTCACCAAGATCTGGAGACGTTTTTTTTACATAGTTCTCGCAAATCTGGAAATGTGCGGGATCGGGTTCAGTGCCGTAGTAGAAGAGAAAGATCTTCATTTCGCGGCCCGTGTAGCAGGAGTCGGCAAGGAGGCGCGACACCGTTATATGGATTGCCGAGGCTTGTTGCCAGGTGACGTTTTCAACTTCTGCTACGACGTTGAATTTTTTCTCCGCCTGGGCGTCATCATTATCATCGTCATCATCATCGCCCTGTTCCTGTTTGTTGTCATCGTCAGAGAAGTCGCTGAACGAGTCGCTGGAGCATGCAGCCATCGCCATGGACAGAGGCAAGACGAGAGCCAAAATTGTTTTCTTCATTCGTATATATCTTGTTGGTCTGTTTCCCGTGGAACGTGGGCCTAATCTTACAGACTGTCAGTTTGGGCGGGATGAAAATGGCCATATACTAACAATCCTTTACTTTTACCCACCAATTCCGTAAGTTTATCAAGCGTGGCCAATTTTATAGCCTCCACTCCGCCAAGAGCCTTGAAGAGTTCTTCTTTGGTCTTCGGCCCTATGCCTTTCACGTTGTCAAGCTCCGAGGCCACCATGGCCTTACTCCTTTTGTTGCGGTGGAAAGTTATGGCCACGCGGTGCACCTCGTCTTGCATCCGAGTAAAAAAGCGAAACACAGCGTCGCTCTTCCCCACTTCAACCACTTTGGGTGGGAAGCCCACCAAAATTTGGCTAGTTCGATGGTGCGCGTCTTTCGCCAAGCCTATTATGGGCAAGCTGAGGCCAAGGTCATGTGTCGCTTGGCGGATTACGTCCATCTGCCCCACCCCGCCGTCGGCCACAACGAGGTCTGGCATGGGGCTTCCCTCCTCTTTAAGCCTATGGTATCGGCGATACACCACCTCATACATCGACGCGTAGTCGTCCGGCCCCTCGACTGTCTTTATGTTGAAAAGCCTGTAGTCTTTACGACTTGGCTTGGTGTCTCGGTATACCACGCACGCCGCCACGGCACTTGTGCCTTGGATGTTGGAGTTGTCAAAGCACTCCATGTGGCGCGGCAAGTCATGCAGACCCAGTTGCTCTTTTATCTGGATCATGAGCTTCTCCTCGTGGGTGGCTCTGCTCCTGTTGGCCTCTTGGCGCAGGAGCTCCAACTTATACATCCGCGCGTTTTTCTCCGACAGGTCGAGGAGCTTGCGCTTGTCGCCCGTCAGCGGGGTCACGAACGTTATGCCCGCGAACTCCACATCGGGTCGCATCGGCACCACAATTTCTCGTTGCAGCGTCCCGCTCGTCTCCCTGACGCTCTGGATGGCGAATGAGAGAATCTCGTCGTCGGTCTCTTCCATCCTGCGCTTGAACGTCATGGTATAGGAAGAGAGAATCTGACCCACCTGCACTCTCATGAAGTTGACGTACACTTCGCTCTTTTCATCGTCGCGGGCAATGGAGAAGACGTCGCAATTTATGATGGAGTTGCTGGCCACGAGCGATCGGCTCTGATATGTTGTCAGCCTCTCGACCTTGCGGCGCAGCACCTCCGCGCGCTCAAACTCCAACGCTTCCGCGGCCTCGGCCATCTGCGTCTTCAACTGGCGTATCACGGGACCCACGTTTCCCCGGAGTATGTCTCTCACTCCCTGGATATACTCGGCATATTTATCCTTGCCCACAAGGCCCTCGCAAGGCCCTTCACAAAGCTTCAGGTGATACTTTAAACAAACCTTGTATGCTCCTGATTTAATGCGCTCATCTGACAAGTTAAGGCCACACTGGCGCAGCGGGTATAGCTGCTTGAAAATGTCGAATATGTCGCGAATCTGGCCAATGCTGGGATATGGGCCGTAGTATATGCTACCGTCTCGCACATGACGCCGCGTCTGCACCACGCGCGGGAATGGCTCATTGAGTATGGCCACCCAAGGGTATGTCTTGTCGTCTTTGAGCAGGATGTTATATTGCGGCTTGTGCTTTTTTATGAGATTGTTCTCTAGCAGCAACGCATCCTCCTCATTGTTCACCACAATGTGGTGGATGTGGCAAATCTTGCTCACCAGCACGCGTGTTTTTGGAGTCTGCTGCTTTTTGAGGAAATAAGAGGATACCCTGCGCTTGAGGTTTTTGGCCTTGCCTACGTATATTATCTTGCCGTCTTTGTCAAAATACTGGTACACGCCAGGCTGGTCTGGCAAGACGCTCACAAGCTGTTTCAGATGCTCCAGCCTCTCGGCATCTGATGCGTAAGAGTATGTAGCCGGCATAGTTAAGGCGTGTTACTTGAACAAATCCACAAAATGGAACTCATCCACGTCAAAGAGCCCCTTATCCCCTATCTTCAAACTCGGGATGACAAGCAGGCTCATAAACGCCATGGTCATAAACGGCGAGCGGAGCGTCACACCGCAGCGATTTCGGGCCTTGGCCACTAGCCGCTCATATTTCATGGCCACGTCTTGCCACTTCTCAGCGGTCATGAGGCCTGCTATCGGCAGTCTCAGTTTGGCCACGGGTCCGTCTGGCTGCACCACCACAATTCCGCCTTTCATCTTGAACATGGCGTCCGCAGCCACCTTCATAGCCTCCTCGTCATGGCCAATTATCACCACATTGTGAGAGTCGTGGGCAATGGACGAGGCCATGGCTCCACCTTTGAGCCCAGAGCCTCGGATGAAGCCGTTGACCACCTTGGCAGTGGCGTCATAACGGTTAATGACGGCAATCTTCATTATGTCTTCAGCCTCGCACGCCAAGACCTCCCTCCCTGTCTTTGTCTCAGTGTTCCACTCAACGCAGCGCGTCACCAGCTGATCCGGCACAAGGCCGATGACCCTGGCTATGGCATTGTCTTTGGGCGCGACGACTTTGAACTCGGCGGCGGAGAACTCCCTCTCGGCAAAGTTATTGATGCGGGCCGTCCGCGTCGGGGTGAAGCACAGGCCGACGTTGCGGTCGTAGACTCGCTCGCCGTTGATATATGACGCGTGGATGTTGAACGACTCCAGGTTGTCCACCACAAGGAAGTCGGCATTGTCGCCCACTTGGAGCCGGCCCACGTCGAGTTTATAATGCTCAATGGGATTCAACGTCAGAATGCGGAAGATGTCGAACACGTCCATGCCGGCCGCGACGGCCTTATGATAGAACTTTTCAATATGGCCTCGGTCTCTTATGTCGTCGGGGTGAGCGTCGTCGGTGCAGGCCATGACGCTCTCTTTGTTTGTACTGAAGAGGGGCAAGAGTTCATCGAGATTGCGCGCCGCGCTGCCCTCTCGGACCAATATTTTCATGCCAAGGGCGAGTTTTGCTTTGGCCTCGTTGAGCGTGAAGCTCTCATGATCGGTAGAGACTCCTGCCGCCACATATTTCTGCAGTCTCTCATCCACAATGCCGGGGATGTGGCCATCCACAGGTTTGCCAGCGTCTTTGGCAATTTTAATTTCAGACATCACCTTGGGGTCGTTGGCCAAGACGCCGGGATAGTTCATCATCTCGGCCAGAGCCACGCCTTGCGGCATCAAGCGGGCTATTTGCTCGGGGCCAAACTCAGCGCCATTGGTCTCAAAAGGTGTGGCGGGGACGCAAGACGGTATGGCGAAAGCGAAGTGGAGCGGAGACTTGCTGGCGTCATGCATCATAAACCTTACGCCATCCTCGCCCATCACGTTGGCAATTTCGTGCGGGTCGCACACCACGCCCACGGTGCCGTGCGGAATCACCATGGTGGCGAACCTTTGCGGCGTGAGCATTGAGCTCTCTATGTGCACGTGCGCGTCAACGAACCCAGGGGTGCAATATGGCAATGCGGGTTCGGCAGATTCTGAGAGCGGGCAAATCTCTACAATCGTCTTGCCGAAGGTGATGCTCGCCGCGAATATCTTTTTGTTGATGACATCGACGTAGTTCGCGTTGATTGTCCTTACTGTGTTTTTGTATATCATATTGGGTAGTTTGGTAGTGAGTCTTATGATGTCAGTTTCTGTATTTATCTTTCAATTTAAAGCTACGGTAACGGAGTAGGGTCGTTATTTAGGCAGTAGAAAGGGCGTCAAGTTTCATTTTGTCATAGAATCGTTCAGTTCCACGTGAAACGGGAACAGGATTAGCGCATAGCGAAATCCGCCCTGTCGGAAAGGCGGCAGAGCGGATTTTGGAGAACTTAACGTCCAAGAAGTATCATGAGTATGGAGATGTCGGCTGGCGACACACCAGGTATTCGCATAGCCTGATCGATGGTGGCGGGGTCAATGCGAATAAGTTTTTCACGCGCTTCGTAGCTTAGCGATGTGACAGAGGCATAGTCAATCTTGCCGCGCAGCGGTATGTTGTTATGTCGGAGGATACGCTCCGCCTGTTGTTTCTCCTTCTGTATATAGCCGCCATATTTTATTTCAATCTCAGCAGACTCCATCACTTCGTCACGCAAATCGGCATTCTCCGCAAAAAGTCTGTTCACCTCTGGCAAGAGAGGCATAAGGTCAGTCAAATGGAGCTGCGGGCGCGCCAAGGCTTGCGTGGCTTTGACTGATTCGGCAGATGGAGTGCTGCCCACCTTGGCCAATATTTCATTCAACGGGCCGAGCTTTAGCAGTTTATTGGCCAAAGTGTCGCAAAGCTTGGAACGCAGGGCCACTTTTGTCTCATACCTGTCATATGCCTCGTCCGTAACCAGCCCAAGCGCCCTGCCCTTTTCCGTCAATCGGTCATCGGCATTGTCTTGGCGCAGCAAGATGCGATATTCAGCGCGTGAGGTGAACATCCGGTATGGCTCATCAACGCCTTTCGTCACAAGGTCGTCTATCAGCACGCCAATATAAGCCTCATCTCTCATCAAAGTGAACGGTTGCTCACCTTTCACTTTCAAGGCCGCGTTTATGCCCGCCATAAGGCCTTGGCCAGCCGCCTCCTCGTAGCCCGTAGTGCCATTAACCTGCCCCGCCATGAAGAGGCCGCTCAAAACTTTGCTCTCAAGAGAGTGGTAGAGTTGCGTGGGGTCGAAGAAGTCATATTCTATGGCGTAGCCAGGACGGAGGACTTGAGCGTTCTCCAACCCAGGAATATGGCTCAAAGCCTCAAGCTGCGTAGACATGGGCAGCGAGCTGCTGAAACCGTTGAGGTAATACTCAACAGTGTCTACGCCCTCTGGCTCCAAGAAAAGCTGATGCTGGTCTTTGTCGGCAAAGTTGACGAGCTTGGTCTCTATGCTCGGGCAATAGCGCGGCCCGATGCTTTTGATGGTGCCATTGTAGAGCGGAGAGTCGGCAAAGCCACAGCGGAGGATGTCATGCACCACAGGGTTGGTATACGTTATGTAACATGGCACCTGCGGAAGCCGCAAGTTGCTGTCTGTGCCGAAACTGAACTTGTGGCCACTGATGTTGCCCTCTTGTCTTTCAGTCTTACTGAAGTCGATGGTGCGCCCGTCAATCCTCACGGGCGTTCCCGTCTTCATCCTTTGGGTGTTCACGCCAAAAGATTTAATTTGGTCGGAGAGGAGGAATGAGGCCTCGTCTCCCATACGTCCGCCAGAATAGTTGACGCGGCCAATGTGGAGGAGGCCGTTGAGAAATGTGCCGGCGGTTATGACGACGGCGTCTGCTCGGAATTCAGCACCCAGTTTCGTGCGCACTCCCTTAACAGTATCGCCTTCGACTACGAGGGCTGTAACGGCATCTTGCCACATGCTGATAAGAGGAACCGATTCGAGTTTTTTGCGCCATTCGAGGGAGAATTTTGTTTTGTCGCACTGTGAGCGCGGGCTCCACATGGCAGGACCTTTGCTCATGTTGAGCATTCGGAACTGAATTGACGTGGCGTCGGTCACTCTGGCGGTCATACCGCCCAATGCGTCAATCTCACGGACAATCTGCCCTTTGGCAATTCCTCCTATGGCCGGGTTGCAGCTCATCATGGCAATCTTTGTCAGATCTAACGTAATGAGCAGTGTGCGCATACCCAAGCGTGCCGACGCATGGGCCGCCTCACAACCGGCATGACCCGCGCCGACAACAATAACGTCGTAAGAAAAATTCATGGCTATCCTTTCTGCGCCATTATCTCGTCTAGCATGACCAAGGCTTTCTCCTCGGCCGCGCGCATCTTCTTCTCTTCATCAGGCTGTTTGTCTTTCAAGCCGCATAGGTGAAGCACCCCGTGGATGATGACCCTCTGCATCTCACTCTCGAAAGATGGCGCATATTGCTCGGCATTGGTCCTGACTGTGTCCACGGAAATGTACATATCTCCACTCACCACACCGTCCTCGTCATAGTCAAAAGTTATAACGTCGGTGTAGTAGTCGTGTTGGAGGAACTGCCTGTTGACCTCCAAAATCTTATCGTCGGAGCAGAAAATGTAAGAGAGCTCACCGGCCTTAAAGCCGTAGCTATCAATTACTTGTTTAATCCAGCGTTTGAGGATGAGCTTATTTTTGAGCTTAAAGTCAACGTCCTCGTTGTAAAAATTAATCACTGCAGGTTGAAAGTCATCTTGACCTTTCGGCCATGGTCCTCGAAAGAGACATCGTCAGCCAGATGGCGCATGAGGAAAATGCCTCGTCCGCAATCTTTCTCAATGTTCTCTTCCGCCGTAGGGTCAGGCAGCGAGTCGGGGTCAAAACCGTCACCCTCGTCCGTCACCGTCACCTCAATACGTTTATTAGTTATATGATAGTGTATTCTGACCTTTTTGTCGGCAGAAAGCTTGTTACCGTGGACGATGGCGTTGTTTACACACTCCACAACAGACAGCATGTACTTTCCATAAACCTCATCGTCAATGTTGAGCATCTGAGACTGCCCGTCAATCATTTTTTCAACCTGACTGATGCTGTCCATGGTGGAGTCAAGGACAAGATTTTCTTCAATGTTTATCGAATCCATTGTGCCTTATTGCGTTATGTGAAACACCGCTTTATACGTAAGACGGCCCTATTTGTTTATATTTTTATAGTTTTCGAAGCCACTCCTCGGGGTTCTGCTTGTTCTCACCCTTCCAGATTTCAAAATGGAGGATGTTTGAGTTGATGCCCTCGCCGGTATAGACCTTGCCAAGGTTGGTATATGTGTCCACGTCCTGATCTTTCTTCACGAAGACTTCGGCCAGGTTGGAGTAGACGGTCAGCACGTCGCCATGGCGCACAATTATTGAGGCGCAACTGCCAGGGATGACGATTATGCGTGACACCTTGCCCTTATGGACGGGGTGTATGTCTTTGCTGGCCAGAATGTCCATGTCAATGCCGTTGTTGCGTATTTTGATGGACGGGACGAGCGGGTGGTCATGCTCACCGAAGGCGCTTGTGACCACGCAGCTCCTGACAGGCCATGGCAGTTTCCCTTTGTTTTCTGAAATGTCGTCAGAAAGCGCGTCACGGGCCGCAATTTCGCTCTTTTTCGCCTCGGGCTTATTCTTCTTTTGCTGGGCCCTTTTTCGGGCTTCCTCGGCCTCTCTGCGCGCGCGCTCCGCCTCTTCGCGGATCACAGCCACAATGCGCTCTTCAAGTTGTCGGGTCTGCCTCTGAGCTTTCTCAATGTTTTTTTGCAGGTCGGTCTGGCTTTGGGTAATCTGCTCCACGTTTCCTTTTCGGGCCAGAAGCTCGCTGTTGAGGCGGACGTTCTCGTCTTTTATCTTGCCCAATGCAATGTTTATCGACGTGAGTTTTTGAGATACTGAGGCTTTCAGTTCGCTCATTTTCTCTTTGCTGGCCGTGAGCTGCTCAAATTGGCTTCGGCGGTACGCCGAATATTGGCGCAAGAAGAGGAAACGCCTGTAACTCTGATTAAAAGAGGTGGATGAGAGGATGTAGGCAAGGGGTGAATAACCTTTGCCGCGGGCTTGGATGTGGCGCAGAAGCTCGGCATATTCGGCCTTTTGCCTCTTTAGCTCGCCGGCCACGGAGTCAATCTGTAAGTTGAGGGAGCGTATCTGGGCGTTATAGGCCTCAATCTCGGTGTTATAAACGTCAATGAGGGCCTTTCGCTTCGCTATCTTGTTATCCACCACAGATATGCGCATCATCTCGCTGTTTCGGCGGTTGGCATACTCTTCCATCATTTTGTTGTTCTGCTCAATGATGGATTGCAGCCTGGCCTTTTCCCTGTTAAGGTCGTCGAGCGTCTTGGACTGTTGGGCGCTCGCGAGGGTCGCCGTAGCCAATGTGGCCGCCGCCAGTATGGCAGTTTTGATTATGCGCATGAGAATGATCGTGGCTCTGTGTTTTGCGAGACGTGGCTACTTGAGCTTAACGTCTTCTATGGTTATATAGAGGCTCCCGACATCTTTTTTGCCGGCCGTTGATGTCACACGCAGGCTAGAAGGGAGCCTGGAGCCTGAGAAGTCAGAATATTCCTTTATGTCGAAATCTACTGTCTGCCCCATCGCGAAGACCTCCAGTCCGGCAAGGGTGAAGTCGTTGGCATTGACGCGCAAGACAATGCTCATGTCTTTAGCCGAGCGGGATATGGTATACTTGCCATCGGCGCTCAACAACATGTCGAATTGCGAGAAGTCTTCTTCGCCAAAAAGCTGATAGACAGGTGGCACAATGCCCAAAAGGGCGTTTTGGAACAATGAGTTGAGGACCTGAGGCGTCGGCACGTCTTTATTCACGCCAAGGAGCTTGCTCTCCACGTGGGTGCCGTGGTCCGTTATCTCAACCGAGCCTACGCTCACGGGCGGGAAAATCATGCGGGCGCCAAGTTTGGTGTCACCACCCCTTTCAAAAGAGATGTTGGCCCTCACGGACACGTCTTTGCCGTTGGTTTTGACCTCTGCCTTGGCGTTTTTAGTCTCGTAAGATTTCACGTTCAGACGACCCTCGGCTTGCTCTATCTGCCCAACGACAAATTTTTTGCTTGTGCTGAACTCGGCATTCGGGCTCTCTGACGGAATCTTTCCGCCACGACAACCCGCCAAAGCTATGGCTAAAGCCAGGTATAAAAAGCCCTTGAAGCTACTCCGCAATATATCTCTTCTCATCAATCTTCTTCTTTATCAGGTCGTTGTCCGGCTCACGCTTCAACGCCTTTTGCCATTGGTGCAAAGCCTCTTCCGTCCTGCCGAGGCATGAGAGAATGTCTCCATAATGCTCAAAGATGGCACCGCTCTCGTCGCCGTCATCTTCGCCCTGCTTATAATTCTCCATACACCTCTCCATAACAAAGAGTGCCTCTTGATATTTCTGCTCACGGAACAGAATATAGGCGTATGTGTCTAGGAACGTGGCGTTGAGCGGGTCGGCGTTGAGCGACCTCATGCTCATTTTCTCGGCCCGCAGCAAGTCTTTGCCGGCGCGGGCCAGATAGTAAGCGTAGTTGTTGAGGGCCATGGCGTCGTCTGGGTCATCCTCCAAAATCTGGTCGAAGACCATAAACGCCTGCGCGAGGCTGTCCATCTTCTCATAGCACATGGCCATGCCGTTTAGTGCCGCCAGACGGTATTGCTTGAAGTCTTCGCGGCGCGACGACTCCACGTTGTCATAGGCGCTGAATGCGTCGCCAAAGGCTTTAAGACCCAGGGCCGGCTGATTGTCCGCAGAGTAATACTGGCCCAAGTATATCGAGAACAATGGGTTAGAAGGCACATCCGCGGCAGCCCGCTTGCAGAAGTCTATCATTAGGGCGTTAGAGGCCTTGCCGGAGCTCTGTGCGTAGCCAATTATGTTGGCCCAGATATATTCAGTCCCAGGGTTTGCGTCAACAAACGAGCGGAGCAGGCTGTCACCTTGGGCGGCGTGGCCGTTGGTCTTGTAGAATGTCTCGAAAAGTGAGCACACGTCTGCGCTTCCTGGGTATTGTCTGCTTAGCGAACAGAACACACGTTTGAGAAAAGGATACCAATTCGCTGAATGGAACATATCATCGGGACGGTTCATAATCTCATATATCTTCTGCACCTTGGCCTCTTCCGTCAGGTCGGGCACGGCAAAGCCCCTGAGGGCGGTCTGGGCGTAGAGGCTGTCCATGTGCTGCATCTCATAGAGGTCGGCAAGGACGAAGATGAAAGAGGCGCCATCGGGGCACTCTGCCGCGTCTTTGCACTTGCTTATGGAGGTGTTGACGTCCCCTTTGAGGTAGAAGAGGCGCGAGAGGACGTAGTTGACCCGCGCATTGTCAGGATATTTGTCGTGCAGACGGTCGGCCTCCTTAAACGCCTTGCGATATTTTTTCTGATTTACAAGACTGTCCACATCAAGGTCCAGATCACCGATTTTCTTCAAAAGCTCTAATAACTGTGCTTTCTGGTCTTCGGTCAGTGTCACATCAAATTTATCTGCAGCTTCGTCAATGGCTTTGCGAATACTGTCATCATCGGTGAGGCCATTCTCTGCAATCTGCTGTTTTAAGTATGCTACCAGACCTTCTACCGACTCAGCATCTGCTCCGGTGCTGCTTTCAAGCTGTCCGGTTAATACCAGCTCATTTAATGCGGTATCCACATTTTCCTGTGGAAGCTCTTTACCAGTCATTTCCTGATATGCTTTAAATACGCCAACCAGCGCAGCGGTTCCGGAAATATTTTTCGGTCCTGCTACAATGATATCTGCATCTTCAATCCCTGCTGTTACCAGTGCATTTTTATACATACCAACGGTACAGTAAGAAATATTCTTTGTGGAAATGTTGATTCCATTTCCTTTCTCCTTCTTTACAATCACAACGGAGGACCAGGACTTGCTTCCAATCTGGGAAGATGGAATATAAGCGTCCAGATACTGATGCTCCTCAGAGTTGCTTACTGTTACTACGTCATAGTTACCAAGCTGTGCCGGATCAATTCCCATCAGGCTTAAAACAGTGTTCTTCTGGTCTTCGGATAAGTCTGCGCCCAATGCCAGATATGGTTTGTCGCTTTCCTTGATTACAACATTGTCATCTGCTTTATCATTGGCTGCTGCCGGGTTATCTGCAGCTGTTCCGGCATCCGGCGTGCTGCTGTCTGCTCCACTGTCCGGATTTGCAGCTGCATCGGAACTGTTATCCGCTCCGTCTGCCGCACCATCTTCCCCTGATGTCTCTGTCGATAAGGTACCGGTCACTTCTGCTGCGGATGCCTGAAATGGTACTCCAAGAAACAGCATACATGCTAATCCCATTCCCATTATTTTTTTGATATGTTTTTTCATTTTTTTCTCCTTTTTCAGGCAAGGTGAACATTCATCCATGCCAGAATATCATGATATACAACATCACGGTCTGTCTCATTTAAGATTTCGTGACGGTCGTTGTCATATAATTTCCAGGTAATATCCTCTTTGCCGGCTGTGTCAAATTTATTATATACCTTCTTTACGCCGCTGCCGCAGCCGCCCACCGGATCCATCGCTCCCGATACAAAAAATAACGGAAGACTCTTTGGAACTGCTTCAATATTTTCCTGCTGGTTGTCAAAAAGAACTGCCTCAAACAGTCCCATATAAGCATTTACCGTAAATACAAACGTGCATTTCGGGTCTGCATAATAAGTTTTTACTATTTCTTCATCCTTGGTCAGCCAGCTATTGGAAGCATCTTTTCCTGTCAGGTCAAACTGATGATAGTATTTATCATAAGATAATTTCTGCAATAATTTACTTCTGTGGTGCCAGCCGAAAAAAGCTGCCTGCAGCTTTGCAATAAACATGGCAAGCTTTGTGGTATTGTCTGGAATACAGCCGGTTCCCATAATTATAGCACCGGTAAGCCCCTCTCCATGTATCGCAAGATATTTCCGAAGCATATAAGAACCCATGCTGTGTCCCAACATAAAATACGGTACACCCGGATTCTCTTTCTGTGTCATCTCCCGGAGCGTATGCATATCGGCAACCACCGTATCGCTGGGATGCTCTGCAAAATATCCCCATTCATCCTTAGATACAACGGATTCGCCGTGTCCGATATGGTCATGTCCTATCACCAGAAAACCATTGTCATTTAAAAATTCTGCAAAAGCCCGGTAGCGTTCAATATATTCCACCATACCATGTGTTATCTGTAAAACTGCACGATACTTTCCATCTTCCGGAGTCCATCGTACTGCATGAACTGTGGTTCGCCCATCTGCGGAAGGGAAAGAAAACACTTCCTCTTTCGTCATATAATATACCCCCTGTATGTTATAAATCCCTTATATTTTACAATGATTCTGCACTTTTTACAACCGAAGCGTCCTGCAAAAAACATAATACTCTATTAAATTTTTCTTAAATTTGTGGTTTTTATTTGCAATAAAGCTTTGCTTTTGATACACTATATATTAGTAAGCTACTTTATATATTTTCAGATACATACTCAAAGGAGGTTCGCCCGAGCAAGGCGAAGAATTTTTATGGCAGATCTTAAACTTGTGAATGTAAAAAAGGTTTACCCGTGGGAGAGTGCTTCCGAAAAGAAAAAGGCCCTTGCAAATCCGGGCAACCTTGAATATACCGACAACGGAGTAGTTGCCGTAAGTGATTTTAACCTTGACATTGCGGACAAGGAGTTCATCGTGCTTGTAGGCCCCTCCGGCTGCGGCAAATCCACCACCCTCCGCATGATTGCAGGGCTTGAGGAGATTTCCTCCGGCGAAATTTACATAGGCGATAAGCTGGTGAACGATATTGCGCCGAAGGATCGCGATATAGCAATGGTTTTCCAGAACTATGCGCTTTTCCCCCACATGACGGTTTACGAAAACATGGCGTTTTCCCTGAAAATGCGCCACACGCCAAAGGACATAATCGACAAAAAGGTGCGCGAAGCGGCGGAGATTCTCGGCATTACGGAGTACCTCGACAGAAAGCCGAAGGCGCTTTCCGGCGGTCAGCGTCAGCGTGTTGCCATCGGGCGTGCCATTGTTCGGGAGCCGAAGGTTTTCCTTATGGACGAACCGCTTTCGAACCTCGACGCAAAGCTTCGCAACCAAATGCGCGCGGAGATTATTCAGCTTCGCCGCAAGGTGGACACCACCTTTATCTACGTCACCCACGACCAGACCGAGGCCATGACCCTCGGCGACCGCATTGTTATCATGAAGGACGGCAGAATTCAGCAGTCCGGCACTCCGCAGGAGGTTTTTGACCACCCCGCGAACGTGTTTGTTGCGGGATTCATCGGCACGCCGCAGATGAACTTCTTCTCTGCGCGGCTTATTGAGCAGGACGGCAAATACTCCGTTCTGCTTGAAGGTCACATCATTGCCCTGCCGGAAGAAACCTGCGAGATTTTGCGTGCTCAAAACCTGCCCGACCGCGACATTACGGTGGGTGTGCGCCCGGAGCATATCACCCTTGCTGACAACGGCATAGCCGCGACGGTGGATGTTTCCGAGATGATGGGCTCCAACGTGCACCTGCATGTAAGCATCGGCGATGCCGAAGCCATTGTTATTGTGCCGAATGCCTCCGACATAGGCTCCTTCGGCGCCGGCGACTCCGTCAGCCTTGATATTGCAGGCCGCCGCCTGCACCTTTTTGACGGCGCCACCGGATAAAATCTCATCTG
>OQWM01001685.1_pt1 | contig 15162 bp, 18 predicted proteins | sample 1691531 | NCBI WGS metagenome assembly OQWM01 (sample SAMN03418257, study PRJEB22391) | human gut metagenome | biome: human-gut; feature: organic feature; material: feces | host: Homo sapiens | place: Tanzania | collected 2013-01
GTGAGCCCGCTGAACGATGAGGGGGCCGAGGGGGGTGCCGAGGGGACCAGCAGTGCCGCCTTAGAGCGAAGGATTACCGAGCCATCTCGGGCGTCCATGCTCTCGATTTCCCCAAGAAGATTGCGAACATGCTCGCGGGCGACGTCGAATTCACCACGCGACGCGAGCATCTCGATAATCTGCAGATGGTTGCGCAGGTCGTGGCGTAGTTGAGCAGAATTCTCGAGAAGGGCGGAAAGGTCATCGAACAGCCTGAGCTCTTCATCGAGTTGCCGTTCTAGGACCTCGATGCGAAGAGCCTCGAACCGTTCGAGCACGAAGCCGTCAATCGCGCGGAACAGGACAAGGTCGGACACGAGAAAGAAGACGCCCATGAGCAGAACGCCCACGACAAGCAGCGGGTTCCACGCGGCGGCCGTTCCAATGCCTATAAGCACAATCAGCAAGAAGGGAACTTGGAGCAGGGGAAACCATATAAAGTACTTCGTTCCCTCACCGATGTAGCGCTTCACTTCAGGGGCCAGCCACCGGCTTTGGGCGCGACGGAGCAGCACGAACAGCGCGTCGAGCACGATTAGATGGAGACCAGACGCCACCGCATAGCCGGCAAGTCGCGCGTACTTTTCCTGGTAGCTTAAGGGATCGTCAGCGACAAGCATCCAAAGGAGAAGGAATGCGAGGTAAGCGATGGCAACGGCGACGATCGACGATGCGACGATAATCACGCAGTGAAGCGCCCTATCGCGCGCTAAAAGCGCAGGGGTCGCGGTTCGTGCGGTGCCATAAGAGCTTCGTGGTGAACCTTGCCGACGTTGTCGAGATCGGCAAAGACGACATCCTGGTGAAGTCCGGCTCGCGCGTTCCGATGAGCCAGAAGCGGCGCCACGAGGTGAAAGAGGCGCTGCTCGATTACTTGAAAGCGCATCTTATTTTTTCAACATTACATAAAGTTTGATGCTTGATTCTATAGACATGAAAAAAAACAATAGAAATACACAACTTTGGTCCACTTAAGGAAGCCCACCTCAAACTAGGCCTTGCAAACCTGATCATTGGCTTGCAGAGTTCTGGCAAGAGTTGCGTGATGATGATGGCGTGCTACTGTTCGTGGGTTGAGAAGCGTATAAGCATCCGCCAAGGAGGTTTTGTCTATGTTGACAAGACCGGCTTGGTGTACAGATTGGCGCAGGATGGCAACGGCGAGAATATTCTGATAGAGGAATATAACCGCAATATTCTCAAAGGCTTCTATTCCGCGTTCAAGGCAGCCGCAAGACTTGCGCTTCGTGCTGCTGACAGGAGTGACAAAGTTCTCGCAGGCTAAGTGTATATTAAGCATATTACCTCAATCACTTAGACGATTCGAAGACAAACCAGATGCCAAATGAGAGATGGAATAACTGAGGCGCGCTTGGAGGCGGCAATTATAAGGTATGCTTATGAGGCGTGTTCTGGTGATCATGTAATAGCAGAACACACTTTCGATGAGACTGTCGAGGCTGCGGTAGAATGGATAAAAAAGGATATTGAACAGGGAGGTGCCACAAATGAAACCAAGGCAGCAGCAAAGCGAGAAGCGGAATGTGCATTCCGTCTTATCGCAAGTCGATTCAAGGAGATGTATTTGCTGTCAGGGGTTTTGAAGAAATATTAGTGACATGATCGGACTATCTTCAGGTTACAATCACACTCCGCAGTGTTCTATATCAGCCACTATTGATACGAAATATAAAAGATTATTACTATTAGGCAAAAATAAAGATGTCAATGAACAGACAGGTAATGATAAAAGCCTTAAATCAATACTTCAACACCCAACCTGTGTTGAAAGCTTGGCTGTTCGGTTCATTTTCCAGAGGAGATGAGAGGCCAGACAGTGATGTGGACATCATTGTCCTTCTTGATAAAAGCCAGCCTATTGGACTGAAGTATTTTGGAATGTGGAAAGAGCTTGAGGAACTCGTAGGACGAAAAGTCGATCTTGTGTCAGACGGCACTCTTCTACCTTTCGCCCAAGAGACAGCAAACCGCGACAAGATTCTGATTTATGAGAGAACCTGCTAAAGACCAAATCCGCTTTCAGCATATTCTTGAAGCAATAGAAAGAATCAAGCGGTAGTCTGAAGGAAAGTCATTTACCGACTTTGTCAATAATGACATGATGTACTATGCTGTCGTCAAAAACATTGAGATTATAGGCGAGGCCTCCAACCTCTTGACCGAGGAATTCAAAGCCGGTCACCCTCAAACGCCATGGAAGATGGTGACTGGCATGAGAAACTACATAGTCCATGAATATTTTCAAGTAGACAACACTGTTATCTGGGATGTTGTCACTCACGACCTCCCGGAACTTGAGAACCAGATAAACTCCTATCTGGCTGAATAAAAGATCCTGGACATTTAGCAAGTGCAAAAATAGAGGACAAGGAAGGCTTATAAAATGGCTAGACCATCCGGCTGTAAAATAAAAAGAGCGACTGTAAAGGGACCAGCCGCTCTTTTAGAGTCAAAGTGATTAAGTTGACTTCAACCTCCTCATCCGGCAGCACAATCATCATATCATGCGGCAAATATAGTCATTTCCGTTGGATTTCAAAATGTCGGCAATGAAAAAGGCTGATAATCAGAATAATCGTGCGGTTGCCGTCAACTACTTCTAAGACTCGAAGACAAACCAGATGCAAGTGCAATCAGAAAACACAGTTGACAACAAAAGAATAGCCAAGAACACCGCCCTGCTTTATGTCAGGATGTTATTCTCGATGGTTGTGGGGTTGTTCACCAGCCGCGTGATCCTCGCCAGTCTCGGAGTCGTTGACTATGGAATCAACAACGTGGTCGGCGGTGTCGTGGCGATGTTCGGTTTCCTCAATGCGGCGATGACCACATCAACTCAGCGCTATCTCACCTACGAACTGGGACGTGGCGACACTGAACGCCTTGGGCTGACATTCATGACGAGCATGTATATTCACATCCTGATAGCGGTTGCGGTCGTGGTGCTCGCTGAGACTGTTGGATTATGGTTTCTGAAAAACAAGATTGTGATTCCCGATGGACGAGAGGTCGCGGCAATGTACTGCTACCAATTCGCGATACTCTCCACGGTGATCTCAATCCTAAGCTACCCGTTCAACGCAGCGATAGTGTCACACGAAAGGATGAGCGCGTTCGCCTATATCTCGATTCTGGATGTCATATTAAAACTCGCGATCGCCTACATTCTTTATACCGTGAACTCAGATAAATTGATAGTCTATTCAATATTATTGTTTTCCGTGCAGATCCTGCTGACATTAATCTACGTCATCTACTGCAGGAAACACTTCGAAGAGACGCATTTCAGGCGGCTTTGGGACACCAAGCTGCTAAAGGAAATGGGATCCTTCGCGGGATGGAATATGTGGGGAAACATTGCCTGGATTCTGTTTACTCAGGGAATCAACATTCTTTTGAATATATTTTTCGGTCCTGTAGTCAATGCCGCAAGAGGAGTGGCTGTACAGGTACAAGGAACAATAATGCAGTTCTCTGGCAACTTCCAAACGGCGATCAATCCGCAAATCACGAAGACATATTCACAAAATGATCTGACGAATATGCACAGGCTCATATTCAGAAGTTCCAAATTCACATTCTTCCTGCTTCTGTGCTTGTCGCTGCCGGTGATTCTGGAGGCGGACGTGATTCTGAGCGTATGGTTGAAGGAGGTTCCTGAATATACCGCCATATTTCTAAGATTGATGCTCTGCATCGCCATCATTGACGCGGTCGCCAACCCACTGATGGTTTCAGCTGCGGCGACCGGCAAAGTTAAAGTCTATCAATCAGTTGTAGGTGGAATTCTGCTTGCTATCGTTCCTATCTCCTACATAGTCTTGAAACTTGGTGGAAATCCGTATTCTGTCTTCATTGTGCACCTTTGCATCTGCATCATTGCGTTCATAGTACGGCTTTACATCGTCAAACCGCTGATCAAGATCACTATTCCTGACTATATTGCCAATGTCATAGCAAGATGTGCTTTAGTCGCGATTCCGGCTATAGGATTATCGATTTTGTTCAAGGTACTATTACCTCAATCGGTGCTTTATGCAGCTCTGGTCTGCTGCCTAAGCGCAGCGACAGTGGCAGTTTTCGCCTACTATGTGGGCCTGACGGAGCATGAACGCGAGGTCATAGGAGGGAAAGTCACGGAAGTCATCAACAGATTCCGGAAATGATCTGTATCAACGACAAAAAGGACTGCTGCGGCTGCGCGGCCTGCGTTCAAGTGTGTCACAAGCACTGCATCAAGCTCACGGAAGATGCGGAAGGCTTCCTCTATCCGTCTGTTGACAAATATTTGTGCACCGATTGCGGGCTTTGTGATAAGATTTGCCCAATGCATCGCACGATCGGCCCTTTGACACCATTTACAACCTATGCCGCGACCAATCCCGATGAATATGTCCGCTCACAGAGCAGCAGCGGCGGAATCTTCTCTCTTTTTGCTGAATATGTTATCGGGCAAGGCGGTGTAGTGTTCGGTGCAGCTTTCAATGACAATTGGGAAGTTGAACATTCTTACACGGAATCTGTCGAAGGACTCGCCAAGTTCAGAGGGTCTAAATACGTACAAAGTCAGATCGGCACATCATTCTCGGATGTTGAACGATTCCTGAAAGCCGGTCGGCAGGTGCTCTTTTCCGGAACACCTTGCCATGTCGCAGGACTAAAAGGCTATCTGCGAAAGGATTATGAGAATTTACTGACTGTCGACTGTGTGTGTCATGGAGTACCGAGTCCAGGAATATTCAGAGAATACCTCTCAATGGAATCCAACGGAAAGTCAATCTCCGGAATCAACTTCGGAGACAAGACTACTGGATGGAAGAATTATAGTGTCATATTTGGTTTCAAGGGAAAAGACACATTTACGACAAGCCGGGAACATGGTGAAGACAGGTTTATGCAAGGTTTTCTCCGCAACATATACCTTCGTCCTTCGTGCTATGAATGCCATTTTCGTGAATGCCGTTCCGACAGTGACATCACGCTTGGCGACTTTTGGGGAATTGATAAGATCCGACCAGAACTTGATGACGACAAAGGTCTAAGCCTGGTGATCGTCAACAACAAACGGACTGATGATTTGCTCAAGGCACTCGGCTGTAATCTGACCGAAATGTCACTAAGCGAAGCCATTAAGTATAACCCAAGCATCACCACTTCCGTCAACATTCCGCCTTACCGGAGTTTGTTCTTTGCCGCGAGGAAGAACTTTGGGCTAAAACTTGCCCTCAAACTGTGTTGCAGCAGTTCAATCCAATATAGAATAATCCGAAAGATCATCAAGTCATTAGTATGAAAATCGCGATTCTCACACAGCCGCTCAACACCAATTACGGAGGAATCCTTCAATGCTATGCGTTGCAGACGGCGCTGGAAGAAATGGGACATAGTGTGACTGTGCTCAATCGCAGATTTGCCAGGCCTGGATTCAAGCAAACAATGATGAGGCTTGCAAGTCTTGCGAAGTGCATAGTTCGGATGTGCGTGTTGGGTCGTAAAGACATCGCATTGATGAATCCTTGGTCGGAGAACTATGATACTCATAAACTATCGGAAGCGGAGAAGATGAGAAATTCAGAAATCCGAAGGTTCATTCGGGAATATATTCATTTGTCTAGACCTCTGCGAAGCTCGAAAGGATTGAGGAAATATGTTGAAGCGGGTAATTTTGATTGCGTTTTAGTGGGCAGCGACCAGGTGTGGAGGGAGATTTACAGCCCTTGCATAGAAGATTTCTTCCTCGGCTTTTTGCCTGAAGACGATAAAAGGCTTAAAATCACGTACGCGGCCTCATTCGGAACTGCAGATGAGCCTATTTCCGCTGAGCATCTGAAAGATTGCGTGAGGTTGGCAAAGCGGTTTTCTGCGATCTCCGTCCGAGAGCGATCTGGAGTTGAAATCATGAGGAACGATTTCGGACTTGACGCAACGTTGCATTTGGATCCGACACTTCTTTTGTCGGCCGACCAGTACAAGTTTCCTGTCAAGGAAACGGAGAAAGGCTGTATGGTAAGTTATATCTTGGATGAAACGGATGAGAAGGATGCGATTCTTAATGATGTCGCAAACTCATTACGGCTCAAGAACAGCAAGTTGCGCATAGCTACTTCTGATAAGGAATGCACAGATGCCGTGTTCCCATCCATCGAGGAATGGCTTTCGTCATTCGCCAACGCCGCATTCGTAGTGACCGACTCCTTCCATGGCTGCGTCTTCTCCATAATCAACCACAAACCCTTCATCGCCATCGCCAACAAAGACCGTGGCCTCGAACGGTTCACCTCCCTGCTTGGCACCTTCGGATTGAAGGACAGACTTGTGTTTGATTTAGATGAATATGAACGCCGAAAGGATTGCCTACTCTATCCTATCGACTATTCAAATGTGAATAGCCAACTTTATGAAATCAAACAAGATAGTATTGAATATCTAAAGAATCATCTGGGATTATAATTGCTGGAACTTGACATAATCGATTATTTAATGTATATTTGCTTTAATTAATGATTATGATTGTAACTAATATAAAATTAATAAATTGGAAGAATTTTCATGAATGCGACGTAGATGTTGCTGAGAGAACATTTATTGTTGGTTCTAATGCTTCCGGGAAATCCAACTTTTTGGATGCCCTTCGATTCCTTTATGACATTGCAAGAAGCGGTGGAGGTTTGCAGACAGCCGTAGCTTCACGTGGAGGAATGACGAAGTTACGTTGTCTTGCGGCAAGGACAAGGACAGATGTTGGGATCGCTGTGGCAATCAAGAATGAGATTAACGGTGATATTTGGACATACCGTTTGGCATTCAAGAGTACTGGTGGTGGTATAATGAAGAAAGAGGTGTCCATTTTGGTCGAGGAAGTTAAAAAAGGGGATGACTTCTTGCTTCTACGAACTCCAGATAGCGCAGGAGAAGACTCTGATACCTTGAAATATACCCATTTGGAACAGGTGACATCAAACCAAAAGTTCCGTGAATTAAGGAACTTTTTCTCTAACATTGAATATCTAAACGTCATCCCTCAGCTTGTCCGGGATTCTGCTTCACTTCAGCTGTCAGCTGACAAGGACGATTTCTATGGGCGTAATTTCTTGCAGCGCCTTGCGCAAATGAATAAGGCGACTTCTACGGCTTACTTCAAGCGGGTCAATGAAGTGTTAAAAAAGGCAGTCCCTCAGTTAGATGAGTTGAAACTGGTTTTTGACAAGATGGGGGTGCCTCATTTGGAAGCCAGATATGAGCATTGGCGCGCGAAAGGGAGCAAGCAGCAGGAAAACCAGTTTTCGGATGGAACTTTACGCTTGATTGGTTTTCTGTTCGCTCTTTTGGACAACAAAGGAGTAGTCCTCCTTGAAGAGCCCGAAACCAACCTTCATTCAGCGATTGTGGCTCAACTACCGGCCTTCATAGCGAAATTGCAAAGAAGTAAAAAAGAAACCCGACAAGTATTCATAACAACCCACAGTTATGAAATGCTGTCAAATGAAGGTATCTCAGGAGAGGAAGTTGTGCTGCTGAAGCCATCGCAAGAAGGCACAGAAGTAATAAACGCCGCATCAATCAAAGAAGTGAACGATGAACTCAATGCGGGATTTACTATTGCGGATTCTGTAATTCCATATACAAAGCCAAGTCAAGTTGAGGGGCTGTCCGATATAAAGCTATAATGTATGGAAGATATCCTTGTGTACATATCGGGAGAAGACCCTGTGACCAAAACAGTGATAGAGAGACTCTTGACTTATTGCTCGTCACGATTCAAAGTTTTTAAGGGAATGCCGGCAAGAGGAGGTGAGATAAAACATAAAATTCCAGAACTGAATAGATTGTCCAGTTCTAAGCCAGTCATCCTTCTCACAGATCTTGACGCAACCCAGTGCGCTCCGATGTTGAAGAATAGTCTTTTGGCAAATCAAGAACAGAATGATGATTTCATCTTCAACATTGCTGTTGATGAAGCGGAGGCATGGCTTATGGCTGATAGGGAAGGTTTTGCAGAATATTTCGGTATCCCAATTTCTGAAATTCCTAATGCTGTTCCTCAAAAAATGGGAGGTCGTAAGCCCTTAACAGAGATGGAGTTCCCATACAAGTCTTCCTGGATGTTCACGCACGACCTTATCAGCAAATCATCAAAGGAAGAGTTAAAGCGACAAATCGAAGCTCAAGGAACAGCAGCCAAAGGGAAAGAGTATAATCCTGCCGTTGTTCCATTCATAAAGAATGCTTGGAGCATCGACAACGCAATGCAAAACTCAGATAGCCTCACTCGTATGGTCAGAAGATTACAAGCATTGGGAGAGAAATATTAGTTCGTTATATTGGCTGAAAAGTTGTACCTTTGCAACAAACGTAGATAGGGATTGTATTATGATAGATAGTATAGAAATCAATAATTTCCGAGGAATTCATCATGGCAAGATTGATGGATTGTCACTGGTTAATCTATTCTTTGGAAAAAACAACTGTGGCAAGTCTTCATTACTTGAATCTATCTTTCTTGTATGTGGCCAATCAAATCCGCTTTTGCCAGCCTCAATCAACTCAATGAGAGCCTATAAGCGTTTGGAAGAAAGTGACATCCATAACTTTTTCTATAAGATGGATTCATCGCGGGACATTCAGATTGCCACAGCGGGGACTCAGGAACGACATCTTGCCATCACCAGCTTTCGGGAGGCAGCCACTGATTCAAACAGTGTAACTACTGAACTACCCTATCATTATGGCCTACGGATGAAATACTATACCAAGGAAGGTGAATATTCTTCAGAGGTATTGTATGATGTGGGTGGTTCTAATCAATTAAAACAGACAACACACATTGATAACAGATACGCGGAAAAACTAAAGTGTGTTTATCTCAGCCCACGATACGACTCCAATGCTTCCGTAGAGGGACTCCACAATATCATCATGAATAAAGATGAAGACTTCCTTGTAGAAGCCTTGCGTGTTTTAGAACCTGATGCAAAGAAACCAGCCTTTATGGATAATATTATGTTCGTTGACACAGGTTTGCCACAACGCCTCCCTATTAATTTGATGGGCGATGGTATCAGAAAGATAGTTTCCTTCCTTACCAGTATCTATCAGTGCAAAGGTGGCGTGGTGTTGATTGACGAACTCAGCAACGGATTCCATTATTCTGTTATGAAGCCTATGTGGGATGTTGTGATCCGAGCTGCCATCAAGAACGATGTACAGATCTTTGCGACCACACACGATGAGGATTCCATCAAGGGTTTTCAGGAGGCATTACAGAATGTAAAACAATACAGAGATCCCGGGGTGGCCGCTGCGTTTAAACTTCAGCGGATAGCCGAAGGTGAATTGAAATCATACCGTTATTCTGTAGACCAACTTGGCTATGCAATGGAACAGGAGATTGAGATAAGATAGGAGAGCATAGTATGGTAAACATTTTCATAGAAGCAAAGGATAGGAAGACTTCAGAAGCGGAATTTCTTACTGCCATACTTAATCGTTTGGGCATTCCTGCTGACACTTATTCTCTGAAGCCCACTAACGGGTACATCAATCTGATGGATTCTGATAAGGCGGTAAACATCAATGCAATGCGCGTGAATACCGATGCCGGTGAAAAGAATTTAGTGGTGTTCGATGCTGACAGCGACAATAATAACGGAGGTTTCGAGAAGCGACGTGACCTGTTATTAAAGAAAAAAGAAGAATTAGGTTTGGAGTTTGAATTGTTCCTTTGGCCTGACAACAGCAGAGATGGTGATGTAGAGGATCTTATGGAGAGTATCGCACGCAAAGACCTGTACCCGGAATTCTTTGACTGTTTCAGTAAGTACGAATGCTGCATCTCGCGACGAAAAGATGATAATGGCAAGCAATTTTACAGTACGCCTAACCGTAAGGGGAAGTTACACACCTATGTAACATCGCTTCCCCTATCCAAAACGAAGAAAGATAAAGTGGGAAGTGGCGATTGGCAGTGGTACAATCCGGAAATATGGAATCTCGATTCTGACTCATTGATACCGATCAAGAAATTTCTTAAAGAACATCTGCTTTAATGGATAATAACAAATGGACAGCGGAAGCTGTGAGTGATGCCATTCTGAAGGACAATAGTCATCTTGATATAGTGTTCAGCAATTACCTCAGGACCTTTATTGAACGGCTTGAGGATTATGACATCAACCTACAGGAAATTATCAATGTTGACCAACTGTATCGAAAGATCCAGGATGGAATAGAAAAGTTGGAACCTATGCGGAAAGAATTTCTTTCCGTAGTTGAGATCTTCGCTCCAAGCAAACATCTGTTTTTGGAACGCTACCTACCGGACTTTTTAGAAAAGCTGCTGAATTTCTATGAAGAGCAAGGCATAAACCTTTATACGGGTACTAACATTGACCTCATCCGCAACGACCATTATCGCTTCTTCAACCAGTTTCTCTTGATCTCGCTCACTGCGATGCTTGTAGAGAACAACTGTTTTGATGCTTTGCAGGCGATTCTTCGTTCAAAATATTTGGTGCATTACAAAGAGTCTGGTATTACGCTTGAGGTGAATTTTATACGCTTCCGCGAGTATAACTATACTTTGAATGAGTTCTTGAACATTAGCCAGCCTAAACGCTTAAGCGTAACAGCGGACTACATGTACAAATATACGGGAACTGGTTTTGAGAGACTAGTCAAGGCTGATATCTTGCTTTATTACATCTCAATATGGAATTCAACCAATAAGATATTAGATCCTTTTTGGTATCCAGAACTAAACGTCTACAACCGCGATAAGTCTATTTTGCCCAACTTGGTGTCAAAGAAATATTTCGATACCGCAAAAGTTCTATTTGGAGTGGATACCGTGAAGCAGTTCAAAGATTTGCTGGATAATACCGATGACAGTATGCTGCACAAAGGCTTGTACAGAGTTCCTCAGCTGAAAGACGGGTTGATGTACAATACTGTGGCAAGTGAGGAATAGCCTCAATTAATTTTGTCGATAAAGGTCAAATAATAGCAGATTTTTACGTAAGTTTGTAATATGAGGATAGACCGATTTGAAATAGACAAACTATATGACAGGTTCACCTTTAAGTGCCATTTGGACCCAAAGGTGAATATAATGGTAGGAAACAACGGCTCATTCAAGTCAACAGTTTTGGCCATCTTGTATTCGTTATTGAATAGCAAAACAATGCGGAATGCTTATAAAATAAGCTTTGCGCAAGCAGACCTTATGTATCCCACTATGTCCGTCGCCTATAGAACATTAGTAGGATCATTTACAGAAATCCAAGATAAGGCAAAGAGCAACGAGACGGCAGCGGAAATGCTCGGTCAAATCCAAAAGAGAGTCTCTTCAAATGACATTCCTAAGAATATGACTCTAAATGTGGAACAATATGGATATTCATTCAATGGGGCAGGTTGCTCCCAAGCCGTATTCGAGTCTCTTATTTGCGATATTGATTTCATCTCCACATTTGACAACAAGGAAGATAAAAGTTCTGAAAAGCAGTCTTTTCTGGATTTAAAACTTGAAAAATTACAGAGTGAATACTCGTATTATTTGTCTGATCTTGCCAAGAAAATGACAGACATAATAAGTAAAGAAGGGAGCATCACCAAAGCCAAACTGGAAGAGATCAACAGTAAGAAGGATATGATGCTTAACTTTGTTAACGAGTCTTTCTCAAAAACCGGCAAGGAGCTTGTCCCGGATCAAGGGAGACTGACCTTCCGATTCAAGGATGGTAATATGATAAGCGGTCAGGCATTGTCTGCAGGAGAAAAACAGTTGATGATTATCCTGCTGACAGTGTTGCTGGAAAGAGAAAAAGATCACATCGTGTTCTTGGACGAACCTGAGATCTCTCTTCATATTGACTGGCAATACCGGCTCATTGATATGCTGACAAGTCTCAATCCGAACGCACAATTTGTGCTTACCACGCACTCTCCTGCCATATTTTCAGATGGCTGGGGCGACAAAATCGTGTATATGGAAGACATAACCAACATAAACGATTGACAGCGATGAGTGATGTCTACGAAAGCCAGGCCAAGTTTTTCTCCAATATACCATTACTTGCAAAAGGTTACGTAGCAAGCGTACATTTGGAAAATAAGGAAGACAAGGAATTTTGGATTAAGAGGTTGCAACGTGTTCATCCCGGCAATTATTACATCATTTCGCAGAGCAGAAGCAAGAATGGCAATCTCACCTCCGGTTGCGAACAATGTTTGAATTATCGTGGGTACCTTTCAAAGAGGTTCTTCATTGCCATTGACAGCGACTTACGCTATGTTTCCGGTAATTTGGAAGGCATCAATGCCAAGAATTTCATAGCACAAACCTACACCTATTCTTGGGAAAATCATTGTTGTGAAGCGGTCGGGCTCCAGCAACGTTTCGAACAAGCACTTCGATCGGTCGGTAAAGAGCCTGAATTTGACCTTGTCGTTTTCTTGAAAGATTTGTCAATTTTGCTGTACGATGCTTTCCTATATGCTTATTACCTGAAAACATCAAATACTAATGGAGCATCAGTTGGCATAAGGGACATATTTAATTGTTTGTCAGTGCAAATAAGGGGTAAATGGTTAACAAATAACGGAGAATGTTTGTTAAATGAAATCAGAAACAAGTTATCCAACTTGTCTCTAAGCATCCCTATAGATGAATATAAGAAAGCTGTAGCACATTTAGAAACATTAGGCATCACAAAAGAAAATGTCTATCTGCACGTAAGAGGACATAACTTGTTTGATCTGGTTCAACACATAGGAAAGATACTGTGTCATAACACCCCGATAAGATTTACCAGCGATGTTCTAATGAAAGGATTGGATAAAGCTCCAACTTATTGGCAGTTACAATATCTTGAGGACGATTTAAGGTCAATTCTCTTGTAAGTTATCACATTAGGAAGTTTATATTAACTAATCCATAACGACAATGGAACTGAGAAATATGTTAATGGACTACTTTCAAGGAATGTTCTTAGCCGCACTTGGCATGTCAGCGTTCAAATGCAGTGTTACCGAAAGAGAACTTGATGTAGCCAGAGAATATGCCGAGAAAATGATCGAATCAAAGATAGAAGAGAATCCAACACTGGCAAAATTTCAGAAAGATGATTACAAACACCAGTTTAAATGTTGGTCCGATTCTATGGTTCGTGGTTTTAAAGACGCATTAAGAACTGTGTAAACACGTTAGTCCCTTTCTATGTATGCCATTCTACGTTAGTCTGGTAAAGGAATATCAAATTGGAGACCAAAACATCTGTAACTACCTAATTTTCAATATTTTTAGAGAACTGTTATGCTTTTAGTAAGCGTTCACTTCTCCGCCTTGTCTTTTGAAAAATAGGATTCACCTTTGCCGAAATCAAATTTCAAGGCAAATGGAAACGTAAGCATTCGATAAAGTACGACTGTCAGTTTGATTAAGTGGTATATAACTTTGCGCCACTAATATAAACTGACATGCTTACACGCGAACAAATCGAAGAGATCCAGGGCGAGGCCCGGGAGAAAGGGACAGCAATCAAGGCCCTGTTGAAAGAGAAAGGCATTCCAGAGCACCAGTACTTCTGGTGGAAGCGGAAGTACGCCAGGGCAGAGGTTCCGGATGGGTTCCTGCCCATAGCTGGCGGCGGCCTGCCTGCCGGGATGGAAGCGACGGCGGCATTTGCCGCATCCCGCGGAAAAACGAAGGGTGTCCCGACCGGTGAGAACTGGATGAGCATTGAGCTCCGCACGGTTGCCGGCACGGACATGCGCATCCAGGGCGGCCTGACGCCCGCAATGGTGTACACAATCCTCAAAAGCGTATAGGCCATGTTCAGTCTTGGAGACGGAGCGAAGTTCTGGCTTTACACGAAGCCGACGGACATGCGCAAGAACTTCAACATGCTGAGCGGGATAGTGAACAACGACATGCGTCAGAACCTGTACAGCGGGGATGTCTTCGTATTCGTAAACGCTTCCAACAACATGATGAAGCTGCTGCGCCACGAGCCAGGCGGACTTGTGATCTATAACAAACGCCTTGACCACGGAAGGATGCATCTGGTGGAGCGGATACAGGAGGGCGACCCGACGATAACACCCTTTGAGTGGCGCCGTCTTGTGGACACCATTCAGGGAATAATCGATGATCCAAGACGCCGGCTGCAACGTCTGAAGGTCCTTCGGGACGTCCAGATGGAAGCATCCTTGAAGGAAGCAAAAAACATCTGAAAACCAGCAAAATAAGTTGAGGGGGAAACGGCTTCAGACTTGCGTATGTGGCCGTTTTTTCGTACCTTTACATATAGAAGGAACGGGTTAAGAAATGACTGCCGAAGAACAGAAAAAGATGCAGGAACTTGAGGCCGAGAACGCGGCTCTCAAAGAGAGGTTGCTTGTCGCACAGCGCACCCTTGCCAAGTACGCGCAGATGCTCTTCGGCCAGAAGACGGAAAGGTGCCGCCTTCCCGAAAAGCCCGAGGAACTCACCGGCAGCCTCTTTGAGCAGGAAATGGATCCGGCCGAGCAGGCCCGCCTGGACAGGGAGGCGGAAAAGGCTCTTGCGGAGCAGGACAAACTCATTCATGTTGAGGCCCACGACCGCAAGGTCCGCAAGGCCATCGACACCGGCCGCCTGGAAGTGAAGGAGGAGCACCTCTATCCTGACCTGGACAACAAGGAGGACTATACGGAGATGGCTCCCGAAGTCACCGACAGCCTGGTGCTGGTTCCCCGTCAGATGTATATCCGCAGGATCATCCGCCACAAGTTCGTCCTCAAGAGTAATCTTCAGGTGGCGGACCCGGACCGGAAAGCCTTCCGGATAGCAGCCCTGCCGCCCGCGCCGCTTCACAAGTGCATGGCGGACGCCTCTCTGCTGGCGGACATCGTCATCAGCAAATACGTCTACCATCTGCCGTTCTATCGGGTGATGGAGACTTATAAGGAGTTGGGGGTCAGTATCAGCGCCTCGACCATCAACGACTGGTTCAAGGCGGTGGTCGGAAAGGTCAAACCCATATACGATCTGCTCCGGGCGCACGTCCTCGCCTGCGACTATGTTCAAGTGGACGAGAGCACATTGCCGGTAATAGACAATGA